>OFSE01000536.1_pt1 | contig 10995 bp, 7 predicted proteins | sample 1543261 | NCBI WGS metagenome assembly OFSE01 (sample SAMN07774225, study PRJEB24372) | wastewater metagenome | isolation source: Exp Tend VB 50WW | collected 2016-02 | reverse complement strand
AGAATTGGGTTATGCAGATACGTGGTATTACCAGTGCCCCGCTCTTGTGCTACTTGGTAGCCGCAGTTGTCTCTCTGTGCCTGGCAAAGAGTACGAGCCAAACGACGAAAAAGTTGGGCTTTCCAATCTCATCACAGTCGACTTAAGTCCGACCTACGAAAATTTTTGGGGCGATTGTGCTCGTTCGTTTCCATTCGAAAATGGGAAAGTAGCGCACAACCCCAAGACCATGGAATTTAAGGCGGGCATTCACTTTCTAGAACAACTACAGAAGAAGATGATGCAGATTGTTCAGCCCAACACCAGTTTTGGACAGCTATTTGATTGGGCCAATCTCAAAATTAGAGAGTGCGGCTTTGTGAATTTGGATTACCGCAATAATGTCGGGCATAGTTTGGCGCGTACGCGCGAAGATCGCGAGTTCATTCACTCGAACAACAGTAAAAAACTTGGTGACGCTTCTTTTTTCAGTTTTGAGCCGTTTGTCAGATTAAAAGGTGGGCATTGGGGCTTTAAACTGGAAGATATTTTTTATTTTAATACCGCGGGCACCTTAGAACGCTTGTAGGAAATAAAAAAAAGCAAGTCGAAATCAACTTGCTTTTTTGTTTTTTACACTACTTCGCTCAAGATTTACCTCTCAAACGACGCACTCACTGTTTTGGTTAAATACAATTTACCAAAATGTTTGTTGGCGTCGCTGGCGTAGTCAAGATGGCTCTTCCCACGCCGTTAGTCACACTACACGTTTGCCCTGTCGGTTGCGTTTTCACCCTGACGTCATATGCCACATCATTGAGCAAACTGGTGTTAAACGCAAAAGTAGTGTTGGTAGACAGTGTCAAATCTTCAGTCGCATTATTAGTGAGAACTACGCTAGAGCCCGCCTTCAGACCCGAAATCGTCCCGCCAATTGTTACGGCAGGAACACAGGTAACGGCAATATTTGCTGCTGCTGGCAAATTCGTGTTATTCGCAACGCCTGTTCCATTTGCTACCGAACAGAACTGCGCTGCTGGTTGAATAGCCACCGCAACTGAATAGCTTGCACCATTAACGACAAAATTTGCAAACTTGAAGGCACCCTTTACTGTAAACGTTTCTGGCGCCAACGAGCCATTGGCAAGGCTAATAGGTTTGCCGTCATCTAAGCCAACGATATTGCCGGCGAGCGGCACATTCGGCACACAAGTCACTCGAACACTGGTTACTGCTTCTTTGCTTGTTAGCTTCCCACTTCCATTTGCCACCGTGCAGTTCACCGGATTTGGTTGCGAGGCAACCGAAATCACATACGAACCATTACTTGCAACGCGAAAAGAGAACGGGCCATCCGCAGATAAATTCACCAAAAAATTGGCGTCGTTGCGCAGTGTTAAAGAACTGTCAGTGACGAGCCCAGTCACAGTCCCACCGACACTAGTGTAAATAAAGCCGCCGCAGGCCACCAATGTGCTAACGGCAACCGCGCCTAACAGAACTGTTTTATTTCTGAAACGATTAACCAATTTATTCTTCAATGTAACCAAGATAGTTTCTGCCTTAAAAATGCGCATTGCGTGTGTTGATAAACCGTCTCAACTTTGGCGACGTCCGTAAGTCGCTTTTCGAAGTGAGAGCCAAACTAATATTGTACAGCATGACAATCGCTCTCATCCCTTCGAGAGCAAGCGCGAAAGATGTCGGACTCAACTCTTAAATCGTTCAAAAAAGCGATCTAGCGCCGCTTTTCAAATCGAGAACGCATTAATTTGTGAGATTGCTGCCAGTCGGTTAGCATATCGACTTCAGCACCTTGCGCTCACTTTGCACCCACCTTACCTCCATCGCGGCAACCACGACTTTATGGCTCCAGACGACTATTGCCAACAGAAAGCCGCCCAAAGCGGATCAAGTTTTTACTACAGTTTTTTATTTCTTCCAACAGAAAAGCGCCGCGCAATCACCGCCTTGTACGCATTTTGTCGCGAAGTCGACGATGTTGTTGATGAAACTACCGATGAGAGCATTGCGCGCTCAAAACTAGGTTGGTGGCGCAGCGAAATCGGCGCTATGTTAAAGAACCAAGCGACACACCCGGTAACGAAAGCGCTCAGGCCGCATATCGATACATACAGCCTAGATGGTGAGCATTTGTTAGCCATCATTGATGGTATGGAAATGGACCTCAACCAAAATCGTTACCTCGATTTTATTGGTTTGAAAGCGTATTGCTGGCACGTGGCCAGCGTCGTAGGCATACTTTCTGCAAGTATTTTTGGCATTCAAAATCCACAAACAAAGCTGTTTGCCGAAAAACTCGGTTTGGCTTTTCAGATGACCAATATCATCCGCGATGTTGGAGAAGATGCACGCAAAGGTCGCATTTATCTGCCCGTCAACGAATTGCAGCAATTTGAAGTGACCGCCGCTGACATACTCAACGCCCGTTACAGCGAAAAATTCACGGCAATGATGCAGTTTCAGTACGAACGCGCACAGCAGCTTTACGAAGAGGCGTTTGCCCTGCTACCACCAGAAGATCGCAAGGCTCAACGCACTGGTCTCATCATGGCTGCAATTTATCGTGCGCTGCTGGTTGAGATCCAGCGCGATGGTTTTCAAGTCTTGCACCAACGCATTTCCCTGACACCCATCCGAAAACTTTGGCTGGCATGGCGCGCCTATGTGCGCGGCTAATGGTTTAGACCATGCGAACTAAGCCTTCCAAGCACAAACAAACGCTGCGCGTCGCCGTGATTGGCGCCGGCTGGGCGGGTTGTGCTGCCGCTTGCAACTTGGCAGAGCAGGGGCACGAAGTCAGCTTAATTGAAGCAAGCCGCACGTTGGGTGGGCGAGCAAGACGCGTAGAAATCCAAGGTAACTTTCTTGATAACGGCCAACACATACTCTTAGGCGCCTACTCGGCCACGCTCGATCTCATGAAGACCCTAGGAATCGAGAGAGGCGAGGCATTTCTCACGCTGCCGCTGCAAATGATTTATCCACCGGAGACAGGCGGCATGCAATTTCTTGCGCCGAAACTCCCTGCTCCCTTACATTTATTATTTGCATTGCTGCGCAGCACCGGCTTAAATCGTGCAGACAAATTGGCTCTTGCGCGTTTTTCTACCACTGCCCGCTGGATGGGCTGGCAGTTACACAAAGATTGCTCCGTTTCTGAGTTATTAGTACGCTTCGATCAAACCGATCGGCTTTGTGAATTAATGTGGGTTCCACTTTGTTTAGCAGCACTCAATACGCCGCCAGAGCGCGCCTCTGCCCGTGTGTTTTTGAATGTCTTGCGCGATAGCCTTGGGGCGAAGCGTTCTGCATCAGACATGCTGCTGCCGCGCCTTGATCTATCTTCATTGCTTCCCAATACCGCTGCAAAGTTTTTGCAGCAGCACGGCGGCAATGTGGTTTTAGGCACAACGGTCAAACAACTGCGTCTCGAATCAAGTCACAAATGGGTACTTGAATGCAATCACGACGTCGCCTCACTAACGGGCGAATGGGATGCCGTGATCATCGCAACACAGGCAGATCATGCAGCAGACTTGGTCGAGAAAATTCAGATCAATGAAGCTAACGAGAACGCCAGCGCGAACCTCAAAACGCCTGCGGCGTTTGACTACGAATCAATTACCACGGTGTATCTGCAATACCCGCAAGAATTAGTGCTTGATCGCCCTTTTTACGCCTTGCAAGACAAACCAAAACTGCTGCAATGGGGTCAGTTTGTATTTGATCGTGGGCAACTTCACCAAGACCAAAAAGGCTTAATGGCCGTCATCATCAGCGCCGCAGCGAACGCAAATCAACGCAGCCATGCTGAACTCGCAGAAGATGTCGCCCGCCAATTGGCTTACACATTTAAAAAAACCGAATTTACCCAGCCAATCTGGCAACAAGTGATTACCGAAAAACGCGCGACCTTCTCGTGCACACCCGATCTACAGCGCCCTGACAATACCACCGCGTATGCCAATCTTTTTATCGCTGGTGATTACACTGCTAGCGACTACCCAGCTACTTTGGAGTCGGCCGTGCGCAGCGGCGTTCAAGCGGCGAAATTAGTGTCAAACTGAACGCAAGAAATCTGGCTTTACTCTCTGTAATTCGAACATAATCAAGCGCCACCGCAAAAGCGCAACAATGCTCGACTAGTTTTTGTATCAAGAGTCCTCTGCACAAAGTAGCGAGCGGCCGAAGTTTGTTTCGAGAAGCGCACCTGTACAACTGTAAAGCGAGCACGGTAGCCGGAGTCGCAGGAGCAAAATTCGGCCGCGCAGTAAGTTGTACAGAGGTGTCTCAAAGTATGTTCCGACCAACACGCATGCATGCGAAAAAGGAAAGACTGATATGAGTGGCGCTGATTCCAAACCTTCTATAAACGCAAAATTGTTTGCGGCACTCTCCGCCGAAGCCTTACAGCATGATCCAGAGCGCGCAATTCTCCTTGGCATGCTCGCATTGAATGCCGCCCTCCACGATCAAAAACCCGCAGAATATGCAGCGAATCGCGCGCTGCGCCAAGCGATCTGGCACTCAAAACTCCGTTTGACTCTTCAACCTGATAATCCGACTACGTGCGTGCCGATATGTGCTGCCTGGAATAATGACGGCACGCAATTAGTAATGGGGTCAGATTCGGGTAATGTCAAGGCTTGGAACACACTAACGGGTGACATAGTTTGGTCGTTTGATCTTGCGAGCACGAGCGTAATGGCCTGCAGCCCTGATGGCAAAATCTTGGCCATAGGCGGTATGCCCGCCAACATCAGCGCGGATAGTACCGTCATGCTAGACGCGGCAACAGGTCGTTTAATAAAAATAATGCAATCGGAACCAGTGTTCTCGTTGGCCTGGAGTCCGGATAGCAAGCGGCTTGCCATTGGAGCAATCAATTCTGCCTGTGTGTATGACGTTGAGACTGGCACCAAGCTCATGGCCTTCGACGCAGGCCCATCGAGAAATGCCCAAGTGGCATGGAGTCCCAATGGCAAGTATATCGCGACGGGATCGAACGGAGTTCAACTTTGGGATGCGAATACAGGCACAGCGCATAGTAGCTTAGGCCCAACACGCGACGTCTTCAGTGTTGCTTGGAGCCCAGATAGCAGATTCCTAGCCGTAGGTCTCAGCAGTAGCGGGTCGAATTGTGCGGAAATCTGGAACATAGACACGGCCGCCCAACGTACGCATCTCGGTGAATTTGCATTCGGCGGAGGGTGGGTCGCATGGAGCGCAAATGGACAGCTCCTCGCAAAGGGAAAAAAAGCGGATGGTTCAGTCAATGTCTATGCGCTTGAAGAGGGAAAATGCTTGGCCAATTTGACGCAACACATCGCTATTGATGATGTCAGCCTCGCTTGGCACCCTAAAGCGAGCAAATTGGCGACTTGGTCGGGACAAAACGGTCCGCGATTTCGTTCACTACCTCAATCCGTCAAAAATCGAGATCAAAAAAGATCCACCTTTAGCGTGAAGGTGTGGGATCTCAACATAGAAAGCAGATCCGATGGCCAGGAAGTCATCGCCCTGAAACAAACAGACGCGATCCGCGATGCAGCATGGCACCCGGGCGGCGCCCAACTCGGCATCATTTGTGCAGACATTTGTAAGATTATCGATGCACAAGGAGGCGAGGAATTGGCGCAATTCGCGCTTGCCAATAATGCGCTTGGCAAGCATATCGATTGGAGCCCCGATGGCACATGGCTCATTGCGACAATCGCAGTCGCAACCATCGGCCAAAGAAATGAAAACGGAAATACTACCGAAGTAAAGATAGAAACTGAATTTGTATACTACCGAATTTGGAATCGAACCACTGGTAAAGAATTGTTGACGCTTTCTGGCAATGCGGCCGACGTGCCGCAACAGTCACCGTCACCGCCAACAACATCATCTCCAACGCCACAAAGTTTCGACGTAAGTTCGATGAGTCATTTACGCTGGAGCGACAACGGTGAACGCTTGACTGCCTGCGTCAATAAAATCATGATCTGCGTATGGGAAATGCCTTCGCAACGACTTCTGCTAACGCTTAAACAGGAAGCTAAATTTCCCATTATCGAACTCTCCCAAGACGGCAAGCGACTAACGACTAGCCCCGCAAACGGCATTGGCCTTTGCATTTGGGACATCGACAGCGGGCAACAAATAAGAACAATAGGCGAACCGGATAACGCAAATCCACCCAACCCTCACACGCTAACAAGCTTGGGCGCCGCATGGTTTCCTGACGGGCGACGCTTGATCTCAATGACAGACGATTTCTGCGAAGTTTGGAATACAGACACCGGAATAAAACTGACACAAATTGTCTTCATCACAGGCATTCCCGCATTTTGCCTAAGTCGTGACAGAAAACGCATAGCGATTTGGGTGCAACAAGGTACTCAGACAGCATGGGGAGTTCGTGGAAAGAAGGCGCCACGCCGTCTTTTACGGTTTGGGATACAGAAAGCGGCACACAATTACCGTCACCTGAATTTTTGAAAAATCAACTTTATTTAGATTTTCCACATATTCTATGGAGCCCAAACGGAGAACAGTTCGCCACGATTTGGAATGCAACGGATTGGTTCTATGGCGACGCAAGTAGCACATTTTGGGGTGACACGGATCAAATTGTACGTATTACCGACGTCGCTAGCGGCGAATTAGCCAGTTCGCTTAACGCCCCAAGCGCAAAGGGCCTCGCATGGCGACCTGATGGAAAACGCATCGCCTGCTGGTACGACAATTGGATACAAATTTATGCTGCTAACTCAGAAGAATTACTTGAACTTGCCCGCACACGAGTGACGCGCAATTTCACTTTTGACGAATGCCAGCGTTTCTTCGATGCTGATGAGCCACCGACAATTCCCTAAAGCAGGTTTGTACTTTCCACGCTTGAAAATGAACCGTTATGAAATGCAATTGGCTAAATGGACAAAGATGAACCAATAAGAGAGACCTCTGCACAACTTACTGCGCGGCCGAATTTTGCTTCTGCGACTCCGGCTACCGTGCTCGCTGACCAGTCGTACAGGTGCGCTTCTCGAAGCAAACTTCGGCCGCTCGCTACTTTGTGCAGAGGTCTCTAACATTTGATGATTTAATTGACTTGGTATGTCATCCTACTCAGTCTTAACTTCGTTATAGAACAAGGAATGGTCAAAATCCGCTGTTGACTATTTTCGTTCATACAAATTCGGCTAACCGCTTGCAGCAACACAATGGCCTATATCCACCTAATGAGTGCAAACCACATGCAAAAATATTCTCCAAATCGAACATTGCTATCCCGTTTCACGATGCTTGTTTCTCTGAGTGGTGTGCTTTTAATGGCTTTGCCATCGTCTGCGCACGAATATTCGGCGCTGTTTAAGGCGAAAAAATATGCGGAGATTGAACGCGCGGTGACTGCCAAATTGGCTACTGACCCAAATAATGCAGATGCTCTTATCGCCAAGGCAGAATTAATCATTACTGAAGGTAAAGAGGAACGATTGGACGAGGGTAGTAAATTTGCCGAGCAATGTATTGCGGCGCATCCCCAGCGTTCCGAGTGTTTTGAAGCCTTGGGGAATGTACTGGGCACGAAAGCGCAAATTGGCGGTATCGTCTCTGCGATGGGTTATGCAGGAAAAATTCGCGATGCGTTTATTAAAGCCGTGGAGCTGGACCCAAAAAATTACCAAGCTCGTTCTTCCTTGCTGCAATACTACTTGCAAGCGCCCGGTTTTGTGGGTGGGGGTAAGGGTAAAGCACAGAGTTTAGTGGTCGAAACAAATAAAGTGAGTCCTGCTGCTGGAGGGTTGATGCAGGCAACGATCGATCTAAGCGATGAGAAATTTGCCCGTGCAGAGGCGACCGCTTTAGCGGTGAGCGTTGACGGCAACGACGTGCTTAATGACATGCAGCGTGGCGTACTGAGCAACCTTGGTCACGCATATATCAAAGAAAAAAAATACATGGATGCGGAACGTTTATTCCGGGAGTTGAATCAACGTTTTCCAGAAAGTTCTGCGGGTAATTATGGCTTCGGTAAGCTCTTGCAAGAGCAAGGAAAATTTAAAGAAGCCGTCATGTTTTTAGATAAAGCAATCGCTACCGAGGCCAGCGCTTACGCCTATTTTCGTTTAGGACAATGTCAGCGAGGCTTGAACGATAAAGCAAAGGCCATTGCCGCTTTCGAGAAGGCGCTCGCGTCTCGCCCTGAACTCAGGAAAAAGCAAAAGGGTGAAGCTGAAGATCAACTAAAAGCCTTGCGCGCTCTATAAGCATGATTTGGCAACGCATTTGCGCTTGCCATGGCCTGCGTATTCCGGTGGTTTTAGGCTTATTGGAAGGTTGGGTTAAATAAAGCCAGCCCAACTTGCACCGTGTTGCAGAAATTTCCCCCGAATGATGTCGTTGATTTCCTTGGGCAAGGGACCATTTTCTACCAATTGCAAGTTCTGTTGAAAGTGCTTTAGCTGGCTAGTACCGACGATGCATGTTGCAACACCCTGGGCGTGTGCAGTAAATCGTAATGCAATTTCAGTCAGTTCCAGTTGTGATATGTCGGCGAGTGCTTGTGCCAAGCGCATTTCTTGCCAACGGTCCCAATATGCGCCCTCAGCGTCGTTGTTAGGCCGTTCGAACCGTCGCCATACGGCACCTGCAATAGGCCGTTTCGCAATCAGACCAATTCCTTTTGCTTGCATAGCGGGAATTCGCTGCGCAAAATTGATCTGATCGCATACGCTGACTGAACTTTGGATCACACTGAATTGACCACATTCAATCGCAAAATCCACTTCAGCATTGTCACCCGAATACGCCGCCGCACGAATTTTCCCGCTCGTCACGCAACTTTCTAAGGCTCTAATCACATCGCCTTGTTGGAGAATAGGCAGGGGGCACGAATGTAAATGCACAATATCGATATGCGTGCAGCGCATGCGCGCAAGTGCGGCGTCTACGCCTGCGATGATGCAGTCATAAGTCCAATCAGGAACCCCAGCAATGCCGTAACCAACTTTGGTGGAAAGCAAAAACTCCGAACGTCTATGTTGTAAGTGCTGACCAATGCGCTGTTCAGAAAGACCGTACCCGCGTGCGGTATCGATCAAATTTACACCAAGGTCCAGCACCGCGTTGAGAAGATGCGCCGCTTCGTCTTCGCTGACGCGTTCATCATTGATATGCATGGCACCAAAACCCAGAGGTGTCACCTTGAGTCCAGTATTGCCTAAGGGTCTTTTTTGCATAAGGTTTGCCTTTGTTTGATGATGACATTGCGTCTGATTACCGCTTGTTTGGTGCGCACCAATTTTACTTGTGAAATTTCTCTTGGAGAAAATTTTTCGTATTTATAGGACTTACGAAAAACAAAGGTTGGCGTTGTTGCTTCGTTTCACGATATAAGTTCTACTGTCTGAGGCTTCAGGCCTAGCCAACGTAATTATGCGTAAGTCCACATGCAATTGATGCAGCGAAATTAAGGCGAATCTCGTTGCAGAAAGTTTAAGCTGGTCGTAGACTCAGGGAAAATTAAATCTGCCCTCTTGGAAATTTTCCCATACGAAACTAAACACCCATGACGCGTATGAAATCGATTTTTCTCTACGGTTTTTTGTCTTGCTTAGTTTGCGGATTATCCGCATGCAGTAATCTCGCGCCGCCACCACATGCGGTTGAAGCGACCGCCACGCCGACTGCGCCAGTGACACAACCAAGCTTAGTAGAAGCAACGCCAGTGACCGCGCTACCGTCACCTCCGCCGCCGGTCTCACCACAACCAGTTATGACCACTGTGCAAGCGCCTAAGGAAACGGGTACGACTCAACCGGCGACGAAACGCCGTTCGCCCCATAAAGCACGTGACGAATCGAAAATACCCCTTACTGCAACGGCAGAACTACCGGAATCGACCAGCGCGCCGGTCGCTGGTGAGATTTCTAACGAAAAGAAATTGAGCCAAGGCTATGTCGCCCGCGTCAAAGCCGACAATGAAATGTTCATCGGCAGTGCCGGCATGTTACAAGTGTGGGTGGGCTTAGCAAGTCAACTCGCCGATGCGGAAAAAGGCAAAAGCGAGACAAGAAAAGAATTCGTACGTGATAGTGAAAAAAAGTCTGCCAAAGTCGTACCAATTGCTTTCGAATTTGAACCCCAGCTCATTGGCAAAGATTGCACCGAGTTGGCGGATTCTGGTTCAGAAGTGTCCTTTGCGTTACGGCCTAAAAAATTAGGGAAGTTTAAAGTCAGTGCGTCGGTAGAACTGTATAAATCCGACGATTGTAGTGGGACACCGCAGGCCATTGTGGTGCAAGACGCCGAGGTGACTGTGAAGGTCAACATCGGCCCTCAAATTCAAAACGGTTTTTGGGAACTGGTTCAAAAAACTTGGGCAGCAATCGACAAATTGTATTTCGCAATTTTGTCGGCAATTTGCGGCGCTGCGCTTATTTTTGCGAACAAAAAAATTAAGAAGTTTTTTGGAATTGCGGAGAAAAGTGTGCCCGAGTAGTGCCTCCGATTACACTGCGTTAATCCGAGCTACGCGGGCTTAGAGTTTTTTTTCAGCACAATGAGATTATCAACGACATCAAATTGAGAGCCATCTCTAATGAATTTAAATCCCTCTCTGACAATATCGTTAATTATCGTTTTAAATTCAATATTCAACTCCACTTTGACAGCATCAGCCAACAACCGATAATTCATTTCAGGATTTTTTTTGATCAGAAGTGAAAAACAAGTGACGATTTCAATTATCTTGTTGTCAGAAATTTCGCTTTCATTATCCGACGAAGCGCGAAATGCAGCAATGGAATCACTGATCCGAAAAACAGCTTCTACAGTAGGATCCGACATCAGAGAAGTGATTCTCTTATTACTCTCTTCGAATACTTGATATCCACAAAATCGGCAGACTTTAGCTTTAGCTTTTATCAATTCTGCGCACATTGGGCATTCGACAACGTCACCGTGTTCGACATCAACTTGGGATTGCGATACTGGTTCAGACAA
>OFSE01000535.1_pt1 | contig 11003 bp, 7 predicted proteins | sample 1543261 | NCBI WGS metagenome assembly OFSE01 (sample SAMN07774225, study PRJEB24372) | wastewater metagenome | isolation source: Exp Tend VB 50WW | collected 2016-02 | reverse complement strand
AGCGCCTTCAGCGCCGCCTCGTGCGACTTCCATAGCGTCTCGTAGCTGACCTTCTCGGCGTCCGAGTAGGCCGGGTTGGGCACCGACGCTCGGTGCAGGATCGCGGCGGACCGCTGCGCCTCCAAGGCGGAGTCGTGCACGGCCGCCGAGACGCAACCCGGAGCGATCAGGAGCGCGAACGCCAGCATGATCCCGAGATGCGGCAGGCCGTCCGGGCGCGTCTGCGGTTCGTCGGCGGGCCGGAACGCGGCCATGACGCCGGTCGTCTTCTTCAGCCGATCCACCGTCTCGTCGATCGTGACGGGCGGGGCCGCCTTGCCGTCTGCGTTCGTGCCGACCTTGAGTCCGCCCGTGATCCGCTGCACTTGGGCGTCGAGCGCGCCGAGGAGCCCGACCTTGCCCGCGAACTGCATCGCCGCGTCCCGGAGCGAGTCCCAGAGCCAGGACTGCACCTTCGCGCGGATCGCCTCCTGCTGCGACGCGGAGAGCCCGAACCCGGTGAGGTCGAGGGTGCGGGCGCCGTTCGAGCGGAACCACTCGATGGCGGCCACGAGCGGGGCGAGGAGGCGGATGCCGCGAGCGTAGGCGAGGGCCATGCCGAGGACCGTCGCGCCGATCCCCGCGAGGCCGCGCCAGCCGATCGTGGACTCGACCGCGTCGGAGAGTCCGGCCGTGAGGGTCTGGGCGATCACGATCATGGGTTCTTCCCTCCCTTCACCTGCGCCTCGACGATCGCCAGCCGTTGCTCGATCGCGCGAACGTGCTCGTCGGTGCGCTCGCTCATCCGGGCGGCCTCGAGGATCGCCACGCGCGTACCGATCGCGGAGATGTCGCTTCGCGCGGCCTTGACCTCGACCACGACGGCGCGGGTCGCCTCGACGAGCGTCGAGTAGAAGTACGAGCCCAGAGCGATCGAGACGACTGCGATCGTCCCGAGTAGCCACGTCTGGAACTTGTCGATGCGCGGGTCGGCGTTGGCGCGGTCCGTCGAGCGGCGCCGCTGCGGAGGGTCGATCGGCCCGGAGTCGTCGGGCTGGCGGCTCTGGTCAGACAAGATCGGGCCTCCGGGGTGCTTTTGCGGCGCGCGGTACGGGCGCGCCCTTGAGCGTACCCTCCCGGTGCAACTATTTCAAGGTCGATGCAGATTCTGCAATGGCCTTCGCCGCTCCGATCAGAGCTACCTGCTCCACCTCGACGGCGGCAAGCGCCTCTGCCGCGCCGGGCATCCCCTTGGCGGCAAGAGATGCGAGATCACGGGACCGAGCCTCGAGGCGAATTGCCTGCTCAAGAACCTGCGCTGCGCGCTTCGCGTCGATCTGCGCTTTCGTCTTCGGCGGCGGGTCAACGTACCGCACTGACAGCGCGCCGTCGGCCTCCGCGCTGATCTCGTCTCGCCCTGGGTTTCTCCGATCGACATCCTGCGGCGTCCAGGTCACCGTGATCCCAAGCTCGGCCGGGATCGACGCCGCCACTACCGCGCACATCTCGGCGTTGTGCGGTATGTCGTTCCGGGTCGCGAACTCGATCCTGCCGTCCGCATACAGTCCAAGTAGCGTCCCCATGCTATGCCTCGAATACTATCATTGTGACACCCGCGCCTGCGTTAGCCCCGGTGCGTGTCACCGTCACTCCGCTCGACGAGAACGCGGTACACTTCCATGTCGTACCGCTGTTCGACCAGCATGTTGTCGATTGTCCGTCAGCAAGATTCCCGGTGGCAGTAGCAATGTACCCATTGTCAGTGACAGCCGTTCCGGTTGTGCCCTTCATCCAGCCGAGCAAGGAGTAGTCCGTAGCGAGGTCATCCCACCCCAGCATGATCGCTATTCCGGGGGTGAATCCAAGCGACCCCGTCGCGTACGACGCCCCAAGAGCGCCGACCGTGAACACCGTGAATCGCTTGCGCGCCTCCCATACTGGAGCAGCAGCGCCTTTGGCGCGCAGCACGTATCCATCTGTCCCGGCTGCGAGTTTGGCAGCGGTATTCGAGCCGCTGAAGTACATGGTTTCGCCAGCAGCGAGAGTGCCGAGCGCGCCTTGCAGTACGTTACCGATCCCCACTGGCTGAACGTCAGTGCCGGTGCCGCCCATGACGTTCCCGCTTGTGAACGCAGCGACGCCGAAGAGATTCTCAAACCACTTCTTGATAGAATTTACATAGGCCATTTCGCCCTCGCTACGCCGGGATTACAGACATGAGAATCCTCACCACGCATTGACCCGCTGTTGCGGCGGCTACGGTATGCGAAGCGTCAGACCGCGCGGTAATCGTAATTGCGGTGGTCGCGTCCGCGCTGAGAAGATATCCTCCAGGGTATCCCATGTAGTATGCAGCCGTTCCAGGCGTAGCCGTGAAAACCGTGTACGCATCCATGTAAACGTCTTCGTCAGCGGCCTGCCCTATTTCCAGCGTGAACTCCGTCAGACCTCCCCCGGTGAACTTGGTCTTCGGTATCAAGATGATTGCGTGCAGAACCGCACCTATCGGAGCCGTATAGAGGGCAATTCTTTCGCTCGTAGCAGCAGCAGTAAACTGCGTTTCAGAGATAGTGAACGTCTGCCAAACCGGACCGCTGATCCAGTCGTCCAGTCTTCCGTCGTCGTCACCGAGAGCAACCGTGTCTGCCGCCGGAACCTTGCTGACGCTCTTCTGGCTGAACGTGTCCGTCCCTGTTGAATACGGGATCTTGTTCGCACCGGTCGCCAATCCGGCGAGCGCCGTCAGCGTAGCATCGTGTGCCTCTACGTCTGTGCCGATCACCGTCCCGATCAGCGTGCGGACGGCTGCCGCGTTGCCAGCCGTGACCGGCGAGCCCGCCGCGTCGGCTTTGAGAAGCTGCCCGCTCGTGGCCTGAACGCCCGTGAAGAGTGTGTTGCCGCTCGCGTCGATCTTGATGCGGGTCGTACCATCAGCGTGCTGGATGTCGAGGACGCCCTTGGTGCCACCGACGGACGTGCCAGCGCGCATCGTAGCGGCGCCACCAGCCGCCACCGTGGAGGAGTCGCCGCCGCGCACGGTGACAGCGCCGCCTGCGCCGCCGCTAAACCCGAAGGTGCCGCCATCTCCTCCGCGCAGCGTCGCAGAGCCTCCGGAGATGTCATTCGTGGCTGTCGATTCGCCACCTCGAAATGTGGCCGCGCCGCCCGCACCGACGGTCGAGTCGCTGCCCGACACCGCGATGGCGCGGGACACAACCGCACCGCTCATGGGGCGCACCACGAATTTCGCAGACGAGGAGCACTGCAACTCGGCACGGGCCGTCGTCAGCGTCGTCCCGTCGTCCGTCACGCCCGAGTCAACGAGGTCCCCGTTGCTGTCCGCGCGCGGGACCGTGTTCGCGGTGAGCGCCGACGGGGCGAGGACGATGGAGCCGGTGCGGTTCGGGAGGGTTCTCGCGTACTCTGTCCCCGTCGCTACGTCCTTGGCAGTGATCGTTAACAGTCCGTTGGCACCCGTCTCAGCCTTGTTCTCGCTCCCGTCTTCTCCGATTACGTTGTGCGCCCCGAAGACTTCGTGATCAGCGTTCTTGATCTGGAACGCACCATCCTTCTTGTTGTAAACAATCGCCGGGCGTGCAGACTCCTTGCCCGTCTTCTTGAAGATACCGATGGTAACGTCGCCTTCATCGTTGCCGAGGTAACGCGCAGGCATCTTGTCATGGGAGATCGGTGCGAGAAGGGGCTTTCCGTAGGCATCCTTCACTACTTGGTGCAACACCTTGTACGTGCGGGCGCTGATCTTGATGTCGCCGTTTACGACAGACCCTTCGCGGTATTGGTCAAAGCGGAACTTCGTCAAATCTTGCGAGGGGAGATGCAGACCTCCGTGGTCGATCTTTGTAGGCCCGCCCTCGAAACGCTCATTAACGAACGCGATCAGTTGGTTGGTTTTGTTGATGATCGCGTTATGAACATCCCACGCATCGTGGACAGTAAGTACGAAATCGAACTTGTCGAACTGACGAATGCCCCCGCGCGGGACGTTGGGCGCTCCGGGCGCGTAAATGCCGCCGCCGAGAAGCTGGCGCTGATCGCCGTTGACGTTGAAGGACTTCGTGAAGCGCGGTTGAATCTTGGTGCGCCCCGCGAACGGGTGCGTTCGCGCGACGACGGAGCCTACAACAGGCTTTACCGAAAGTGCGATGGGCCATGTCGTTTTGGGCGGGCCGGGGTCGGGCGCCACTGGTACGGTGGTACTCGAAGGCCCCGCGCCCTCCGGGCGTTCCGGATGGATAGAGCCTGAAGGGGCTACCGTGCCTTTCTCGGGATGCTTGGGGTCTTTGTACTTCTTACCTTGCGGATCTGCGAGCGGGTTACCGTCCGCGTCGGTGATAGGTTCGTCGGGCTCCGATCCGTGCCCTACCTTGCCGGGAGTGTTTGTGATTGGCTGATCGCACCGAGTGAGTTCCGCTTCCTCGAGAGACTCGTCGGTGTGAGTGGAACCCTCGCCGGGGTCGTCGATGGGCGGCTCGCCTGTCTTACCATTCTTCGGAGGGAGCGGCGGCTGCCCACCACCGGCAGGACCAGCAGGACCAGCAGGACCAGCAGGACCGGGCGCCCCTTTACCGTCCTTGCCGTCCTTCGGCTCCTTCGGCTCCTTCGGCACCTTCGGGACGTACGAAACGTACGGGCGCCAGAAGCTGCCGTCGTTGTCGATCCAACCCGTAAGAACTTCGGCGTTCTCAAATGAGGATTCTGATGGCTTCGCTCCGAGCGACCACGGGTAGCCGACGTGCTTGTTCTTCGGGTCTTCGAGAAGATGAATCCCCAGCAGCCCGAGAAGTTTGTCCCCCGCCTCTCCGCGAATGGAACTTCCACCCTGTTCCATCCACTCGAGAAGATGACGCCACTTTGCTCTGACGACCCCTTGATCTCCAGACGTGGAACTGCGGTTGGGGAACCACGCGACACCGCCCCCGCGCTTCCCGTCGTCCTCGACAACAATGCACGCTCTGCCGTCTACAACACTCAGGACATCAGAGAGAAGACCCGCGTCCTCGGCGCTCTGCGAGCTGGCGTCAGCAGCAGGGCGAATGATCGGCGTGGTGAAGGAGTCTCCGAGGTTCTCCTCATGCGGATAGGGGGCTTCACGATTTACGTTCGTCGAGCCCTGCACCGTGAGCGCGACGACGAAGGTGTTCGGCTCGGCTTTCTCTGCCTCGGTAGTGGGTTGGTCTCCCTTCTTGGCCGTGCGGAACTGGATCGGCACCCAGTTATTCTTATACAGAAAGCCGAGGATCGCCTTCTTGATGGCGCCGCTGGCACTATCCGTGTCCTGCACCATCGCGACGGGGGTGCCCTGCCCGACTCCGTGACGCGGATTCTCGGCGGTAGGAGTGTGATCCCCAACCACGACGAGTTCCTTGTTTTGAAAGAAGTCGGTCATCCTGGTATCCTATTCAGGACGGTTTCGCTTCCAGTGCCTTGTGGTTCTGCGCTCGCCTGCACTTGGGTAGAACGATCCGCAATAGATAGATTACCCCGCGATACCGACGTACGCAAGCACCCGGTAAGAATTTCTGTGGTCGCGACGCCATTTCGATCAACCGACCAGACGACCTGCGTTACAACGCCGTCTACCTTGATATTGTACAGGCCGTAACCCTTGCGGTGGCGTCCCTTCGTTGTGGGCGTCTGCGCGACGAGCGGCTTGATAATACGACCTGCCTCCTCAAGCAAACGCTCGTCGCGAATCTCCGAACCGTTCGGGTTGCGAATGGCATACATCTTTCGCATCCCAACCATCTGATGCATCTCGGGATACAGCCTATCCGCATCATCCACGTCCATCTTCTTGCCGTCTTTGTCGTAGGCCACCATGAAGTGGTCTTCGGGCGACGACCGCTCTTGCAGGTGTACCTCCGCGACGGCAGCGGGGAACTTCGATCTACGCCCAGGGTACGAGCGCAAATCTCTGGTTCCGCGCAGGGTGTGCGCGACCAGCAGGTAGATAGACTCCGGCGGATCGAGGTACATGGATTCTCTGGGCAGGTCGAACACACCGGGAACCACGACACGGGTTGGTGTAGCCAGTGGGGGATCGAGGCGCTTTCCCGCAGTGTCCTTTCCGTACATCTTACCCATAGGCCCCTTATGGAAGAACACCATCCCGGTGTGCCCCTGCAAGGAGAAGTCTCCATCCTCGGCGTAAAGCTCGTAAGCCTCCACGGCGTTCACCCAGTACCGACGTGACATCTTGATACCAAAGGTAAGCTGATCCTCCGTCTGGTTGAAGTACGTGAACGACTTCACGCGACAGATGGGCGAGAGAGGCCCATCGACATCCGTAGAGAGAAGGGCGTCCTCGAAGGGGAGGAGGTGCATCTTCTCCTTGGGGATGCGAAACGCCTTGAAGGCGTGCTGCACCAGCAGTTGCGCGCGGCGATGCGCTTCTGCTTGCGGCGCTTTCCCACCAAGCCTTCCGATGAATGTGGGGATTTTGTCGTCGGGGCGAAACCCTGACTTCATGTAGACCTTCGTGAAGCGCGAGGCGTAGGTCACCTCGTCCTTCGTGAGCATGGGAATCTTCTTGAAGTCCTCTACGCCGATCCCGTAGTACGGAAGCGCCTCGCGCCAGGGGACAAACTCCATCGTCCGCGGGTCTGGCAGAACCATTGCCCCGTCGCCGGGGAACTCGATCTCCACCTCCTCAGTCGTCGGATACTGAGCGTAGAGAAGGTTCGCGTCGGCTCCGTAGTTGTGCCCGAGAATCACGCGGTCGTCGAGCAGAAGCTCTTTCGGGATGAAGTCTCTGTCCGGGTCTTGCCCCGCCCCGAGGGTGCAGAAGTCCACGACCCCATCGATCTGTCGGCAGAGGAGAAGGCGAATCTCCCCGAGGAGATCGGTAAGAAAGTCCAGCGGGTTTTGGAATCGCGGATTCTTGTTGATCGGCTGGAAGTCCTCGAGCGCGAGGTCGGTCTTGATCTCGCCGCGCTCGGGGTGGGTGCAGAGGCTCGCCAGCCCGATGTCGATGAGTTCGGGGAGGGTGAATGCGCGTCCGTCGCTCGTCCCAGGCACACCAGTAGCGGCGATATGCTTACTGTCACTTCCGACCTTGTTGAACGTACCGAAGATAAACCCGCGGCGGCCCCACCACATCCGCTCGTCGCATAGATGCAGCCGCACGAAACTGATTCGGTCGTTCCGGTCCTCGCCTCCGGGAGCAAGGAAGGAGCTTTCCTCCACAACCCCCTCGTCCTTCACGTAGATGTTGTGGAGCGTGATGTCCCCCTTTGGAGAGGTGAAGACGAGAGTCCCCTTCGCGTACAAGGTGAACGACGCACCGTCGATCACGCTATCGACCATCGTGAAGCGCGCGGGTTCCTCTGCGGCGGGGAGAACCGTGTGGAACATCGGACGCTTTACTTCCAGCGTCATTTTGTGCGGCGCCTTCACGACAATCACGACGCTACCCGAGTCCGCGGTCATGCCCGGGGTGAGTGTGAAAGAACCCTCGACGCACGGGATTCCCTGGTACGTTACCGTACCGAACTTGTCAGCGTCAGCCATTTATCCCACCGAGTTGAAAGCTGCGAGTGCCTTGGCGTCGAACCCTGGCGGTTCGTCCGCGTAGACGTAGCGGCGAGACACGGTGCCCTCGTACTCGTCCTCGCTGCTCGACAGCGCACTGACCTTGCTGCGCCGAATCTGAACACGCTCGCTTGGGTCGTCGAGGTCGTCCTGATTGAACACGGGGGCTTCGGCGCGGATCGCGGGCGGCCCTCCAAGGGTTGTGATCTTGATCGTCTCTTCGATCACCCATGGCTCAAGCGGCCCGCGTCCCATCACCGGCTTCCCGTACATCACGGGCGTTGCTACGATTCCGCGCCCGCCGCCTGACAAGGCGAACTCGTACTCCTTGGAGAGAAAAGTCTTCTTGAGAGCCTTGGAAATGTAGGTGATTGTAAAAGTGTTGCTCTCGTACGCCGCCTCGGACTCTTCACTCTCCGCGTTCGCAGGCTTCTCCGCACGACAAGCCGCCTCGGCCACGGCCATCGAGGAACCCTGCGCCGTGATCGTCGTTATTAGGTAGTCGGCGTAGCGCGTGGTCTTCACCGACTCCCGGATCGTGAAGCGGTAAACGCTCGCGTTTGGGAACTCGAGGGCCTGCTCAACCATCACGCAAGAGAACGTCGCCTGGTTGTCTGCGGGATTTGAGTCTACCGAGACGTTGCACCCTTCCGGGCCGTTGGTGGCGTACCGGAAGTAGTTGCTCGGAAGTTCTTGCGCGCCGAGGATTCTCGCCGCCGCCTGTGACCCGGTTCCATGAGTGCGTAGCACACCGGAGACCGTCTTAGTGAGGAAGCCTCCCTGGTCGTACTCGAATGTGATCTTCTGCTCAAGCTGTGTGACGGACGCCGAACCGCTGCCGCCCGACTCTGTGCCGGGAACACCCTTCGTACCGATTACCTTGAAGTTGAATCCGATGTGGTTTGTGTGTCGCCCCGGCGAGCGCACCATCTCCAGCCCCGACACCATCAGCTTAATGTGCGTCGAGGTGGCGATGGTGTGGATCGCGCTGCCATCCTTCTTCAAAGCAGCAGAGGTGACGGGGGTAGAGCGATCAGCGATGAACGCCACCAATGTATCCATCGCGGTGGCGAGGGTTCCGCCGTCCGCATTGATGAGCGTCGCGTTTTCAATCGTCCAGATTTCCCGATACCCCGAAAGGGTCGGTGGCTCGGTAGCCTGGTTGTACATGAACTCGTAGTCAATAGACAGCTCCGGCGTATACGTGAACGTATAGTCGGAGCCTGACTTGCTGAGAACGAGCGTGTATGTGCTCACTTGGTGTTCCTCGTGGGAGGTCCGCTGTAGTTAACGCCTTGCGGCAAGCCACCGAATTGGCCGAAAGTGAGCATGGCAGCCGTGGCTTGCAGCATAGCGGTCGCCAAACTATCGGCCGCCTTCACGCACACCATTACGCCGCCGTTGAGTATTGAGGCGTTGGCGGCGAGTTCCGCCGCTTCCTGAGAGTTCTTACTATCAATGCCCTTTTTCTCCCCCGACTTTCGGAAGTCGCTGTATTCTGAATCGCTCATACCCGCGAGGCGGTTCACGAAGGAACTTTGCTCCTTGTCGTAGGCGCTCTGGTCGAAAGAGGCAGGCTCTGCGAATTGCTTCGCAAATGCGGCGTCTCGCTTCTTTATCCCAGCGTCCGCGGAGTCCGCCGAGTAACTGCCCACGTTCCAGGCGTAGCTACCTACGATGCCAGCAGCCGCGCCAACCGCCGCACCCTCCGGGCCAAGTGTGCTTCCGAGCTTGGCTCCTACGGCGCCCGCGGCCAGAGCCCTCGCCGCATTCTGCCCCGTAGGAGACGCCGCCGCTCCCAAAGCTCCCTTAGCGAAACCGACAACCCCAGGCGTCGCGTTCTTAATCGCCTCGGTCATCGCCCCGACCGCTGCGTTGAACTCCTTGCTTGCGCCGACACCCTCGACCAGCTTATCCTTAGCGTTGAGAATCTGCGCCTGCAACTGCGCAGAGGCATCGCCTGCATTAAGGGCTTGCTGAGAAGTCTTTTTGAGAGCCTCGTCAAGAGCGCGTACGGCTTCCTGCGCCGTGATGGATTGCTCGAGGCCCGGCGCGTTCTTTATCTCTTCCGAAGTGAGGCCGCTATCTTCCGTGAAGCGGGCCTTCGCCGCCTCGGGGTCAAAGCCGGGGATGATCTTCTCAAGCTCGCTGCTGTGGCCCGTCGCGATGGACTCGGTGAGCCTCTTGATGGAGTCCTCGGCACTGAAGCCTTGCGGCGCGTTACGACCGAGTTGCGTAACGCCCTTGAAGAGGCGAGCCATCGTTGCGTCGTCGAGCGGCTTGCCGTCTGAGCCCTTAGCCCCGGAAAGATTGATACTCGCCGCTCCGCGCTCAATCACGGAGTCGGCGACGGTCCCGTTGAGGGCATCGTTGAACTTCGCCAGCCGCTTTGCCGCAGCTTCGGCGCCCCCAGAGATTGCCTCGAAGTTCGCGGTGGCGGCCTTAAGGTTACCACCCTCCTTGGACAGGTTCGTGATGCCCTGGACCGCCGACTTTGCCATGTACATCGCGAACATGGCTTTTACTGCAACAGGCAGGCCAACCTGACGAACCATCCCCTCGTCGGAGATGCGCTGACCCTGCGTAGCAGCGCCAAGGCGTGCAAGGAGGGAGACGGGTCGGTTTGTTTGTCGCCCAGCGAGGAACTCGTTGAGGTTGTGACCAAAGCCCGCAGGTCCCGCAGTAGCATTCAGCCGCCCCTGCGCGACACGCGCGACTTCTACTTTCGCGAGGTCAGCAGCGACCTTGCGCAGCGCAAGAACTTGCTGACCGCTGGCACCAGCAGTAGTGCCAATGCGATACAAGTCCTGCTCAAGACGGACGAGTTTCTGATGCGACTCGACATCACCTTCGAGCGCGGTGCGGATGATATGCTCATATCTTTCCGCCATAAGGTTGCCGAATCTCCGCGAGGTGCGAGTCTTTTATGAAGAACGCAAGCGCCTTCGGTATTTCCACGACCCGCGACGTCGTACGAATCATGTCGAACAAGAACGTATTTCCAGCGTCCTCGGTCTGCGGGTTCTTCTTATACTGTCGTATAGTTTCTTCGACGTCAAGGTCGAGGAGATTATTAACGAGGTGTCCGCGACACCACGAGGGGCATTTAAAGGCCAGCCGCTCCTCTGTGTGCAAGAGTCTTATAGGCTGCTTCTCGTGCCAGAGGTAGGCGTTGCAAATACTGCAATCGTCGCTGAGGGATCGGACCCTCCCCTTGAGAAGGGTCCGTGTCAGTTTTTTAGGGACGTTGCTCCGCCCGTTACGTCGGTGAACACCTGCGCGAACACGTCAAGCGCCGCGCCTGCGCGAGAGCTGGCGTCGAGCTTCTCGAGTTCCGTGAGGAGTTCGGGGCAGGCGTCTTTCAAGAACCGAGAAACGCGCTTGCAGAGTTCCGCCGAGAGCTTGTCTACGACCTTCTCGACAAGGAACCTTTCGTCCAGAACCGCTTCGAGAGTTTCCTCGGTGGACTCGGC
>OFSE01000534.1_pt1 | contig 11021 bp, 8 predicted proteins | sample 1543261 | NCBI WGS metagenome assembly OFSE01 (sample SAMN07774225, study PRJEB24372) | wastewater metagenome | isolation source: Exp Tend VB 50WW | collected 2016-02 | reverse complement strand
ATAAAAGATATTAGAGAAGAAATAAAGCCATCAACCAACAACCAAAATGAAGGTCGTGGAAGCAGATCAACAAGAGATAATTCAAGGTAAATGATTTACAAACTTCTCGACACATACGATTATGTTTTGCCGGACATTCCTGAAAAAGAGGATATTTTATTTCATGATATTTCAAAAGAAAAACAATGCTGGCAACATCCAAATTTTAATTTTGAGGAGATAAATAATAAATGGACTGACGAAAAGAAAATAAAATTTGTTGAAAGGGAGTTGAGTAGAAGGAAAAACGGTTGTTGGTTTATGAATAATGGTGAACCGACATATATTACAGGAAGCCATTACTTTTTTTTAGTTTATTTTAAAGTACCTGTTGATAATATAGGTATGTCATACCCTGCATTCAGGAATTATCAAAAAGAAGTTTTTTATTTTCTTGATTTTGTTGACAAAGACAAATACTGTGAGGGTGCAGCTATTTCAAAACCTCGTAGGGTTGGGGCAACTGCAATTATCAACGCGGACGTAATGAATCTTTCTATGTTACGTTCAGACCGGATATTTTCTATTCAGAATAAAAAACTTGAAGAGGCACAACGATTTAATTATGCGCCGATAAAATTCAATGTAGAGCATTTCCCGTCAATAAAATTAAGTAATGGTAAGGAAATATTTAGTCCTCGAATTTCAGCAGGAAACATACAGAATAGGAGAATGAGATGGGGTGTTTCCATGAAAGATAAGGAAGAATTAGGGGAAGATGAATTAAACACTCAAATTTATATTGTCCCATCAGTTCAAAATGCAGATGATGGCGGGCAAGCGCATAGGCTAATTAGGGATGAAGTATCTAAATACAAGTCGGACATCAATATTTCTACAATGCTTTCTATTCTGCGACCTGTTGCACAGACAGGAACAACACAGGTTGGGAAGATCATATTTTTCTGCACATCAGACGTAGAGGATTCACCAAACTTTGAGGAATGGAAAAAGATTTACAAGGGAAGTGATTATACACTACGTGAAAAAAGGAAAACTAAAAGCGGACTTTACAAGTATATTATTAGTGCTAAGTATTCATTAGCAGGTGAGGTGATTGATAATGATGGGAATGAGGTGATGTTGTTTGATGATTACGGAAATTGTAAAGAGGAGTTAGCTATTCAATGGATAACAGATAAAAAAAGAGATGCACTAAATAATGGTGATTTAAAAGCGTTACAAGAAATTCGGAGGAATTTCCCTATTGATGAAGAAGATGCGTTTGAATCAGAAAGCGGCACATCTTGTTACGATACAGTGCGTTTAGCAGCACAAACCTATGAGATAGAAAAGAGGGAAAAGAAAGTTGAACAAGGAATAGAACTTCCGTTTTATACAATGGGAAGATTAGAATGGGTTGTTAAAGATAGAGAGGTTGAGTTTAAGGCAGACCCATTTGGGCATTGGAAAATATTTGAGTTGCCTGAAAAAAGTTATGCCAATAAGAACTTTATTGATGACTATGGCTTTCTTTGTCCGAAAACAGATTCGCCGTATTTATGGACTTGCGACCCATTTGCTTTTAGGGAAATGGTAAAAGGGGGTTCAAAAGGAGGAATTGTAATAGGAAGTTGTATTGATGCTAATCTCCTAAACATGGGAGGTACGATAAATGCAAGGTATAATCATCGCACACCAAACCCTAATGAATTTTTGGAAGAATTACGTAAGGGGATAATTTTTTATTCTGCAAGAGGACTTCCTGAAAATAATAAAGAATGGGTTGCGATGGCATTGAAAGACGGAACAGATAGCGACCAAAATAATAGATTCAAGTATGGTAAGTTTATGTTCGTATATGAAAATGGAAAGTTTAGGATTTGGAGAAATGGAGATAAGATTGCGGGTATAAGTAACCAACAAAAGAGTATCGAAGCATACGTAAGGGCAACATCTGATTATTTAAAAGAACCGAAGAATGGCGAGTTTGATTATTTAAAAGCAATTTGGGATAAAGAGCTTTTAGAGCAATGGAAAAAATTTACACCACTTGATACTGAAAAATTTGATTTGGGAGTAACAGCATCAATGTTCTGTATGTTAGTAAAAAGTTTTACAAAGATTATTCAACCAGACACAGATGTATATTCAGATCAAAGTTTGATTCGAGCATGGTTAGGAATACAAAATAAGCAGCAACAGGATAAAAGAAAGTATTCGCTAATAGCAGAATAAAAGTACCTTTATAGCATGGGAGCAACACTCAATATCGGGTTTGGAACGACAGTAACCTTTAAGGATACTAATTCTGTTGCTTTTCATGCTAACAGGGCATCTAATTGCGACTATGTAATTACTGCGAATGCTATTGTTGACCTTACAAAACAATCACTATCAGGATTAGTTATTCCAACTGAATGCACCAACATAAAAGTTACGTCAAGAGATAATGTTATTGGAGCGATAGGCAAGTTACAGGCAGAAATAAATTGCATCAATAATAATTCAGTGTTAAGTATTACAGATGATGGTAATGGCGTAGTGATTATTGATAATAGCGACCCACGAAATCCTGTTGCAAGATTCGGAGGTGTGTTTGTGGATGGAACAACTATTACAGGGGATGGAAGTCAAGGAAATCCATTGACATCAATAGGAAATACAAATTATATTTCATCTGTTGCGAATACAGCAACAATAGATTTAAGTGTAAGTGGAGGCGGTGAACTTACTGCTGACTTTACATCACTTAATATTTCCCAATTTACTAATGATGCAAATTACATAACAGCCGCTTCGTTAGCACAACCTAATACACAGGTTGTTTATGGTACAGGTTCAGGTGAATCAAGTAGTGCTTTTTTTACTTGGAATAATAGTGTACAAAAGCTAACCACAACTCTTTATGATGGCAGTAGAACACTACTTATTGACCCGAATAGCAGAACCTACGCAATGGGTGATATTGACGGAACTCTTGCTAATGGGTTGCATTTCATATTAAATGATGATCCTTATCCTTCTGGAATAGCAAGAATAATGCAGTATTCTGCTGAATATTTTAGAATAGATATTGGAGCAAAAGAATATTCCATAGGTGATTTATCGGCAGTTTTTAATGGCAGTAAATTTACTATTGATGACGACAATGAAAAATACATTTTCAATAAAGGTTCTTTTTCTATATCAACTGTTGATTATTCGTTCCCTTCATCACAAGGCGCAGCAGTTACAGTGCTTACAAATGATGGTACAGGAAGTCTTACATGGGAGGCTATTTCTTTTCCTTCAAATTATATTTCATCAGTAGCGGATACGTCAACTATTAATCTTACTGTTAGTGGTGGTGGGGAACTTACTGCTGATTTTTCTTCTATGGATATATCACAGTTTACTAATAACTCTGGATATATTACTATTGGGGATATTGCGCAACCTGATACTCAAATTGTTTATGGTACTGCTACTGGTGTAAGTTCCGATCCTCGTTTATCATGGGATTACACAAATTCTATTTTAAGTGTTATTAATAATTCGCTTGATGAGCAGATGCTTCTTCTTGATGGATTAAATTCATGGTCAATTCTTGGTGACACAGAGGATGCTTTTGTGAAGATTGATAATCCTAATCTTAGTATAACAATTAGTGCCGGTGGGACATCTACACCAGTTGGTGCGTCAATCATATTAGATTGTGGTACACAATCAATGTTATTATCTGCGAATGGTGGAGTAACAGTAGATAACCTTGCAGGTGTAGGAACAAGGATGGTGACGGTAGATTCAACTGGACTTTTAGGTGTTTCATCAATTCCAGGAGGAACGGTTACGTCAGTAAGCGGAACAGCAAACCGAATTACCTCAACAGGAGGAACAACGCCTATCATTGATATTTCGGCAAGTTATGTAGGACAGAGTTCTATAACAACACTTGGAACGATTACAACAGGAGTATGGAACGGAACAGCAATTACTAATGCTAATCTTGCCAATTCATCTATAACAATAGGAAGCACTAATATTTCATTGGGTGCAACTTCAACCATTTTAGCTGGATTAACGAGTGTAACGTCAACAACTTTTATTGGTGCGCTGACAGGTAATGCAACAACAGCAACATCTTTAGCGACAGCACGAACAATAAGCGGAACAGGCGAAGCAACATTCACCACAACAGCTTTTGATGGTAGTGTAGCAGTATCAGGGGCGGTAACACTTACTAATAGTGCAGTAATTGGGAAGGTACTTACAGGATATGTAAGTGGGGCAGGCACGGTTTCGGCAACTGATTCAATACTACAAGCAATACAGAAACTTAATGGGAATATTGCAGCATTAGTAAGTGGAGTGAGTTCAGTATTTGGGCGAACAGGCGCAGTCATAGCAGTTAGTGGTGATTACAACACATCACAAGTAACAGAGGTAACAAACCTATACTTCACCAATGCAAGAGCAATAGCGGCTACTCTTACAGGTTATACATCAGGAGCAGGCACTATATCATCTTCTGATTCTATTCTAACTGCAATTCAGAAACTTAATGGCAATACAGCAGCCCTCGTAACAGGTGTTAGTTCTGTAAGTGGCACAGCAAACAGAATTACGACAAGTCCAACAACAGGCGCAGTTATAGTAGATATTTCCGCAAGCTATGTAGGGCAATCGAGTATTACCACATTGGGAACAATAGCGACAGGGGTATGGAACGCGACTCCGGTAACTGTTTCTTTTGGCGGCACAGGAAACACAACATTTACTGCTTATTCTGTTATTTGCGCAGGTACAACAGCCACAGGAACTTTTCAAAATGTAAGTGGTGTTGGTTCTGCAAACCAAAAACTAACATCAAATGGGGCAGGTGCATTACCTACATGGCAGAGTAGTTTGTCAAGCGTATTATCTTGTGCAATGGGTAATGGAAATACAGTTGCGTTAAGCACAACGGTTTATGCGCAATGGTTTTTTGGGTCTTCATTTCAAGCTAACGAAACAAACAGACAGATACAAGCGGTGTTTGCAGGTACAATAAAAAACCTTTATGTAAGAACATCAACAGCACAAAGTGGTACAGGAAGTTTAGTGGTAACTTTGAGGAATAACACAGCAGATACAACAGTAACATTAACGATAGCGGCAGGTGCGGCGGCAGGTACTTTTACTGATTTAGTGAATAGTTTTACCGTTGCGGCAGGGGATGATTTGAGTATTAAAATTGTGAATAATGCAACAGCAACATCAGCAACAATATTGGAAATAACAGCAGCATATTTCTCATAACATGGCTTACGAAATAATTACACAAAGATTTGTTCCATCAAGCGGAGGTACAGTAAGTATTCTCGATTCACAAGGGATTGTAAACCAAACCACTATTGAACCGATAGCAACACTCGGAACGCTGACTATTAATTTCCCTACAAATGTATTTGATGGACAAATTGTATCCTTATTTTTTGTCAAAGGAGTAACATCATTAACTTTAAGCGCAGGGTCAGGCAAGACATTCAATAATACTATATCAACTGTTATTGATGGTGGTTATATTTCATTTGTTTACAATCAAGCACTTTCAACTTATTACAGCAACGAAAGTCTTTTATTATCTACAACACAATTATCTGGAACTATTACAAATACACAGTTAGCAGGTTCAATAACGGCATCAAAATTAGTAGGCACAGATATAACTACTATTGGGACATTGGTAGCAGGCGCAGTACCTACAACTTTATTATCAGGTACTATTACCAATACGCAACTTGCAGGCAGTATAGCTTATTCAAAACTTGTTTTAACAAATTCAGTTGTAAGTGGTGATATTGTTTCTTTAGCTTGGAGTAAGGTTACGAGTACGCCTACAACTTTAAATGGTTATGGAATTACAGATGCTATTGCGGTGACGACAGGAACTCTTGCGCAGTTTGCATCTACAACATCGGCTCAATTAAGAAGTGTATTATCCGATGAATTAGGTACAGGGGTAGCGTTATTTGATGGCGCAACGCCAACATCTTTTGTTCTTACAAATGCTACTTCATTACCTATTATAGCTGGAACAACAGGAATATTATCTGTTCTAAGGGGTGGTACTGGATTAACAACCATTGGCGGGACAAATACAATTTTATACACATCAACAACTGACAACATAACAAGTGCATCAACATTTGTTTTTGATGGAACCAATTTAGGCATCGGATTAACAACGCCTGCTTTTGGTGTTGATTTAGTTGGAACAACATCTGATAATAGTGCCTATCATGCAACGAGATATTCAGCAGATACACAACCAACAGGTATTGTTGGTAGAAAAGCAAGAGGAACATCAAGCTCACCAACGGCTGTTTTATCAGGTGATGGTATTGCTGTTTTAGGAGGCAGAGGATATGGGACATCATTTTCAAGTACATCAAATGGGGCTGTTACAATTTACGCGGCTGAAAACTTTTCAGGAACCGCAAAAGGAACTTATGTTTCTATTGAAACCACTCCTTTAACCACTACAACCAGAACAGAAGCGTTGAAAATAGGAAACGATTGGGTCATAAATGCTTCAAGAAGTGGTGCTAAATATCAAATAAACAGCGTTGATGTTATTTCATCTACGACTTTAGGAAGTGGCGTGACATCGAGTTCGCTTACTTCTTTTGGTAATTCACCGACATTTATTACTCCAATATTAGGCACACCAACATCAGGAACGCTTACGAATTGCACATTTCCTACACTTAATCAGAACACAACAGGGTCGGCAGCAAGTTTATCAATATCAGGGCAAACAGGGCTACTAACATTCACAGGGCTTGCAAGCACGAACAGGATAAAAACGATACGCGATGCAGCCGATACCATTTTGGAATTGGGTGGCTCCTATACACCAACAGGAACATGGACATCACTGCCATTAACATCACCAAAGGTAACGACTGGAATACAAGATGCTAACGGAAATCAAATGTTTGCATTTACACCAACAGCAAGTTCGGTGGACTACTTCACATTCATCAATGCCGCTACTGCTAACCCTGCAACAATTAAAATGCAGGCAACAGGAAGCGACTCGAATGTGAATATGCTTCTATCACCAAAAGGAACAGGACGTTTTCAGATTTCTGATGGCACAGACTTAACTAAGATATTATCATTCAATCTTTCAGGCGCAACAACAGCAGTCACAGGTATATGGGTATGGTCGCCAACCACAGCAAAGACATTAACATTCCCCGATGTTACAAGTACAGTAGCAGCGTTAGCGCAGATACAAACATTCACAGCAGCACAAACATTTAGTGCATCATTCACTATTTCAGCAGCAGGCGCAAGCACATTAGCTGTTGGTACAACATCATCAGTATATCGTACTACCAATGCTGGTTCAAATATTACTGCCTTTGGTACATTTGATATTGATTCAGGGGTAGTAGCTGGAAATAAGGCAGTCATTTTCGACACAGCAAATTACATCACACTTACTCATGCCAATGGAACACGAAGGATGGCAGGTGCAAGCATTCAGTTAGCTAACTTGAATAATACAGCAGGTAGTGAAGCAGCAGATTTAGTATTCCTTACATCAACAGCCGGTGCAGCAATAACAGAGGCGGGAAGATTTACTGGTGCGGGAGCATTTCAACAGATAGGTAAGACCACTAAGTATAATAATATTTCAACTGTATCAAATGGAGTACCTTCAATTTATGCAACATCAGATTTAACAGGTCAGACGGCAGCGATAGCAGCCACAACTATTTATACACCAACAGCAACAGGGTTGTTCAGAATTTCTATTTACCAACAAGTAACGACGGCTGCAACCACTTCATCTGTTCTTGGAGGCGCAACTGGAACAGTGATTACTTACACAGACGGCGACGGGAGTGTGGCGCAGTCAATTACAGTAGCGATGCATTCTACCACAGGAACAGTAGTGACAACCGCATCTGGAAATACGACTACTACTAATCTTAATGGAACGATTGTGATTAATGCAAAAACAGGGGTGGCGATACAATTTGCGATTGGGTACACAAGTGTCGGTGCTACGGCAATGCAATTTTCTGCACATTTGAAGTGTGAAGCTCTGTAAAATAAGTATTACTTTTGCAGTGTGTTAAACAAAAACCTAAAAATAAAAACAATGACAACATTACAAAACAAGACAACAGACATTGACGGAGTATTTGAAGATGGCAGCAGGAAGGCGACTTATGCAGACCTAATTCGGATACCCATGATGAATTTAACACCATCAAACACCATAGCACAACAGCGTAAAGATTTCAGAATAATTGATGTGTTAGAGGATGCGATAAAAAATAAGTTGGAAACGCTTTCTTTTGAAGATTCTGACTTTATCTATATGAAAGAAGTAGTCAAGAATGCAAATTGGCAATTTAAGAACAAGGGGCTTTTTGAACTTGAAGATGATATTAACGCGGCAATAGATAAGTAAGTTTTGAAAATAAAAAAAGTAAATTGTATTTTTGTAAAAACAACTACTCAATGACAAAGAAGAATTGGTTTTTAGTAGCAGTAACAGCAGTAACAATATCGGGTGGAACTTATGTAGCCTCGACAAACAATGAGAAAGTAGTAACCAACCCAACGCCTACTGTTAACGTAACGACCACAAATCAGTATGCAGTAAATTTTACAACATCATCTAATGCTGTTGATATTTTCTTCTTGTATAAACCACAGAAGAATATTTTAAGAAACCTACTTGACCCTACATATTCATCATTAGTTAAGAGGGTCGGTTTTTCTAATCTTGTGTATCCTTCCGTTGCTTCAATTTCACGTTACACACATCAAAAAAGTACAGGCACAGGTTACATAGGACAGCAGTGTGATTTCCCTTCGTATGCTGATTACGCCGCCTACGGAAATGGTGTTCTTGTTACCGCATGGAGGGATGCTTTTAATGTAAACAATACCATCTTCACAAGTTCAATAGGACTAAGAAACGATATAGTACTGAATATCCTCAACGGAAATCAAAGTCAGCACCAGGCGATGCTAAAAGCATTTAACCCACAATTTGTTTTCTTGGGTGCGGAACTGCAAACATCAGGAATGAAAGCTACGGCGTATGTAGATAGCTGTAACAAAATTATCCCCTTCATAAGAACCTACTACCCCAAGAGTATTATCATAGGTAACGCTACTATCATGCGTAGAGGCAATCCGGCTTCGTTACGGTGGAATGATACTGTTAAGCAAGTAGCAGCCGATGGCTTCACGAACTACAACCAAATAGGTGACGCGGAAAATTTCACACGAAATCAAGACAGTAATATCATACGGATAAATGATTATTTTAATACGCAGATACCATACGAAGACAGTCTGTTCCAAAGTTATTTCGGAACAAAAAAAGAATCGGTAGGGGAATGGATGATTGAAGATAACAGAGGTGGCAATCCTCAATATGTTAACAGGTCAATTACCGGAATATATGGATTGGGAATGTTTTATCAGTCTTTCATAAGCAGAAATAATATCCTAAACTACACAGCATGGATGAGTTTGAGTAACCTAATAAACGACCAAAACATACCCGACGTAAATTATCAAGCGTTAAAACAGTTAAACACGTTGTTAGCAGTAGGATATAAGGTAGGGCAAGTAGGATTTACGGCTATGGATGGAATCACAGGAATAGCTATGATTAATGGAAAGAGCGTAATAATACTCGCCAACAACAGCACAACAAAAACAATAACACCAACAATCACTACTGATGGTAAGGGAGGTAAAATAACATACACCAACATCAGAACATACAGCAGCGATGGCACATGGTACGGAGCGATAAAGAGCGATACTGTAAGCACCACTACTATCATGCCTTGCGGCTATTCAATCATTTCATACACCACTAAATGACGATTGAACAAACATATCAGGTATTAGAACAAGTGCGTAAGCATAGTGATACTATGCCTACCTTTTTTTCAACATTTTCTGAACTTGACTTGGACTCATTAGATCGTGTGGAGGCAATATTCGACTGTGAGAAAGTATTCAATGTTACAGTAGAAGACCATGAGATAGAAAACATTCATTCAGTACCAGAACTAATTAAATTGCTAAACTCGAAAATAAAGTGATGTGCTTAACAGCGATAAGGAAAGAATTGCGGTACTTGAAGAACAGTTCAGGCAACTGCGAAAGGACATGGATGAAAAGGTTGACAAAGAGAGTTTTATCCCTATAAAAAATATAGCATACGGATTCATAGCGATTATTTTGGGAGGAGTGATTAGTTACGGATTGAGTTACTTGTTGAGAACATAACACGAATATGAAAAAATATAGATACCTATCACTTGTCATTTCATTTGTCGCCATACTAATTATGTGCGGGTGGTGGTTTGACATTAACTTTCTTAAAAGTGCCATGATTCATTGGCAGATAACCACTAAGCCTATTACAGCGTTATGCTTTTTTATTACAGGGGTCATGTTTTTCTTCTTTACATTTGAAAGGAATGGTGAATGGAGAGATACTGTGATGATGGCTTTTGCATGGGCATTGATTATCATAGCATGGATGGTAGGGTATAACATAGCATTCTTCGATGATAGCGCAGAGTGGATGAGCAGCAGGGATAATAGTTTCTTTACTATTATTCGTGGCGCACCGTCGCCGGCAACACTATTCGGTATTATACTTTTAGGGTGTACAGGGTTTGTCGCCGTACTGAACACGTCTAAAATGTTTTCAAGACTAAAGATTTTCGGTACTGCACTAATCATATTAGGCGGTATTTCTATAATTGGGTATATCACAAACAACCCCGCGTTATTCTACTATAAACCAAACTCATCTAATGGGATGAGTATAATCACAGCAATAATGTTCGTGTATTCAGGCGTGGTACTTATAGGTATGAGTAAGCACATGATTTTGATGTACGAAGAAAAAAAGGTAAAAAAAGAAAAGTAACCAGAGACGTGCCTATCTACAAAACCACCTATACTCCTAGTACTGCAATAGGTACAGAAACCTATATCTACAATGTCGGTAAGTCTGA
>OFSE01000530.1_pt1 | contig 11051 bp, 20 predicted proteins | sample 1543261 | NCBI WGS metagenome assembly OFSE01 (sample SAMN07774225, study PRJEB24372) | wastewater metagenome | isolation source: Exp Tend VB 50WW | collected 2016-02 | reverse complement strand
CACTCTAACTGTTTCCATGGTTCCGAGCAATTTGTTGCAAAACGCTTTGTCAGGGGGCTCGCCAAAGATTAGTGGAGTAACAAAGAATGCCAAGACGGTTGTCATAAATCGTGCGTAGAATTCATGTACTCTTTTAAGAGCCGTAACTCTTCTTTAAGAGTCTCTAACTCCTTCTTCTTTGACTTCGCGCAACACGATTGTTCCTGGCAAGACGCCGATGTCAAGGGTTGTACCTTCTTTCCATCCCATGGCTTCAAGAAGTTCTTCAGGAAAGGAAAGAATGAGGTTGCCTTCATCATCTGTCTCGCATTGTGTAATAAACTGGGGTTGATCAATCATTGTTTTGGGGAGTGAATTTTACGCAGTTGTTCTCTGAAACTTCAAGTTTCAGGGTAGAGTCAAGAATCAACATGTCGTTACGCATTTGCTGAATGCGTTCTCGGTTCTTTGATGAGGTTCTCAGTTCTTGAATTAAGTATTTTTTGTCGTCCTCCACTCTGTAAAGTTGAAGAACACCCTCAGGGAAACTACGCGGCGGATTCATGATTCTCCAAAAAAGTGTCTGAAACCAGGAACAACTTATCTTCTGCATCCTCACCTTGTTCGTGAAGTGAACGAGTGGCGGCAGGAACTGAGAAGAACTCTTTTCCTTGGACGTTCCAACCGAATCCGTCCCAAAATTTTCCGGAAGAGTCGATAACGATAACCACGAGTTGATCACCTGTGTAAGTGATCTAGTATAGCCCGAGGGTCAGTGCTGTAAACTCAGTGGCCTAAGTAAGCCTGAAGAAGGAATTGATCGTTAAGAATCACAGACGACATCGCCTGCATCTGATTACCGACAGCTACAAGACGAGGGTCATGGCTGTTTTCCTCGGCAAACTGATAAAACATTCCAGTTGTTCCGAGTAAGGACATTGTGTAATCGAGAGTTAACTCAACAAGAGAGTGACAGTCATAGAATTCCATTTCTATCCCAGGTCCCTTGAAAAGGTCGAAGTCTGGTGAAAACCCGCAGGCACGAAGTTGCTCAACTAGCGGGTCCATCAAGTCTGACAAATCGTCGTAGATTCTACCGAACATTAAGTGACATTCGTAAAAGTTGCTACCGCGAGTGTTCCAATGTGAGAGTCGGGAAACAATCGTGGCGTCATTCAATGACTTTACGATTTTGTTTGAAAAAACTGCAAGTTCTTCGTTCATCTTTAGTTCCTCTGGGTTTTACGCATTTGACGCTCAAGTTTCTTTGCGTTTTTCTCTTGGATTTTTCTTGTCTTGTCTGCGATTCTATTGGCTTTGAGTTGCGAGTCTCTCAATCTTTTTTGAAATAACTGCTCTCTTTTTTCTGCAGGTGTTGAGACAGGAAGAGAAGTATCGCACTCAACGTCAATCGAAAGACCACCTCCTAGGTTTGTTACCGAGAAGCTGAAGAATTTACTTTCCTCGACAAATTCTTCCAAGGTTTTATTTACTGTCTCTGCTGCTTGCTCATAGGCAAACCGAAGAGCAGCTTCACTAAAACTATCTGTTTTCATTTAGTACACTCACACCCAACAGGTTTTACCCTAGTCGGCTAAGAGATTGCAGAGAGTACAGTTCAACTGAAATGGAACCTTTATTTTGTTGCACTGCTAGAAATTCTGTGTCAGGATTATAGTTGGAAAGCATATTTATCAAACTCTCAGAAAAAGAATTTGAGTCTTCGTTGGGCAAAGAGTCTAGAAAACTAAAAACTTCTCTCCAGTCCAAGAAATTACATTTCTCTTCGTGGTAAAAGTGAACCCCTCGCAATCCCTGGTGAGATTGAAAACTTTCGTACAAGTGTCTCATATTTGTCTAGGCATTGGGACAAGAGCTCCCCTAATTCTGCGCTTCTGAATGAGTTTGGAAGCAGAAATCATCGAGGCATTACGTGTTGACGCATCTTTACCATTGAGATCTTCATTACCCTCACACGAGGTGTTAATGTTGTAGTTTACGTCTGAGTCACTCATGTTAGTACTTGATTGACCACTTATTATCTGCTCCTTCTGTTATTTGAAATGGAAATTTCTTTGCAGACTCATTCGGGGGAGAGTCGTAGAAGATTCCTTGAAAGGTTTTTCCGTCTTCTGAGAGTAGATAGTTGTTTTGAGCATTTGGAGGATTTCCCTCAGCATCGGTTACCTCTGTAACACCGTCAAGGTAAACAGATGAAATTACTTTCTTTAAGAAAGTTTCCATTTTGTCACTCATTGCATCAACTGCTTGACCTGGTACTTCTTCAACTGCGACTTCCTCCTCAATAACCTCGTCGGCAAAGTCAAACTCAGAAAAGTCAAACTCTGGTTCAATTTCGTAAAGAAGTTTGGAAGTTTGAACTTCGGTTATACTTGAAGGGTCCGGCCAAGATCTACTATCTACGCAAATAAGTTTATCTACAACCTCACAATAATCTTCATATGTTGCATTCTCACCAAGGTCAACACGATCCATTAACTCCAGCATGGAAACTTTTCCATCTGAGTAGTCGTGGCGCAGGGTCTCAAGGTAAGAGACTGGGAATTTTGAAGGGTCTCCACCAGTTGTTTCCCAGAGTAAATCAGTTACTTTACGAGCACTGGTCTCGAAGTAAGAGTTTTCTGCAAACTTTGGATTACGATCAAGAACCATGGTCAACTCCTCCAGTGTATCAATTATACCCGAAAGAGCCTTGTTGTAAACTCAAAGAATCATTATCAATATTGCTATCGGCATTAGAGAAGAAATGAAGAAGCCCTGCACAGAGGGCCAGATACTGTCGTAGGAGTCGGTCAAAATGTTAAGACAAAGAAATAGCGAGGTTTAAAGCTGTTTTGGCGGTTTGGACAATCCGACAACCCAGACGGAGACCCAAATGAGTAGGGTCAAGGTCATTGCTATTTGATAATTGGAACCCCAGAAGATCATCATTTTTGTGGCAAACAACAAGGTGGGACACAGGTATCACGTAAAACACCCCTGCCAAGGCAATAGCTTGCCAACCAATTTCAACAAAGCTTAGTTCGCGGAGAGCACACTCTAGTTTGAGTGAATAGTTTGCTTCCTCAATGGTCACTCAGTAAGTCCCATATGTTATGGTTTTACCCTGTTTCATGGATTGAAAGGTATTCCCTCTCGGTCTGGAAGTATCTTTTGCCCTTTAAGTTGTTTGTCATTTGGTAATTGAGTGTAACTTACCTCAACAACTTGATCTGGAAGTACTTTTTTACTCTTTCGAATTTCTCTTTGATTTGGATCAAAGTCAACCATCATTTGTGCATCTTTGAGATCAGCTGCTTCGCAGATTCTCTCCCCAGTTCTTTTGTTGTAAACAAGAAATGTTGTCATTGTTTGTGGGCTAAAATTGGAGTCATTAAACCGCCACCAGGTCCTTGGTCGTCGTCTGTGTCATGCGGCCAAAAGATGACCGCAATCAACAGAAGAACAAGGAGAGTAGCTCCAGGGTGTTCCATCAGAGGGCATTACCCCTTGGCAATACTTCCTCAGGGAATGTGAAGTTTTCGTGAGGTTGATCGGCTGTGGCTAACCATGTTCTAAGACCTTCGTTAAGAAGGATATTCTTCGTGTAGAACGTCTCAAACTCAGGGTCCTCTGCCGCTCTAATCTCCTGCGATACAAAGTCGTACGCACGCAGATTAAGTGCAAGACCGATGATGCCAATAGAAGACACCCAGAGACCCATAACCGGTACGAAAAGCATAAAAAAGTGCAGCCAGCGCTTATTAGAAAAAGCAATGCCGAAGATCTGACTCCAGAATCGGTTAGCAGTGACCATAGAGTACGTTTCTTCTTCTTGAGTTGAATCAAAACCCTTGAAAGTGTTAGCACCTTCGCCATCCTCATAAAGTGTGTTTTCTACGGTGACACCGTGAATTGCTGAGAGTAAAGCACCGCCAAGAATACCGGCAACTCCCATCATGTGAAAGGGGTTGAGTGTCCAGTTGTGGAAACCTTGCAGAAATAGTAAGAACCTAAAGATTGCAGCCACACCGAACGAAGGTGCGAAGAACCAGCTAGATTGACCGAGTGGGTAGATCAGAAAGACCGACACAAAGACAGCGATAGGTCCAGAGAATGCAATTGCATTATAGGGACGAATGCCTACAAGTCTTGCAATCTCAAACTGTCGTAACATAAAACCAATCAGAGCGAAGGCACCGTGGAGAGCAACAAAGGCCCAAAGCCCGCCAAGTTGGCACCACCTAACGAAATCTCCCTGAGCTTCAGGACCCCAAAGTAAAAGAAGAGAATGACCCATAGCATCAGCAGGCGTTGACACAGCCGCTGTGAGGAAATTAGCACCCTCAAGGTAAGAAGACGCCAGTCCGTGGGTGTACCAGCTCGTAACAAAAGTTGTACCAGTAAGCCAGCCACCAATTGCCAAATAAGCAGTGGGAAAAAGTAGTAATCCAGACCAACCCACAAAGACAAAGCGGTCGCGTTTAAGCCAGTCATCCAGGACATCGAACCAACCCCTTTGTGGTAGTGAAATTGTAGAAGCTGTCATTTGATTAATAAAAGAATAGGGGAGCCGAAGCTCCCCTGGGGGTTAAGTGAGTTAGTAAACAATCAACCGATGGAAGGTGCTGTCAGGGCAACCGGTGTGGTTGAAGCCGCAGCCAAATCAAGGGGGAAGTTATGTGCATTGCGCTCGTGCATGACTTCCATTCCAAGACCGGCACGGTTGAGGATGTCTGCCCAAGTTGGGAGTACACGGTTCTGGCTGTCAACGATGGACTGGTTGAAGTTAAATCCGTTAAGATTGAACGCCATAGTTGAAACGCCGAGTGCAGTAAACCAGATACCAATAACTGGCCAAGCAGCCAGAAAGAAGTGAAGACTTCTTGAGTTGTTGAAGCTCGCATATTGGAAGATCAAACGACCGAAGTAACCGTGGGCAGCCACGATGTTGTAGGTCTCTTCTTCTTGGCCAAATTTGTACCCGTAATTTTGTGACTCTTGCTCGGTTGTTTCACGCACCAGTGAACTGGTTACGAGTGAACCGTGCATTGCACTGAATAAAGAACCACCAAACACACCAGCAACACCCAACATGTGGAAGGGGTGCATAAGGATGTTGTGCTCTGCTTGGAATACCAACATGTAGTTGAAAGTACCAGAGATACCTAAAGGCATTGCATCAGAGAAAGAACCCTGACCGAAGGGATACACAAGGAAAACAGCTGAAGCGGCGGCAACTGGAGCACTGTAAGCAATGCAAATCCAGGGGCGCATACCTAGTCTATAGCTAAGTTCCCATTCTCGTCCCATGTAAGCATAGATGCCAATGAGGAAGTGGAAGACAACGAGTTGGAACGGTCCACCATTGTAGAGCCATTCATCAAGGGAAGCAGCTTCCCAAATTGGATAGAAATGTAATCCGATTGCGTTGCTGGAGGGTACAACGGCTCCCGAGATGATGTTGTTTCCATAAAGTAAAGAACCAGCAACTGGTTCGCGAATACCGTCGATGTCAACGGGAGGAGCACCAATAAAAGCAATAATAAAGCAAGTAGTAGCAGCGAGGAGGGTTGGGATCATCAGAACACCGAACCAACCTACATAAAGGCGGTTGTCAGTGGAAGTTACCCACTCACAAAAATTGCCCCAAACATTAGTTTGGCGACGTGAAAGAACTGAAGCGGACATTAGACATAAGAGAACAGGGTGGGAGTATGATTCGGTGTGGGTTTCCACACTTACACTGTAAGTATACCCTGTGTTAAGTTTTGTAAACACCAATTTAGTGGGTATTTATACCTGTCTTTCTCGGTGTGAATCCAGTATGTTCAAGCAGTCTTAACTGGAACACCCACCTTACTTCCTTTTGGTAACAGTTTCTTGAGAACATCCTCTGCTGTTTGACCTTTGGGAATGGGCCAACCTGGTACATTTGCTGCCTGGGATATTTCGCGGGGGGTCATTTCGCGTCCTATTTTTTCTAAAAACTTTTTCTTCAACTTAGACATCATACTGTCGGTATTTACTTTATCTCCTTTCTTCCCGGGTTTTGCCACGGGTTTATCAGCAATTTGCTTCCCGACTTTGCACTGACCCTTTGTTCCGTATACTTCGCCACCAGGCATCACACAACGACGAAAGTCATAGACGTCCGATTCAGAGAAGTCCACACCTGACTGTTCTGACAGGAGTGATACGTACTTGTTTAAAGTCTCTTCAGAAAAATACCCTTTCATGTTCTTAGTTATCTACATTTCATTTTACCCTCATCCTATCAGGGTAAATTTTCACATGGAAGTCATTAAACCGATAAAACCTGAGAATACTATAATCGACAGGATTCCACCTCCTGTTGTGTATGCTCCTGCACCTATTCCTCCTGTTGTACAAAGATTAGAAGTTCCCGTCATAGATGTACCGATACCCAGAATAGACTATCCTAAGATAGATCTACCTCCGCGTGAACCCACTGTAAAACCACCGTCAACATCTGCGAGTACAGAACAAAAAGAAACTACATCTGAACCCACACGCCAACTTTCGGACTACGTAAAACCTAGTTTACCAAAATTACCTTTACCTCAACCCCCTATACCACCTGTTCAAAAAATACCTGTTGCACCGCCGAAACCAGAAACTACAGCGGATGAAACTAAGATAACAGTAGAAGTAGCTGGATATGATATAGATCTACCTGCCCCTAAAACTGCCATTCAAGCTGGAGCAACAGCAGTTATTGGAACTTCAGCCACCCTAGTTACGGCTTTAGTGTTTAATCAAGTGCGTCAAGCGGCAACACCTGTGATACAAAAACTCGCTAGAGATAAGTTTAAAATTAAACTGAAAAAATCAAAACCGGTTTTACATTTGGTTGAAGAAGACGGCAAAGTGTTAGCTATTGAATACAGTGATGAAGGTGTGAAAATTCTAAACAGTAGCGTGGAGAACCCTGAACAGTATTTGCGTGATCTGGTAGAGACAGACCCACTCTACGAAGCGGATCATAAAATTGTAATTGATGAACCTGCGAAAGATCGTTTTACAAAAGAAGGCGCTAAACGTTTCAACTACTTCTTATCACCGAAAAAGTTTGCTAAGAAACTTACAGCTCGGTTTACTTTCTGACTACAATATCGGAGCAGATTGCAGCGTAGGGTGATTCAGGATGAAACTCAATTCCTTGCTTCTTGGCATCACCACATTTAAGTAGTCGGACCAACTCAAAATCTAATCTGGCTTTAGCAGTTTCTGCTTTTTGCCGATCAATTTCTATTTGTGCTCGGTCTTTACAAAGTTGTTGCAAAGAGTTATCCAACGGTAAAGAAAATGTAGCTGAAATACCGGGACTAACATTGTGATTACGGTATGTCGCTGGGTCGTCACTAAACACTGTACCACCATACACAAATGGCGAGAGGTTTAAGGAAGGTCCCTGGCAAGAGACTCCGCCACCATAAGTGTTGCTCATGTACATGCCGTTCATAACTTGAACAGCTTGATTTGTGACCGAACCTGTGCTTGATGCAGAAGGTCCGGCGATATTTGTTACGGGCGCCTGTTGAGTTTGTTGAGAATATGCAGGAGTTATTGCGTAAAGACAGAAAGCGAGCGCGTAAACGAATCTTGTTCGGTCGTTCTGTTTACCCATGTTTCTTTAGCTTTTCCGGGACCAAGAATAGTCTCACTAAATTGAAAAGGAGCGCCCTGCACTTGGATTGTGTAATTAGCGCCTGGAAATGGGTTGGCAGGAATATTTATATTTGTGCCTGTAACTGTGTAGGAAGTGGCTGTAGAGTAATCAATCTGATGTATAGTTTCTGTTACTTTTGTCTTTGTTGTTGTTGTACTGTCTACAGTCCCTCGTGTAAAGTTTGGCACTACGGACTCAGCGATTGCCGAATGACAACTAAATAGCAGCGCAATGACTGTTAAAGTTGCTAGTGACGATTTCACTTGAATACGGTAAGTTCGATTGTACGTTGAATCACGCCTTCTGTGTTTGCACCACCTGCAGTAACTGTGGGCACTGTGTGTGCTTTGAGTTCGCCTGCGAGTGTACCTGCGGTACCTGCCGTTTGTACGGTTGTTGCAGTACCTGCGGCTGTGATTGATTCAGAGAAGGTAAACGCTTGCTGAGGAGTGGTTACGGTATAAGAACCGGCAGTTCCTACACTACCCAGAGTACCTGCTGTAATGTTTGACCCAGAAACGCTATATATGGCGCTTGTGGGCTCGGTGACTGTTATTTGTGGATTTACTTTCAGAGAGACGCTATCGGTGATTCGACTGGTAATTTCGGCTGCATTTACGCCAGTTGTAAACAAAGTTAGAGTTGCTAAGAGAGCAAACTTTTTCATGGTTGAACCGGTGTAGGAGGAACAATCGGTTTAACTTTTGGTTTAGCTGCGGGTTTATTTTGGTTTTCGTCAGGTTCGTTATCGTCTAGTCCTCGACGTGATTGCACACCAAAGTTGGCAAGAATACTTGTGAATATTCCTGCCGTGAAGGTGGTGTCGGCATTTTTAATCATGCCTAACCACCCAGCGGTTAGTATGCCTGCGGACCAAATCAACACGGTTATTTGCACAAGGGTGCTGATTCCCATCCCTTTCATTTTTCTTCGGTGCAGTGGTTTAGCGGGTGGTCGTCGAGAAACCATCACACTAAGTCAATGTGTAGTTGATTTTACCCCTTGCGCCTACTTTGACGCCTGAATAAACCACCCACTGCCAGGACCTTCTACCGTCCAACGTGCTTTAATTAAGTTCTCGCTGTACTTTTTCCGTTTACCGTCTGTGTCAGGATAAGTACCCGAGGCATTGTCAATTTCTCCCCACGGATCATTCACAATGTAGTTAGAACCCTCTTTACCAATCACGATTAACCAGTGACCTCCGCCAGAAACGGCACCAGGTACACCATGGTGCAAAATGCCGATAGGCACAGGAATACCCTGGCCAAGAAGACTGTCCAAAGTTGATAGCGATCCATTTTGCTTGAAGGAGGCATTGATTCCGAAATGTTTCAGGGTTTGCAGTTGAACTGAAGCGTCGGTGCTATCACCTCGATTAAAAACTTGCTCTACGTACTTGTCATCGCCCTTGGCTCCAGGCAAAGTACCAGGTTTCAGAAACTCTGTGAGCATTGCACAACTTGAACTGAAACAAGTACGAGAAGCATCTCTGTAGTTGTCACGTTGGCTGAAATAAGGAACGTTCAGCACACCGCCACCGGCAAGCGCAGGCGCAGGAGTGCGATAAGTTTTAACCCAGCTTGCATCATCATTCAACAGCTCTGGATCAACTTTTGTTGCCAGCTCTTCAAATGCTGCGGTGTGTTTAGGGTTTGTCTTGTCAAAAAACTTGACGAAATCTACAAACTTTTTAGCGTCGAAACTTGCCATTACTTGATTACCTCCAGGGTGCGATCGTAATACTTTTGTCTGTCGTCAAGACCGTTTGTGCCGCCGTTTACTATTTTTGTGATTTGAATCACGGAGGCACCATCATCACAGTCTTGATTCATACGGTTATTTTTCCACCAAAATCCTGCAGATGTGAAAGGATAGTTATCGGCAACATAACCAACACCCTCCATTACCTTGGGGTCTTTTATGTAATCGGCAAAAGCTTGGTAGTTAGCTCTTCCCGTTAGCTGGATATAGCCAGCTCCCTTGAACTTAGGCCCATCGCCCGGTTGTGTGTTACCAAGATCGTCACGGTATTCGTAGTCTTCTCCTGAGGCCAACTCTTTCATGTATCGACCGCCACCAGATTCATGGGCAGTTTGTGAAAGAAAATGACGTATACGTGCTGGTTTTGTTATATCAAACTTGGCCAAACATGCGTTCAACTCTGTGATCTCACTATCCTTAATCAAACTCTCTTGGCACCCCCAAATGTGGGCAAGTTGACTTTTACTTACAAGTTGTTTCGGTGCCGGGGGAGCTGTTCTGTATATCTTAACCCAGTTAGCATCGTCGTTTAATAGTTCGGGGTCAAGTTTGCTTGCAAATTCTTGAAACGCAGATGTGTGCTTAGGGTTGGCCTTGTCGAAATACTTGACAAAGTCTACGAATTTTTTGGAGTCAAAACTAGCCATGGGTGAATATAAAGAAAAAAAGGGGAGTTTCCTCCCCCCTGTGCTATTTGATAAATGGTATCTTTTTTATCAAGTCTACTACAGGTTTAATGGACTTGAGTAAATCTTCTATACGCTTCGCAGTTAAAATTAACAAGTCTAACTTTTTCTCGAGTGCATCCACACGATCGGTTACAGGAGAGATAGCTTCTTCCAGCTCTTGCTTTAAGAATGCACCTGGGTCTCCTGATCCTAATACACTTGTTAAGTTCATGGTATCTAGGCGGCAAAGTTGGAGGGGTGGCCCCGAAAGGTTTTACCCCCCTTAACTTGTGACTTACTAACCTTCAGAAACTACTACGTCAACAATCTTAGCATCCCGTTTTGGAATGCGAATTGTCAATAAACCGTGCTTCAGAGAAGCGGTGGCATCGTCTGGTGAGAGACGTTGGCCGATTGTGATATACGCGTTTCCGCGTGTAGTTTCTACAGAAAGTGAACGACCCTCGATTCGAACTTTTAAGTCCGAAGGTTCTACTCCAGGTACCTCAATTTCTGCAACGGCAGCTTGATCTTCGCTTAAAATACGATAGTTCAGTGCTGTGTTACGCGATACTGGGGCCTGGTTGAGCTGGGCCAACTGATCAAACAGTTGATTGAACTCAGAGTACAGGGGGTTGCGAACAATAGCGGAGTTAGTCATGGTTCTCAGGGCAAAAGCAATAGGTGAGAGTTGAGGCGTTAACCTCGCACCTATTATACCCCCCTACCCCTCAGTTGTAAACTCACTTTGTAACTTGGTGCCGGAAGATTTCACTGGTGCTTTCTTCACAGTGTCTAGCAAATTTACCTTGATTGTTTGAACCGAGGGTGCAGCTGCGGGGGGAACCACCAGAGTCAACAACCCCCAGAGAATTTCTGCTTTTATCTCAGAGACTTCGGTACCAGGGGCTACACTTATAGTGGTGTAAGCTTTGGGGCATGTAATT
>OFSE01000529.1_pt1 | contig 11066 bp, 7 predicted proteins | sample 1543261 | NCBI WGS metagenome assembly OFSE01 (sample SAMN07774225, study PRJEB24372) | wastewater metagenome | isolation source: Exp Tend VB 50WW | collected 2016-02 | reverse complement strand
TTGGACATCAGAGTTATTATTGGGAATCCACCATATTCTGTTGGGCAAATCAATGCCAATGACAATAATCAAAATGTAGCCTACCGAGATTTAGATAGCAGAATTCGAAATACTTACTCTGCTCGATCAAAAGCTGCACTTCAAAGAAATCTATTTGACTCGTATATTCGAGCCATCCGCTGGGCAAGTGATCGCATTGGGAATAGTGGTGTAATCGGTTTTGTATCCGGTAGTGGTTTTACTGAAAAACCAGCAATGGACGGAATGCGGAAATGTTTGATCGAGGAATTTACCAATATCCATATTGTTAATTTACGCGGCGACATTCGAAAAAACATGCTCAGTCAAGGTAGAGCAAAAGAGGGACAGAATATTTTTGGCAGCGGTAGTATGACCGGTATCGCAATCACCCTTTTCGTCAAAAATCCCAACGCAAAGCAGCATGGTCAAATTTTTTGGCACGACATTGGCGACAACCTAAAAACAGATGAGAAATTAACGAAGCTTGAAGAATTTAGAAGTATATCTGGCGTTGATAGTATCAGTGGTTGGCGCTCAATTACGCCGGATGAACATGGCGACTGGGTAAATCAACGTGATAATAATTTTAGTGAATTCATTGCACTGGGAGACAAAAAGAAAGCGGAAGTTAAAGCCCTTTTCAATAATTTTTCACTGGGTATAGTTACAAACCGTGATGCTTGGTGCTACAACTACTCGAAAAATAATTTGGGTGACAATATGACCCGCATGATTGATTTTTATAACAGTGAGTCAATCCGTTATAAAAATGCGAGTTCGGAACACAAAAAAAATGAATCTCCAAATATTGATGATTTCGTCGTAACAGACCCGACGAAAATAAGTTGGACAAGAGGGCTCAAACAAGAGCTAGCAAAAGGAAATCAATTTTCCTTTGATTCTGAATGTCTAGTAAAAAGCCTGTATCGTCCCTTTTCAACTCAGTGGCTATATTTCAATCGACGATTCAATGAAATGGTATTGCAAATGCCACGAATATTCCCGACACCAGCTTTTGAAAATAGAGTAATTTGTGTTAGCGGAATTGGAGCAAGAAGTGGTTTTTCTGCACTCATATCTAATGTAGTTACAAATTTAGATAACATCGAAAAAGGTCAGTGCTTCCCACTATATTTATATGAAACCGCTGAGCAAGTAAAACTTAACGAATCAGTGCAAGGTGATATTTTTTCTGTCGGCACACCGATTGAAAAAAATGAACCTGAATCGCAACAATTCACACGCAAGGATGGCATTAGCGATTCAGGGTTAGAGCATTTCCAACAAGCTTACCTTAACGAAAATATAGACAAAGAAGATGTGTTCTACTATGTCTACGGCATACTTCATTCAAAAGATTATCGCGACCAATATATCGACAATCTAACCAAAGAACTACCGCGCATTCCATGCGTTGAAAGTGCCATCGACTTTTGGAAATTTTCCAAATCCGGTCGCGAACTGGCAGACTTACACATCAATTACGATTCAGTAAAATGTTATCCCATTAGTTTTAGCGATAGCACTCTATTTATCGAAAAACTAAATGATGAAGATTTCCGTGTTAATAAAATGAAATTTGCGTCCAAAGTGGACAAGTCGCGTGTCATCTATAACAACAAAATTACCATAATAAATATTCCGAATGAAGCATACGAATATGTAGTAAATGGCAAACCTGCATTGGAATGGGTAATGGATCGTCAGACTGTCTCCATACACAAAGACAGTGGCATAATTAACGATGCTAATTTGTGGGCAACAGAAACAATGGGGAACGCGCGCTATCCACTTGAATTATTCCAACGCATCATCACGGTTAGCCTAGAAACGATGAAAATTGTGAAAGCACTGCCAAAACTTGATTTACACAAAACATAATCAACAAAAGACAACCTTACTTTGAATGAGTGGATATGACAACACCAATTCCAGCACCCCCAGCCTCATCTCCATCTACATTTGGTAAGCAACTGTTTTTTAGTCCAGATACATCTACTTGGAAGCCATTAAAGCCCGAAATTTCTGCGAACATGGAAGAGCAAGAAAAGCAGCAGTCAATTTCAGCGGCGAAAGCAGCATCAGATGAGTTGAAGTCAGTCCTATTGACATCGCTCCAAATGCAACATGTGGTTGTCTTGGCAGGCAGTGGAACATCACTTGGGTCAATCAATGCTCCCTCCATGTGGACGCTTTGGGATCACTGCGTAAACTCTAATCCTGACACCGGAGGGGACGCTCGAATTCCCAAGCCAGAAGCTCAAAAAGTAATCGATGAAACTGGATATGAATTGTCCGTCGACAAAGAAAATATTGAAGCCTTGCTATCTAGGTGCGACGCGTATTTACAAATTAAGAAAAGCGCCGATGTCGAGAACTTCATATCAGCATCGAAAACAATAATCTTAAATAAATGCTCAGCTTTTCTCGATAGTGCGACTGACGAACAGATGGCAAGCCACCGCACATTTCTGCACCGTCTTTCACGACGTAGAGTAAGAGACTCGCGCTTAAAACTGTTCACAACGAATTACGATCTTTGTTTTGAGACTGCGGCAGGAAAACAGGGATTAGTTGTGCTGGATGGATTTTCGTTCACACAGCCAAGGCAATTTGATCCACGTTTTTTTCTTTATGACATAGTCCGTCGTCCATCGACCGGTGATGAAGTTGGAACTCCTTTGGAGGGAGTTTTCCATCTTTTCAAACTTCATGGTTCTGTGAATTGGGCACGGACAGCATCAGGTGACATAGAAGTTAAAACAAACCCTACACCCGAAAGCGCCTGTCTAATTTATCCAGCAAAAGGAAAATATCAACAGTCATATGTCCAACCACATCTCGAATTAGTCTCGCAATATTTTTCAGCCCTTAGAGAACCAAATACATGTCTGATTGTTGCTGGATTTGGATTTAATGATGATCACCTTTCGGAACCAATACTCGCAGCAGTCAGAACAAATCCTTATTTGCGTCTGATCATTGTAAATCCGAGTGTGGACGATATTACTGCGCGCCCAAAAGAGCCTAACCGTTTTTGGGAAACGCTATACAGTCTTGCAAAACAGCGTGAGGATGTTTGGTTAATTAACGCCTCGTTTAGCGAGTTTTCAGAAATGATTCCCGATTTAAAATCGTTGACCCCAGCTCAACGCATTACCCGTGACATCAAAGATATCCTTAGTCCAAAATGAAATCGACAACCAATATCTATGATGCTTTTCCGCGTGGACTTCTTCGCCCAGAATTATTTATTGGAGTGCTGTCCTCAGTATCGGCGCAATCTATCAAATTCAACTTAAATGAAGCCGGTTCACCTAGCGGCTCTCATTTTCTTGGTGGACGCTATGGAAAAGGAGAGGTCGGCGAATTCGTGCTCATCGAAGGACAGATCAACTTGCTTCTCGGACGTGTAGTTGAGATTCATTTGCCTGAATCAGACAGGCATAGAGTGGACAATGCGCATGCAAGAGTAACTGGACTTGACGGCATTGGAACAATTCAACTGCTTGGCTCTGTCGCTATGGACTCTTTACAAGTTACCGCTGGTGTCGAGTCATACCCGCGACTAGGCGATAGAATCTACGCCGCGCCACATAACTTTATCGCCAACTTGCCTGTGTTCATGGAACCGGAAGGGGCAGGAGAAAGCAAGGTTTTACTCAGACTGGGGGCAATAGATGTTGCACAGGAAAGTTCTGTGTCAATCAAACCAGAAAAACTCTTTGGTAGGCATTGTGCAATTCTGGGTGCCACTGGTGGGGGGAAAAGTTGGACAACCGCTCGCATCATTGAAGAGTGCTTAAAATTCAAGACCAAAATTATTCTGCTAGATGCCACCGGAGAATATCGAGGATTTACGGGCAAACACATCTCTAATTTTCACTTAGGGAAACCTATTCAAGTCGCGACAAATTCCATCGCCAGCTCGCTGCCGCCCACATGTTTTGTAGAATCGGACTTCATCGCATTGTTTGAGCCAGCAGGAAAAGTTCAAGGACCAAAATTGCGCGCTGCTATGCGCAGTCTACGTTTAGCAACACTAGCACCCGCGGTGGCAACCGGTGGCCTAATTAAGAAAATAGATCAGTCGAAACTTGCAGTAATCGCCGCAGAACAGCAGGCAGGAATTGCAGACAAACTTGACGATCCACTTCAAGCATTTGATGTAAATATGCTGGTCGCACAAATAGAGCAGGAATGTGTCTATCCAGACGGCTTCGGCGTAGCGCGTGGCTCGAAGGACACAACCAAATGGGGAGGAGATTCTGGCGAGGTTTCATACTGCCTATCACTAATGTCGCGTATCAATGGTGTCCTAACGTCGCCGGCATTTGACAGCGTTTTCAAATCGAAAGACCCGTCACTAACAGAAGCAATATCGGCATTTTCAACTGACGATAATCGCCTTCTTAGGGTATGTCTAAGTGGGATCGCCTACGAATACAAAGCTCGCGAAATCATTGCAAATGTTATTGGTCGTCATCTACTTGGTATGGCACGTGGTGGAGCATTCAAGAATCGACCAATCGTAGTCATAGTTGACGAAGCACACAATTTTCTCGGGAGGCAGATAGGCAGCGAAGACGCTCTCGCACGGCTGGATGCATTCGAGCTTATTGCAAAGGAAGGTCGAAAATATGGCCTAAGTATTTGCCTTACAACGCAACGACCGCGTGACATCACAGAAGGTGTATTGAGTCAAATGGGCACTCTTGTAGTGCATCGCCTTACCAACGACCGAGATCGAGAAGTCGTCGAGCGTGCATGTGGTGAAATTGATCGTTCAGCATCCTCATTCCTACCAAACTTGAAGCCTGGCGAAGCTGCGATCATTGGTGCAGATTTTCCTATTCCATTGACGATACAAATATTTCCGCCAGATGTAAAACCAATGTCGGATGGAGCAAATTATCAGGATTGCTGGAAACTAGATTGACTCCTGCTAAATCAAAATTGAATTTGGCAATTTTGATTGAATGCGCTATCTCGCAACGGAAACGACTTAAACGAAGTTAGTATCAAAAAATTAATACTCACTTAAAATTTGGCAATAATTTTGGCAATAATCACAAATACAAATATAAAAAAATACGTTTTTCATAGGTAAAAATATTTTCGCGACGCCCGCATCGCACGGGCGTTTTTGTTGACTTTTTTTGTGTTGATTTTCTGTACGCCGAATACGGCACCAATTCAATACCCGCCACACGACACCACTCTGACCGCCGGCCCGCGCAACGCATCTAGCGCGTTCGGTTTGGCCGCAATCGCACAGTAGCTGTACTTACCATTACTCACTTTCGTTATACGTGCGCCGTCTGGCAGATCAAACGTTTTGTAAGTGGTTTGCCCGGCTGGTCCAGCGGCGGCGACGTTTTTTTGAAACGCTTGCCAAGAATCTTTTTCAACTTTAGCCGGAAATTGATTGAGTACCGGATGCTCTTTATCAAGTTGCTTGATGATTTGACGAACATCACGCTGCAAACTCAATGCATTGGCGGTTTCGGCCTTGGCTTGCTGATTGTCGGTTTTGCTGAAGACATCTGGCTCAGCGGCCGGTGCCGGTACAGGTGCCGTTATGCTTGTAATCGCTGTACTTGTCGTATCTGCTGTGATGATTGTTTGGTTGGATGCGGGTGAATCTGATACAGGTGTAGGTGGAGATGTTGGCGTGAATTGCCTAGAATTTTTTGCCGTTTTCGGCGGTAAGGCTGTGTTCGTTATTGGTTTGCTCGCTGGTTCAGTTTTTTGCAGCGTCAACAGTTGAACGTTCAGTCTAGAAGCAACTTCTCTCTGCGTTGGAATTCGCACTACAGTTTGCCAACGTAAGCACAGCATTAAAACCAAGCCGTGCAACAGCGCGATGAGGAGAAGCCATAACAAACGAGATGCGGGTCGTTGCATTAATTTTTCTTTTGATTTATACGAAAAAACGCGGCGAAAAAATATCAAAATTTTACCCAGATTCTACGCTAGGACTTACGCAAAATTGCGTTGGCTAGGCGCGAAGCCGCAGACAGTACAAGTGGTACAGGTACTACGGTGAGGCGAAGCAACAACGCCAACGTCTGTTTTGCGTAAGTCCTATACGTCAATTTTATTTTTTAAACTCCCAATTCTTCCAGTTGGCTAATACCGCATTGGGGTATTCCGGGCGACCACGGCTACCGTTGTACCGCCCTAGCGCCAAATATAAATTACCGTCTTCCATATCAAGATAGGTGCGCAAGATGGAGCAGCCATAGCGTAGGTTGGATTGCATATTGAAGAGTTTGCGTGCGTCATGGTCGCCAATCACACGCGACCAAAATGGCATGACTTGCATGTAGCCGCGCGCACCGACGATCGAGGTGGCATATTTACGAAAACCGGATTCGACTTGAATCAAACCTAGCACCATCGCATGATCCAAACCCGCCCGTTTGGATTCATACCAGACGGTTTCCAGAAATTCGATGCGGGTTTGTTTGTCGGGCAGACGGCGTTTCAAACGATCCGACATTTCACCGACCCAGCTTAAATAATCGATGCGCTCCTGAATCGAATTAAACACCGGCTTCGGCGGGCGCGGATCATTGATGGCTTTGGACAAAGCAAGCCGCACCGAATCTGCCATCGCTTCTTCTTTTTGATTGCCTGCCAGCGCTGTGGCAGGCAGGCCGGCAATCATTAAAAATAAGAAAAAGTGGCAGTATAGTGAAAAATGGCCGCTAACCCGCTTTATTTGATTACACTTTAAAAAATACACCATCTAGTATCTGATTTTATCAGGGATTAAACCAGTGCTGCTGACTTTAGCTTCTCCAATAAGTAGGCGAGCATCTCTTGCACCGGCACGACACTGGCTTCGGTATCGCGTCGGCCTTGATATTCCAGATTACCTTCCTTTAAACCACGCTCACCGATCACCACACGGTGCGGCACACCAATCAATTCCCAATCAGCGAACATGGCACCGGGACGTTCACCACGGTCATCCAAAATCACATCGACACCTGCCGCCAACAAGGCATTGTATAGCTGCTCGGTCTGTTCTTTAACCAGTTCGCTGCGATCCATCCCCATTGGACAAAGCACGACTTCAAATGGCGCAATCGCGGTTGGCCAGACGATGCCTTTGGCATCGAAATTTTGCTCAATCGCCGCCCCTAAAATGCGCGTGATACCGATACCGTAGCAACCCATTTGTAAAAATTGTGGTTTGCCGTTTTCATCAAGAAAGGTGGCTTTCATCGATTCAGAATAACTGGTGCCGAGCTGGAACACATGCCCGACTTCGATACCACGCTGAATCGCCAACACACCTTTGCCATCGGGTGACGGATCACCAGCCACCACATTACGAATATCGGCCACCATCGGCTCGGCGACATCGCGCCCCCAATTCACGCCTGTGAAGTGAAAATCAACTTGATTCGCACCACAGACAAAGTCGCTCATCATCGCCACGGTGCGGTCGGCCAGCACCTTCACCGGACATTTACTTGGCAGGATATTGATTGGGCCGAGATAACCCGGTGGCGTGCCGAAGTGCTCCACAATTTCGTCTTCGGTTGAAAAACGGTAATTCGCCAAGCCAGGAATTTTACCGACCTTGATTTCATTTAACTCATGGTCACCCCGCAACAACAACATCCAAACTTGTTTTTGGATCTGCCCTTTTTCTTCGGTTTCCACCGTCAGTACAATCGACTTCACCGTGTTTTGCAAAGGAATACCGAGCAAAGCGGCCACGTCTTCGCACTTGGCTTTGCCGGGCGTTGCCGTTTTAGTCAATGCGGCACTGGCAGCAGCGCGCTCGCTGATTAAGGTGACGGCTTCGGCTGCCTCCATATTCGCCGCATAATCTGATGTTGGGCAATATACCAGCGCATCTTCACCAGTATCGGCAATCACGTGAAACTCGTGTGATCCAGTACCACCAATTGCACCGTTGTCAGCGGCAACGGCGCGAAATTGCAAGCCAAAGCGATTAAAAATTCGGATGTAAGCGTCGTACATGATTTGATACGACTGCTGCATACCTGCTATATCACGATCGAAAGAATACGCATCTTTCATAGTGAATTCACGGCCACGCATCAAACCGAAACGGGGGCGACGTTCATCGCGGAACTTGGTTTGAATGTGATAAAAATTAATCGGCAATTGACGATACGATTTAATTTCTTGGCGCGCCACATCGGTAATGGCTTCTTCCGAGGTTGGCTGAATAATAAAATCACGACCATGACGGTCTTTAATCCGCATCAATTCAGCACCGTATTTTTGCCAGCGACCTGTTTCCTGCCATAACTCGGCTGGCTGCACCACTGGCATTAGCATCTCAACCGCGCCAGAGCGATTCATTTCTTCACGAACAATTTTTTCGACCTTGCGAATGATCCGCAACCCCATCGGCATGTAGTTATAAATGCCTGAGCCAAGGCGCTTAATCATGCCGGCACGCATCATTAATTGGTGGCTGATAATTTCTGCGTCAGCTGGCGCTTCTTTTAAAGTGGAAATAAAAAACCGTTTAGCACGCATGAGCTTGTTTCTTTTCAAAATTTGAGGGTTATAATCAACCCAATTTTAAAGGATTAGCTGGTAAATGCGCCGACTCTTTGCAACTTTAATCATGGAAACTGCGCCGAATGCATATTTTTTGTACCGAATCTTGTGATGAATAGAAGAAATTAAAGAAAAATTCAAAAGAAACACCAAAAAATCGCATCGGTATATCGCGCAGTACCCTATTAATTTGCCTGAATATGCCGTTTAACCACAGAAAGTATTGAGGTTAACCATGCTAGATCGTGAAGGCTTTCGCCCTAACGTCGGCATTATATTGCTTAATGCCAACAACGAAGTCTGGTGGGGCAAGCGCGTGCGTGAACACTCTTGGCAATTTCCGCAAGGTGGTATCAAATACGGCGAATCCCCTGAACAGGCGATGTTTCGTGAGCTGGAAGAAGAAACCGGCTTGCGCCCCGAGCACGTCAAAGTCATTGGTCGCACGCGCGACTGGCTGCGCTATGAAGTGCCCGATCATTTCATCAAACGCGAAATTCGTGGTCACTATCGTGGGCAAAAACAAATCTGGTTTTTGTTGCGCATGATAGGACGTGATTGCGATGTCAATTTACGCGCCAGTAATCATCCCGAATTCGATGCTTGGCGCTGGCACGATTACTGGGTACCACTCGATGTGGTAATCGAATTTAAGCGTGGCGTGTATCAAATGGCGCTGCGTGAGCTGTCGCGCTATTTGCATCGCAACGAACACAACCCGACACCACATGCTGGCAAGCAAGGGCAACAGCGCTCACATCGCACACAAAAAAATGCAACAAAAAATGCAGCGAATGCCACGCTAATTGCGCAAGAAAATTCGACAAGCGCTCAAACCACAAGTTCGATCATTAGTGTCTCGCTTGAGTCCACTGAAGTGCTGACTTCCGTTGAACTCATGATGCCAACCAAGAATCATCCAGAACCATGAATATATCTCGCAAGCAAAGCATTTTACCGCACCGCCAACTGCAAAACATAGTACGATCGGCACTATTGAGCAGCCTACTGTTAACAGGCTTAGCACCGCTTGCCTATGCGCAGCAAACCAATGAAGAAGACAACCCAGAAACTCCGGTACAACTACCAAGCGCACCGCAGGCCGACAGCCTTCTCATGTTTTACAACAATAACGCACAAACCTTCATGATCGACATCAAATCGATGTCGATCACCAAAGAAGGCATAATCAGATACAGCCTAGTAGCCACCAGCAATTCAGGCGCAAAAAACATCAGCTACGAAGGCATACGCTGCGAAACAGGCGAAAAGAAACTATACGCATTAGGCCGCGCCGATGGCACTTGGTCAAAAATTCGAACCCCATCTTGGAGCCGTATTTACGGCAACAGTTTTAACAACCATCACAGCGTTTTAGCTAGAGATTATTTCTGCGACGGCAGCACGATTGCGGGAAAGCCAGAGCAAATGATTGACCGGATTCGGCGGCAAGAAAGTTTACGGCCTTAATCTAAATATTAAGATCTGTTTAGCCTACCAATTGAAAGATTTGTTCAAGCCCAAGATGGATTCTCCTTTTGGGATCACCCTTACTTCAAACACTGATTTAGGTACCAACTTGGTTTTGTAGTTGTTGACTGTTCCATGCTTTGGTGAGCGCGCCGCTGGTGTTGGTGTCGGTGGTGATGCCGGTGGTGAGGCCTGCTATCGTGGCTTTGCTGCCGGTGGCACTGGCGTTGCCTTGCTGCGGCGCAATCAGGCATGCCAATATGCTTAATAGCAGGAGAAGCCAGACTAGGGGATTTTGTTGGGTGGTGCGCATGACGTTATTGTACGGGCAGCGGTGCTAGTTCTGTTATTTCTCACTGGCTCAGACATTTGATTTTAAGCGTATCTCCGCCATCTGCCATCATCCATTCTATTTTAAATAAAATACAAAAAATAGGGAGTATGGTTAAAAATCGGCAGATTATGCAATTAATAAGCGTGCTTTTTAAAATACCAATACCAGTATATAAAAATCCTCTTGAAACCCACTAATGCCAATCAACAGGTCGTAAAACGTGATTTTTTGCTTAAAAACGTCTAGTAATAGACTATAAAAAGTCTAGATTTGGATGTTTTATTTGGTGTGAGATAGCTGTATGAAATGATATTGACGTGCAACGGTTCAGATGTGGTCAATCTTGTAGTGTGCTCTTCAGTATTCCAGTTTCTCGCTGCCTCCTGCCATGACCGATTTTCTTCGTTCGTTAAAAACCCAGCAGTTTGGGGCTTGGAATTTTTAATTGATGGGTGGAGCGACTGGGGGCTTACATTTAAGTTACGTAAAATGTGCTACTACAAGACGTGACCCCAGCGTTTTGGGTGACGGATTACGGGGCGTGTCCGTAGTGTTGATTGTTACCGTGTCTATGTTGGGCTTCGCACGCTCAGCGCCAACCTACGCTAGCCCGGGCTACGCTTGCTGTGTCCAGCCTTCAAATGTGGCAATGCAAGACCTGACACCGTGCTTTAGTGAGTGATGG
>OFSE01000528.1_pt1 | contig 11067 bp, 19 predicted proteins | sample 1543261 | NCBI WGS metagenome assembly OFSE01 (sample SAMN07774225, study PRJEB24372) | wastewater metagenome | isolation source: Exp Tend VB 50WW | collected 2016-02 | reverse complement strand
GGAACGAGCACCCACTTGCCATCTCTCATGCTGATGCAACAGGCTGGTATCGCATAAAGTATTTGACTGCGCTCGTAAATATGGCATCTTTCGGGTGTTCAAAGCAGACGCAAATCTGAGTTGACGCCAAGCATGAAATCGCTACCTTCATATCAAAGCCGCGCAGCCTCCCGAAAGGGTGCCAGTCGAGCCGGAAGCTTTTTCATGTTGGCTTCTCGATTGGTTTTGCAACTGCGCGGCTTTGTTTTGCCGCAATGGAACGCCGCGAGGTTCATCGTCAACGGTTGACCATCCTCTCGCATTCTGGATTTAGCGGCGAATGCAAACCCTAGTGCTCCATAGTTAGGATGCTCAGGAAAGCCCGCAGATTAGTTCTTGGGGCGACAAGTGAGAAAACGTGCGACTGAACAAGGCCAGCGCAAGCGAAGTGATTAACGAAAGATGCCGGTTAGGACGCGGGACGCAACCCGCTAGAGTTCCCGTCACTTGTGCAACGCAGTCATGCGCGTTGTCCGCAACCATCACACCGAGGCTCCCTGCTACGCGATTAAGTGTTCACACCAACTGACAGACGGCAAAGCCTACACGCAAGAAGTCACACCGGCTCAGTTTTTCACTGGTCTTTGCATGGAAGAAATCCCACCTGTCCACAAAACAGAGCGGGATTTTCACGGCGGATTGTCTCCCGGTCTAGTTTTTCAGCACTGAACTTTGCCTATCCATTTGGATATATCTGTATTTCTTGAGGCATTTCTGGCAGGTGACTCTGGATAGGATTTGGGAGTGACTGATTTCGTTCTTTAGGAAGGCGGGATTGCAGACTATTTGCGGGATTCCGTCTTTGGGTTTTGAACCGGGAAGTTCTAGGTGAACTGAATCGGCTCGCTTGGGTTTTGTTTCGTTGATTAGCATTGTGTTTTTGTTTTGATTCATTTCAGCGCAAAGTTGCTTGCGATGATTTTACCTTCGTGAAGTGACAGCACAGAAACACGCGGCGTCCACCTTGGGCGCTTTTGTTTGTCACCGTTCTTTTTGAAAACAACGCGCTGAGTCCAAGTGATAATCCAGAATATCCTAGAGGGACATTCGAGCCATAGCCTCACGTCGGGATGATTGGTTGCCTTGCGGATTTTCTCCTGATGGTGCGCGCCAGTCCCGGCTTGCACGTTCACGATCTCCATTCCTAGTAATGCCATTAAATCTCCTCCGAAAACGTCGAGGCGAAAACCTCCCGTTGCCGTCTTGACCCATCGCTCAGTGACCCGCGCTGCGATGCCACGTTTGCGAAACCATGCGAGCGTTAGCTGAGTAGGACTGACTCGTTTCTTGCGTTTCATTTTCTGCGATGGTCGAAACATTGTTTGCCCGTATATTGGCCTGGATACGCCCGCGTTGCGCTGCCGTCTTTTCCGCATGTTCCGTTGAATAGCTTGAATCCTAAAAGCATGTTCGACTGGTAAAGACCATCCACTCGGTCAACCATTTGTCCGCGCTGAAAATGTTTGCAGTCGTTACAGTCGGCGTCAATGCACTGCATTTCGATTACGTCTTCCGGCGTTAGTTTGGCATCAAACGCATCCCATTCTTTCGATTGCGCAGCACTCATGCCGGAAGGCTTTTGCGAACTCCAATAGCGTTTCATTCTGCGGTTGACTTCATTGCAAAATAGCGATAAGTCAATTACAAATTATGAACTGGAAAAAAGCAATCACGAATCCGAAAACCAAACGAGCGCGAAGAGGCGCAATTTCACGAATCGCAGAACAAACCGGCGTGACATACGGAACGGCGCTCGGCTGGTATCGTGGACAGCATTTCCCCGATGACCGATGCGCGCAGATTTTGTCGTCACTAGACCCGACAAAACTACGGGCAAAGACCCGTTCTGACATTGGAAAAAAGCGCACAAATGGAAAAAAGATTGATTCGCAGTGCGTAGGTGGTTTCAACGACTTACAAAAGAAACAGAAAAAAGTGCGAAAATAATTGTGGACACCGAAAGCGGGTTGTGATTCACTGATTTCAGCAAAGGGATTCACCCGATGCGCAAAACAAACTCCGACTAAAAATGAAAACTCAGACTGAAATCTCACTCATCACATTCAAGCAGCGTCTCGCGATGCTTCCGAATCCTCCGAAGGCTCCCGTCAAAGGACGCGGATTTAAACGCGAATGCCTCACGTCCGATCCCGAGATAGTGGACTTCGCAATCAATCTCTACAACCCACATGTCGCTTGCGTTTCCGAACGGAAGGCAATCAACAGATTCGGTAAGCTCGGATACCCCAAGAGCGTTTTCGTTTCGCCCGAATTTTTCGCGTTGTTTAACTAACCATCCTCTAGTCGGAGACGGCGTGAAGAAGGGACGCCGCATCCGATTGGAATACTACCATGAGAAAACTAGGAAACTTTATGTTCCCATCCGACATGGGAGAAGCGTGCGACTGGAAACCCACGATTCAATTTCGCGCATTGCATCGCAACGTGCTCGTTGTGGCCAGAACTCGAATCGAAGGAACTTGGAAAGCCTACTGCGGACCAGTGCCGGGATGTAGCCACGAACTGGAAGCGAAGAACGTGGATTGCGGTCCATTGCACGACGGAGACGACGTTGGAGAAACCATCGCTCGCGTTTTGTTTCCACAATTTGAAGGAGTCCCTTATGCCCGATAATCCCACCATCCCATTCCGCACGTCTCCCGATTGGGAGGCTAAATTAAAGGCGATGCCAATCCAAAACGGCGCAACCGTTGTGCATTTCGCCACGGAGAACAAAATCCCGCATGAGATTTATTGCCTGATGCAAGCGGTATCGGACTACGCATTCGAGCGAGGAATCAAAGCGGGAATCAAAGCGGGAATCAATATCACACAAACCAAATGAAAATAACAAACCTACCAATCAAGTCACTTGTCATTTTGCCGGAGCTTTCTGGCAGGAACAAAAAAGAAATCTCAGCCAACGCGAAGGCGCTCGCGCCCATGATGGAAGCCGCCGGCGGATGGGATGAGGCTCAGCCGGGACAGATATTCATTCGTGACGGCAAACCGCACTTGCTCGCGGGATTCACGCGGGCAGCAGCCTGTGAAATCTCTGACATCAAAACGGGATGGTTTGCCGAAGTCAAAGATGACCCGTCATCCATTCGCACCGCGTGTCTCAGGACCAATCTCGGGAAGCCGATTAGCGCATTTGAGCAAGGGCGGATTTACACCGCAATGCGCGATGGCACCAATCCTGAGACTGCGGAGAAAGGCGCGGTTATTTTGGCACCGATGGAAATTAAATCCATTGCCGCTGAGACGGGATACACCGCGCAGCATATTGCGGATTGCATCGCTATCTTTTCCGAGACGCCGGAAATCGGGGAGTTGATTCAAGAAGGAAAGGTCAGTTCTGGTATCGTGGTCAAAGCGCGGCAGCTTGTGAAGGCCGATGGAAAGAGGTTAGCATTCTTGAAAGCCGCCGTCGCGGAAGCAAAGCGAGACGGGAAGGAATGCGCGACCATGCAACATTTGAAAGCCGTGCAACCGGATTTCGTGCAATTGAAGGTCGAGACTCCAGACAAGCCCAAGGACGACAAGAAAACCGCTGAGAATGGCGATACAGCGGACAAGGAGGAAAAGCCCGCTGGCGAGGCTTCAGAGAAGCAGGATAAGCCATCTCCGCAGACACCGCAAAGCACGATGGATCTAGGAACGCCGGAACCTGCGCGACCGCTCGACACGACCGAAACTCAATCGGCAATCCTGACCGTGCTTCTCGCTCACGGCATTGATGCCAAGAAAGCCGATGAAATTACCGCCGCGTTGATTGGTGCCGGAGTCACGTTTACCTCGCCATTTTAATGAGCACACAGCTAACAGTCATTCCTCCGCAGGAATTAATGCGGCAGAGCACGGATATTGCCTCTGTTTGCCGTGATATTGTTGTTGCGTCTGCGGTCAATATCCAAGGACGGAACTACGTGAAAGTAGAGGGATGGATGAGTATCGCCACGGCGCACGGTTGCGTTGCATCGGCAAAGGATGTTCGCCGTGTTGACGGCGGATTCGTGGCAACGGGCGAGATCCGCCGGATGAGCGATGGACAACTCCTATCGACTGGCGAGGGCTTCGTCGGGGAAGATGAGCCGACATGGTTCGGCGGAACCATCGTCACCGCGAAAGGTCCGAAGCATCTTCCGAAACGACCGGACTACGCAATCAGAGCGATGGCTCAAACCCGAGCAATATCTCGCGCATGTCGCTCTGCGTTCGCTCACGTCGTTGTATTGATGGACGCCGGACTGTCCACAACACCAGCGGAGGAAGTTCCTGATGGTGGATTCGACAATCAAACCGTTTCGCAACTGAAACAATCTCCACCGGCACAGACTGAGCTACCCAAGGACGACCGGGCTATCACCACGAAGACCGTCATTAAGTCTGTGGAAGAAAAGTCAGGAACGAAGAACGGTAAGGACTGGAAAATCTATATCATCAAAGGCGCGAACGGTGTTGAGGCCGGAACCTTCGACAAGAAGATTGCCGATGAAGCTATCCTGTGGCGTGACGCAGGTGCGGAATGCGACGTGACCGTTAAGCCTGGACGAAAAGAAGGAAGCTTTGAATTGCTCTCGGTGAAAGAAACTGACGATATACCATGAACCTATTCGTATTCGATATTGAAACCGGACCATTGCCGGAAGCTGAACTTATCGCCAAGTTAGAGCCAAAGTTTGAGGCGGATTCACGGCTGAAAGACCCTGAGAAAATCGCCGCATCCATCGCGGAGAAAAAGCAGATTTGGCTCGATGAATCTGCGTTGCACGCGGAGCGCGGTCAGTTGCTCGCGTGGGGAGAAATCGAAAGCGGCGGTGATTTCATTCCGCACTATCAAGACCGCGATACCACCGAGAAAGACCTATTGGTTGAAATGGTGGAACTGATTCAACGCTACGCTAGGAACACAAAGCCGTATCTTGTTTGCGGATTCAACATTCTTGGCTTCGATTTGCCATTCATCCGTCGCCGTTGTTTGATTCACGGCATCACTGTCCCTTGGTATAAATACGACAAGTGGAAGCCGTGGAAATTCGACACTTTCGATGCGATGCAAGATTGGCAGAGCGGGAATTACAAAGACAGCATCAGCCTAGACCGTATCTCGCGTGCTTTGGGTATCGGCAAAAAGACCGGGAACGGCGCTGACTTTGCGAAGCTGTTTTCGACAGATAAAAGCGCCGCTTTGGAATATTTGGCTAACGATGTTCAGCTAACTTACCAAGTCTGCGAAAGGATGCTGCAATGAAACTCTTTGTCCTAATCTTCACCAGCATCGTTTCCGCAATCGCGGGCGCGGGATTGTTACTCGGTGCTGGCATGGTCGCATTTTCCATCGTGCGCTGCGTGTGCCACTTAATCGCAGGACGATAACCACTTTCTCCCGTCTCAAATGAGACTTAACCGTGCAAGTAATCCTACTATAAAACCTAGGACGAAAGGAAACAACCGGATAAGCAGCGGCCGCACAACGCGGAAGCGGGGAGAATCTACTTTATGAACAAACACGAAATAACACCAGCAACAACCTACGCATTCGCGCAATCGTGGGAATGGTTGGCGAATGTCGCACACAACAACGCACGCGCTAAATTGTTCTGGCAGAAACGGGATGAGATTGTCGCCTGTTGTAAGACGTTCGGACTTGAGAAAGAGGCAACCAAGTTGATTGATTCACAGTTGCGAGAGCTAATCATCAGCGAAGTGTCAGAGGCTTGCGAAGGCGACAGGAAAGACTTGGCCGACGATAAGATTCCAGCGTTCAGCATGGTTGAAGCCGAGATGGCCGATGCGGTTATCAGGATTGCCGATTACTGCGCGGCTCGCAAGTTGCGCATTGGTCCGGCTATCATCGCCAAGATGGCTTACAACGCCGGACGTGAACCAATGCACGGGAAACAATTCTGATGGCACGAAATCCGCTTAACTATCCCTCATGAAATACATCATCATAGACAACGGAGAAACTGACTCAGGGATTACGTTCCCTGACCATGTGCAGCACAAGGCAATGGCGGAAGCGGTCAAGCTGCTTGGCAAAGTCACAAGCGCCGGATTCATCAAAATCAAAGATGGAAACATCATTTGCCACGGCGAAAGTGATTCGTTGAAACTTAGGTCTTTCCCATCTGATTCATGGCATTTTGAAAACCTACTGAAATGAGCAGTTCATTCCATTCCCACAAGGCGCAGTTGAACCGATACACGAAGCGCGACCCGCTGGCCAGCCGCAAACATGGCGAGAGCATCGAAGATATAGATAGAGCGTGCAAGATTTGGCTGTTGAAACGGTGCCCAGGTTATCGGGAGGAACTGGAAGGCAGATGGCGGCATTATAATTCCACGCTTCGCAAGACCAATGATTAAGCCATATCTAGTCAGCGTTTGTCAGAAGTGCGGCACGGCACTAACTAAGCCGGTATTACGACAACCATTTACCCGCTGGATTCTATGCGGGAATGATTGCGATTACGTTCCGAACATCAATCCTAGTAGGAAAGGTGAAGCAGGCAGGAAGGTTGCTAATTCGAGAAAATGAACAATCCAGTAATCAGCAAACTAAGTCCACCGTCCGACAAATGCCGGATAGAAATTACTTATCAGCGCCGGGATGGAACACAGATTGAATACCGTGTTGGCGGCGGATTAACTGAACATGCGATGGCGAGGGAGTGCGGCGGTTGTCTGTTCTGTCTAGGGCAAATAAGTTTCAGCAATGTCACAAGGGCTTATAACACGCACAGCTTCGGAAGCAGTCGGCCGACATTTTACCGTTGGCCGTGTGAGCCATGTGAGAAGTGCGCGCCGATTCTAAATAGATTGGATGAGATTGATGCTCAGATTTTCACACTTAACCAAGAAAAGAAACGCCTGTCATGAACGAATTATTTCAGATGACGGAAAGCCAGCCGCCGAGATTGGAACGTGCGCGGATTGAGTTAGCCAAGGCGATTGAAGACGAAACCAAGGCGAATGATGCGTATGAAAACGCCGATGAGGATGAAATGTCTCCGCGTGAATATCGGGAGTTGGAAGAACACGCAGTTGCAACCGAACAAATCCGGCATGACTTGGAGAAAAGGGCTGCGCGGCTTGAACGTGAGGCAATTGGGAAATGAACTCCTACACGCGAGACAGCCGGGAGCAACAACGCATCAATCGTGAACACTTTATGATGTTCCATTGGATACACTTTCCCGAATGTCGGACATGGCAAGCCAAGGATATTGTGCAGCGGCTTAAGGTCGAGGGACTGGTATCGCGCAGCACAAATGCGATTGATTGTCCGGCCATTGCGCGGTTTTGGAGAGGGCTTAAGAAATGAAACGCGAGGCGCGCAACTATCAGACCGAATGCCGCGAGGCTGTCAAAGCTGCTTTTGCGCGTGGACTGAAAGGCGTTGCCGTGGAGCTTAGCACTGGCTTAGGCAAAGGTTTCATCATCGCGGATATTGTTCGCATGGTCCGCGAGAAAGGCGGCAGAGTGTTAGTGCTGGTCAACCGTGACAACCTAGTGAATCAACTGTCTGCCAGCATCGCAGAACAAGGAATCATCCCGGTGATTGAGCGTGGAATGGACAATGCCAGTCCCATGAGTGATTGCGTTGTGGGAAGTATCCAGACTTTGCAAAAGAACAGGCTTTTGAAATGGAACAGGAACCATTTTCGATTGGTGCTAACGGATGAGGCCCACGGAGCGGCAGCGAAAACCTTCCGCAATGTGCTGGATTATTTCGAGTCAGCCTATCATATTTTTCTTAGCGCAACCATTGAACGTCACGATAAGAAAGGACTATGGGATGGAGTGACGGAGATTGTCTATTCCATGCCATTGCAGAAAGGTATTGAGGAAGGATGGCTTGTGCCGTTCCAGTTTGAAGAACTGCCAGTGCCGATCACCATTGATGATAAGCTGGCGACAAAAAAGATGTTCACGGAGGAAGATGAAAGCGCCGTGTTCAGTGCTGGCAATTATCTCCCTAGATTGTTTGCGGAAGCTGCCACGCGAGTTGTTGGCAGGAAAGCGTTGATGTTCTGGCCTAACTGCGACGCCAGCAAAGAGGCAACCAAACACTTTCAAGAGCAAGGATTGGACGCGAAGCATGTGGACGGTTACGAGAGCAAGTCTGAGATTGCGACGATACTGGATTGGTTCAAAGAGCCTGGCCCAAAGGTATTGAGCAACGCGGACCTGCTTTCTGTTGGCTATGACTGTCCACCGATTGATTGCGTTGGCATCATGCGACTTTCGCGAAGTATCCCGATGCTCAAACAACGCCTTGGAAGAGGCACCAGACCGCTTTGCGACGTGGACTCATGCTCCAATGCGGAAGAGCGCCGTTCGTTGATTGCTGCCAGTCCCAAGCCTTCCGTTCTGGTTCTGGATTTGATGCTGCAACTTGGGGAAGTGCAAAACAAGTTTGCCGATGCGACACAGCTAATCACCGAGGACAGCGAGGAAAAGAAGTTTCTGCGCGAGGAAATCAGCAAGGCCGGAAGACCGCTGAACATGGAAGAGCTAAAAGACAAGCTCCGTGTCAAAAAGGAAACAGACAGGGAAAAGCAACTTGCGAAGCTGGCGGAAGACGCGGCCAACGCAGCCGAGAGAAAACGCAATCGAAGCTCGTTCTATGTCGGGGATATTTTGCGGAATTATAATCCGGCGCACAAACCTGCCAGCGATAAGTTCGTGCGCTTCGTGGAGCGGTTGACGGGACTGGAGTTAAAGGATGGTCCTTACTCCGCGTTTCAGATTTACCGCATTAAGGAACGATTCGAGAAAGCCAGAGAAAGAGAGTTAGTATGATTTATGAATACTTACGCGGAGTTTTAAGGCAAACGCTTTTGCCGCTGTAACCCATGTCCCCCCGGTATCCGAACCTTCCTGTCTCAGTGTCCGCAGAGATTGAATATCGGCTGTCGCATTTCCACGGCATTGACGCTGAATACGCGGACCAAATACACTCCCGAGTGAACCAGCGGCGCTACAATTCCATCCCGATTGTTCCGATGCCCATTCTCCGCACCGTGCCAGCCAGTTGTGCGAAGTGTTCAAGCCGTTTCCTCTCCCAATTCCTCCAATCCGGCTCTTCGCGCTACCTCCAGACCACGCTATGCCCCGCCTGCGTGTCCTGACCCTGTGTTGGCTACTCTGCCATTGATTCCAGCTTCAAACGCGCAGAATCCAGACAGTTTAGCGTAAAACCATTGATTCCCCACGCTTCTGAGGGTGGATAAACCTCAGTAGCCTCAACTTCCCTGCCGAACACGGTTCTTTTCGGCTTGGTGATGATTCGCACAACCTCCCAATGCGACCTGCCCATGCCTTGCCTCTCAAACAACCTCCATTGTCCTTTCCTCCCAATCTCCGTGTGTAAAAATCCTCTCTCAGTGAATACCGATTGAATCAGGTTCATGGATTCACTCTATAAACTGTTCATTTCCAGTCAATAAATAACCAATCCCTGGTGCATCTGGTGGAGTGGATACCAGAGCCAAGGGAACGAAGCTTTAGCGAAGTGACACGGCGTCACCTCTCGCCATTGTCCACCCTAGCACCACGGACCCTTGACCTCCAAAGCAGGAAAACCATGTCTATGGAAGACACTCCCATGCCATTTGCCGGCTCAACAGGCCATCGCCACCACGTTTTTATCCCATTTCCGCTGTCCTACCGCTCCCCATGCCTCAAAACCCCTACGTTTCCACCCCATTGCCTTAGAGACATTGTATCTTTTTGGAGCGAAGCGGCTCTTTTTTATCCTGCGACGGTTAATTTCGTTACAGGGTAGTCTATGCAGAGTTTTACCATCTGTTTCCTCTGATTCCAGAGGATAAACATTGTAACCCTGTTGTGAGTCCCTATTTCAAGCCATTCATCAACGCATTTTCTGATTTTCGGTTTTTTCATATCAGAATCTAAAAAGGTGGAATCAATAGTAGTGTTATCTATCCCGTTTTACAGAGAAACGCAGTCCAACCAATGGACTTCCCTTGGTAGTCCAACCAATGGACTTCCGGTAGTTTCGTTAAATGGACTACCGGTAGTCCAACCAATGGACTTCCCGCAGTCCAACCAATGGACTTCCGAGCTTGTCATTTTGACACCACTTTGATGAGCGCCGGAACTTCAGATTGTTCCAGCTTTACGAATCGTAAAGGCTCTTTCCTAAGATAGATAAACATCTTTCCGTTGTTCTTGCGCCTAGCAAAGAACCATCCATTGTCTTCTAGCCAATCGAGCGACGATTTCACGGTTGATCGGCTTCCCTTGTCGTTTTCTCCGTCCCTGATTGCCCTTTGCATTGCATCATAGCCGGGCCTGCACTCCCCTCCCTGACGCGATATACGATACAAAAATACAAGCAGCTTGAATGCTTTGGATGGCATTGGCTCAGCGAAGATGCTCATAGGAACGCTGAATCCTATCTTTGGTAATTTCACAGTTAAGCGGCTTTCGCCAGTGAGGGGAACAGGTCAGTCTCCAATATCGCGTGCCGCTTCGTGCCGGGAAGCCTGCGGTCTGGAATGATGCCAGCTTTAAGCCAGCGATGAATGGTCTGCGGGTCAACCTGGCGTAATCGAGCCGCCTGCTTAACGGATAGTGTCTTAGGCATAAGTGATAAGTGATACACAACAGCAGTCTAGTCAATGCCATTTTCTCAAGTAGCTTTCCCTGTATCTCAATTCTGAGAAGTGAGAATACACGAACCATGCCAACGTGATATTTATTCAACTATAGTTTCCATATCAAAGATACTTGGCAGGGTGTAGATATTTGTCCATGTCTCATATCGTCCAATGTGAGCAAATCTAGCCACTGTCGATATCTATACACCAGGGCAAGGCATCTATTGTCGATATTTATACAGGGGGTGGTCGCTGAAAGCAGCCTCACTGTCACACTCACTGTCACACTTGAGCCGTATTTTCATCTGTGTGAGCAAACTTAGCCATACAAACTTCGTGCCAACTGAGAATAAAACTACATTACAGTGTGTTACTGTAGATTTTTGACCACCAT
>OFSE01000527.1_pt1 | contig 11073 bp, 15 predicted proteins | sample 1543261 | NCBI WGS metagenome assembly OFSE01 (sample SAMN07774225, study PRJEB24372) | wastewater metagenome | isolation source: Exp Tend VB 50WW | collected 2016-02 | reverse complement strand
GTGAACATCCAGGACTGGCCCGGCATCCGGTCGCTGCAACAGTTCCTGGCGCGCGTTGTGGACCTGTTCTCCCAGGGCAGCCCCGCGGCGACGAAGCTCCTCGGCATCGTCAGCAACGTGTTCGGTGCGATGACCGGCGGCCTGTCGAGCATTGAGAACAAAGACATCATGGGCTTCCTGGACAACCTGGAGACCTTCGCGAAGCGCGTCGTGGGGTTCATCAAAGAGGCGTGGGGCTGGGTAGACCAGCTCCTACACATGGAGTCCGGCAGCGTCGCAGACAGCGCCATCGACGCGATCGTGATGGTTGGCAAGTACCTCGGCGCCGCGCTGTGGGAAGGCTTCAAGGCGGGCGGCTCCCTGCTGGAGGACCGCAAGAACAAAAAGCAGGTGCTTACCGACTCGCAATATTTCAGCGTCGCCAGCTCGACGGGCCTGGACGAGGGCGCGCTGAAGAAGACGTTCCCGTCGGACTACCGCGCCTACGTCGCCGCGGGCAACAAGGTCCCTGACGCAGGCGTCCTCGGCAATCAGGAGATGGCGACCTACAACGCCGTCAGTGAGTGGGCGCGCAAGGCCGACGCTGAGAAGACCCAGAACGAGATGACCTTCAATACCATTTTCCCACCGGTGCGGGAGCGCCTGGCGTCGGAAATGAACCTGCTCGGCGAGAGCGCCGCCAACAGCGTCAAGAATGGCTGGCAGATGGCGCTGGAGCAGCACTCGCCCTCGCGCGTCCTCACGGGCCTTGGGCGTCAGGCTGGTGAGTCGCTGGTGGACGGTCTCAACACCGGCATGGGCGGATCCCCCGACAAAGCCGGGTCCGGCTCCGGCGGGCGCGTCTCCGTCGGCGAGATCAACATCAACGTCGCTCTCATGGCTGGCGACCCCGACGCGCTCCGCCAAGCCATCCGCGAGCCGCTGACGGCGGAGATCACGGATCTCTTTGAACGGCTGAGCCGCGAGGCGTAAGACCGCGCACAGGAGCCCCCAGGAGCCGCGCTCGCGCCCCGCAGGCCCGCTGGGCCGGGCGAGCCGCCAACGCGCCTCCCAGCGCAGCGCAGAGGCCCTGGCGCGGGTGCTGGACAGGAAGGCCCGCAGCAGGTCCGCCGCGCTACGCCCGCCCCATCAGCGCGAGCACGGCGCGCTCCTTGCCCTTCGCTTCCACGTCAATCCAGGCATGCCCGTCGAGCGCCGGGAAGGTGTACGTGATGAGGTCGCTGTGCCGCCGGTCGTGGATGCCGTCGAGCCCGTTGGACAGGCGCTGCGCCTGCAGGTCAGGTGCGCTTGATGCCGCCCGGCTTCGGCGGCCCGTAGACGACGTTCTTCTTTGCCTGCGGCGCCGCGCTCTCGCTGCGGCTCTGGAGGCCCTTCGCCTGCTCCACGACCTTGCTCTTGCCGCTGCCCCCGCCCCCGATGCGCGTGAAGCGGATGTCGCGGCCCTCCAAGTCCACCTCCCAGATCTGGCCGCGCACGCGACGAGGCAGGCCGACCTTGGTGAACAACAAAAATTCTACGCCCATAAACTTCAACATAGGGTGAAACACCGGCGCTGCGTTGCGCTTATCGGCCTTAGCAGCGATGAGCCTGTCCTTCACCTCGTTGAAGTTCTCCCACCAGTTCATCCCCGTCGTGGTGTCGCGAAAGAGCTGGATCGTGATGCGCACCGGGTCGCTGTCCTTGCCCTGGCTGACGTAGGAGCTGTGGTCGCTGCCGGGCTCCTTCCGCTTGTCGAGGTCCAGCGTCATCGCACCGTCGATGGACTTGGCGAGCGGTAGCTGCACGCCGAGGATGAAGATGCAGTCGAGTGGGTGAAGGCCCTGGCCCGGCAGCACCCAGTTGCCCAGCGTCGGCAGATCGCCGCCGAGGCGCGGCAGCTTGCGCGCGGTCTGCGGCGACTTGAGCGCCATGCGCGCCTCGATGTTCATCACGCTGGGCAACACGACCTGTGCCTCGTCGCCGACGCCGTTCGCCTCTTGCAGCATCAGCGCCTCGGATACGCCTGGGAGACCACGGGGACGGGGGAGCGCCATGGCGTCAGGGTACCCTGCAGCGTGCGCAATGGCTGATCATCTTGTCAACGGCATTCCGCTCGTAGACGGCGTGTTCTCGCTGCCGCGCACGGGCCTGTGGGTGGCCGACGTGCAGTTCTCCGGCGGCACAGGCGTCAGCGTCGGCGATCGCGCGGAGTTTGAGGCGGCGGGCGTCGTGCGCGTCGGCACCGTGATCCGCGCCGACAACGCCTACTTGACCCCGCGGGCGCGCATCGTCGGCGGCGCCGGGAAGCTCTACGCCGAGCTGACAGCGCGCGACTACCGCGGCTTCATGCTGGGCCGCGTCGCGCAGGACGCCCTGGCCGACGCGGGCGAAGCGTATGACGACTCCTGGACAAGCGTGCTATCGCAGCAGGTGCTGCACTACACCCGCGCCCGCGGCCCGCTGGCGCACGTCATGCGATCGATCGCCAAGCGCTGCCCTGCCGACTACACCTGGCGCGTCGGTCGCGATGGCGTGTGGTCGCTGGTGCAGGAGACGTACACCGAGCGCACGCCGTCTGCGCCGAGTGAGATCGCGAGCTGGCCGCAGGAAGACCGCGTGCTCGTCGGCCCCGTCACCACCGAGGCGGAGCCGGGTATGGTGATCTCCGTCTTCGGCATCGACCGCCGCATCGACCGCGTGGTCTACTACCTCAGCGCCGAGGAGTTCAGAGCCGACATCTGGTACCTGCCCGACGAGGTGCTGACGTGAGCCCCGCCTTGCAACGCAGCACACTCGCGCCAGCGACGGAGCGCCACCCATGACCGGCGATCGCCTCGCCAACTCCATTCGTCGCGTCGTGCATCGCGTCCTCGCGGACGACGCGACGAACGCCCCGGTCAACTACGGACATCTGCACGCGGCGCGCGTCGTCGCTGCGAATGACGACGGCGTAGCGGTCATCTTCGACGATGAGCGCCTGGGCAGCAAGACGGGCGTGCCGCTGTCGTCGGACCCCGGACTTTCGTTGCAGGTGCTGGTGAATACGCGGGTGCTGGTGGGCTGGGCCGACGCCGACGAGGCCGCGCCGTTCATCGCCGCCATCTGGCTGGGCGAGGGCGGCATGCGGCGCGCGGTGCAAGCCTTCGACGAGGAGTACGTGTTCTCCGGCCCGCTGGTGCGCGCCACTGCTGACGTGCAGTGCGTCCACGACATCGCGGGCGGCCCTTCGCCAGTGGCGACGGGCCTACTCCCAGGCGTGACCGTCAGCGTCAGCGCTGGCGGCGATCGCTTCATGGAGTTGACGGTGATCATCGCCGACAACCCCGTGCCGTCGAATACGATCTTCGCTGACGTGGCGTTCGGCACCTCCTACGCCAAGCCCTTCGCGGTGCTCATCGGCGCCACCGACGGCAAGCCGCCGGGCTACGAGAAGCTGCCGAACGGCTTCGCGCTGAAGGCGGGGTCGAACTCCATTCCGTTGGGCACTTACGTTTACACAGTCAAGACAGGCGCGTGAGAGGCTGACATGGAATACCCCGGACGCGACTGGAGCACCTTCACCGGCGAGGACGGTCAGGCCGACCTGGATCCGACCTTCGCCGAGATCAGCGGCACGCGCGTCGTGCTGGAGCTGGTGGCGCGGCGCCTCATCAGCACACCCGGCAGCCACGACGAGCCGGACTACGGCTACGACCTGACAGCTCTGCGCTGCGCGAGCCTCACCGAGGCCGACGTGTTCATCATCGAGGGCAGCGTGCAGAGCGAGGCACGCAAAGTCGAAGGCGTCAGCAACGCCCGCTGTCAGGTGTTTCTCGACGACAGCTTTGTGCTGACGATTCAGCTCGACATCGAGCTTGACGACGAGGAAGGTACCGTCTACCCGATGGTGTTCATCCTCAGCGACTCGACGCGCCCCCGCATCATCCTGCCGAAGGTGTAGTGAAGCTATCGGTCGCTAGATCGGCGCTATGGGGCTTGAGTGGGAGCGAGAGCGCGTCGAAGCGCGTAACCGCTTGTTGAAATCCTCAGCAAGGCTCGCGCGTTGCTGCAAAGGCTAGGCTAAATACAGATGCATCCTCAGTGGCTGAGCCACTGCATTTGCTCTCGCGCCCACTCAAGCCTCAAAGCTTGACGATAGCTTACCGGAATCACCGTCGCTAGTCAAGCTTGGTACCCTACCGCCGATGGCGATCTATACCTACGCGCAGCTCATCTCGCCGGGAGACCAGGCGGAGCACAAGACGGCTATCCTGCAGGGCCTGCAAGACGCTGGATTCACAGGTGCTTTTACTTGGCAGAGCGGGTCGTCCCCGCTCTCTCTTGTTGAGGTTCAGGCCGACGCCACGACGCGCTTCGACAACAACGCCGCGATCCTCGCCAAGGGAGCGCTGAGCGACGAGGCGGAAGACGACACGCTGACGGTGCTGAGCGATCAGGTCTACGACAACCAGCGCATGATCGGGCGGCGCACGCGCGGTCGGCTGCTGCTGGTGGATGCCGCCAGCGTCGGGCCGTTCACGTTTCAGGCGGAGAGCACCTCGTACAGCATCGGGCGCGGCGGGCGCCTCTACAACGGCTACGGCGGCACCGTCACGCTGCCTCGCGGCGGCCAGCTCCTGCTCAACGTCGAGAGCGATGGCGTCGGCGCGATCTATGCCCTGGCCCCCGCGGGCACGATCACCTACTTCGCGCGCGGCGTGCTGCCGGGCGTCACCGTCACCAACCAGACCGACTGGTTGACCGGCGTCGATGCTCAGGTAGGCACCGACGATGAAAGTGACCCGCGCCTGCGCACGCGCAACCGCTCCAAGTGGGGCTCGCTGGGCGCAGGCTCGCCGGAGAGTGCCTACCGAAGCTGGGCGCTCGCCGCGGATCCCCAGGTGCAGCGCGTCGCGGTCCTCTCGAACGTGGACATGCTGGACCCCGGCGTCGCCACGGTCCTCATCGCGGGAGCCTCTGGCGCGCTCGGTGGGTCGGTGGTTTCGACGGTGCAGAACGCCATCGCCCCGGCGCAGATCGGCGGCGAGCTGATCCCGGAGACCGCTCGCGCCATCGTCGCCAGCGCCGTCAACCGCACGATCACGATCAGCGGCGTGCTCTACGTCCAGCGCGAGTACAACACCACCGCGTTTCAGGCCAGCGTCGCTGCCGACGTGGCGACCTTCTTCGCGGACATGGACATCGGCCAGCTCGTCTCGTGGGAGCGCTGCCTTGAGGTGGTGACGCAGCGCGCGGGGCTCAGCGCCCGCGTGATCTACAACGTCGAGAACTTCCTGCCTTCCGCCGACATTCCGCTGCTGTACAACGAGGTCGCGGTGCCGTTCCTCAACCTGACCTACGTGAGCGTTTGATATGGCACAAGAGGTCACAACTTACGCCGCGCTGTGCGAGAAGCTGGTCAAGCCAGAGCACGATGGACCCTGGGGTCGCGCCTGGCAGCGCACCATGGGCGCCGAGTACGACAAGAGCTGGTCCCGGCTAGAGCAGGCGCGGGCGGTGAGCTGGCCTGAGTACACCCCGCCGGACGCGCTCTACCTGCTCGCCAGCGAGCGCGGGCTTGAGAGGGTGCCGCAGGAAACCGAGACGCAGCATCGCTTGCGCCTGAAGGATGCGTGGGGCATCTGGCGGCGATCCGCCAGCGCGACCGGCCAGATCAACGCTTTCGGCTGGACCGGCCTCACCAACGTCAGCCTGCACCGGCGCGCAGAGTGGTCGCTACCCGCGCCTGACCCGATCGCCTACGTCGATGCGTTCGCGCGCACCGTCTGGGCGCAGTTCGACATGCTGGTCAGCCAGCCGATGCCCTGGACGCAAAACCGCTGGGGCGCGTGGACGTGGGGCGACGGGCGTGTGTGGGGGCTGAACGCCACCCCCGGCGAGGTGGACTTGCTGAAGCGCTTGGGTCGCACCTTCAAAGGTGCGCACGAGACGTTCACCTACTTGTATGTTAACACCAGCAACGCCCGCGTCTGGGGCGCCTGGGTCTGGGGCGCTGGTCTGTGGGGTGGCGGCGGCGATCCGCCGGTGCGCATCCTCGTCGGAGAGACGCACTGGCGCAGCCGCTTCGGGATCGGCTAATACTGAACGCCTGTTAGGCGGTAGGCAGATCGCCACTTTTCGACGAAAACCGCAAGCGGGGCGCGGCTTTAAGGTGGTGGGTTAACTTTCGTCGGGCACTCGCCTACCCCTCGCCGCGAACCTCGCGATAGTCAGCGTAAGCAGCCTCAGCGTCGCGGAGTTCAGCGTAGGCATTCGCCTCGACTGCCTTGGCAGCGTCGATGTCAGCCTTCAGGGCACACTCGCAACCGCGGTTGCAGGGGCACAGATCGATGAGGCGATCGGTCTCCTTGCGCGCAGCGACGTGCTTCTGACGCTTGCTGGCGACGACTGCGAAGATCGAACCACCGAGAGAAGCGAACTGAGAGAGGGTCATTGTCGTTTGCTCCTGAGTTAGATAGTGACAGCGATCGATCGCGATTGCAAGAGTTATTTGCAGAGATTCTTGACCGTTGCCGGGTGGTCAATCCACCTACCAGTCTTCTGTGCTTCCTCTGCTTCCTTTACCGACATGTGGCGCCAACCACCCGTGCTGCCGTTGGTTCCAATGGTGCGGTACTGTGCGGCCCGCACGATCCACGCCCAGAGCGCCGCGGTGCAGGCGACGGGGAACTTGAAAGGCATCTGCACGCCCTCTTGCCGCGCCTAGGCGCACAGGTCGATGAGCGCGCCGTCGGCGATCGCCTGCGCGCGGGTGTACGTGTGGATCGCCGGGCCAAACAGGTCTTCGGTGCTGTCGGTGGTGTTCATAGACTCAGGATAGGCGATCGTCGATAACCTGTCAACGGGTCATTTGCGCAGTCACCAGCGCGGGCATCCCCCGTAGGTGCAGGAGGCCGCGAAGCGCCGCGCCTCGAAAGCTGCAGCGGCGCTGCGGTTCAGCGGCGCCCGGCGGACAGGGTTGGCATGGAGCGCCAGCGCCTCCGCGGCGCGAGGCCGCAGCGGCGTGCTCTCGTGCTCAATCCAGTTGTCGGAGAAGCGCGGCGCGATGCGCCTCCAGACCTGCTGGTAGTCGGCCAGCACGTCGTCGCGAAGGTCGCCGCGCGAGGCGATCGCCCGCAGGTCGTTCGGCGAAAGGCCGACGGCGATCGCCTCCCAGACGCAGCACGGCGCGCGGGTCCAGTCGGGGGCGCCGCGTTGGTAGCCGAAGCGGTGCGCGAAGCCACGGTGCTTCCTCGCCTCGGCGCAGTAGGCCAGAAAGACCGGCTGCGTGATGTCACCGTTCTCGTAGCGCGCCCAGATCGTCGCGAAGGCGACGGAGCCCAACGGCTCCGCCTCCGCGGCGTCCGCGGCAGTCAGCACAGCTTCTGCGGGGCCTGGGAGCCCTTCAGAGGCGCCCTGCGCGAGCGGCGGGTGCTGGGCAGCCCGGCGCAACAGGAACGCCTCTGCGGCCTCGCCAAGCGCTCTGTTGGGGTCCTGCGGGGTCCAGAGGCCGGTCACGACGCCACCTCTACGGCGATGTCCCATGCGATGTGGTCGCGGTCCAGGGTCGCGCCGCCGTCGGCGCAGGCGCGGTCCCATTCCTCAACCAGCGTCGTCAGGTTGACTTCGCCGGTCAAGCGGTCAACGTGCTCCGCCTTGTGGGCGCGCATCCAATGCGCGATCTGCTGGCGGGTCTGAGCGGGCTTGGTAGCAGTCTTGCTCATGGTGTACTCCTCTAGCCGTTTAGGCGCTGATGGTCGCGTCGTCGTCCACGATCAGCCACTCGTCCTGAAAGACGTTGCGGGCGATGCCAGCCCGACCCAGGTTGCCGAGGCACAACCGCACCGTCAGCATCGGCAGGCCCGTCGCGTCGGCGACCTGCTCCGCGTTGAGCGTCATCGGCGCACGGGCCAGCGCCGCCGCGACGGTCCAGTTGTCCTCGCTATGCGGGGCGCGGATGCAGAGGGCCGCGTCGAGGTACTCGTTGCCGGTGCTCTTGAAGTTGTCGGTCGCGTTGTGCATGTCCTTAACGTAGGCGATCGATCGGCTGAGCGCAAGCGGAAAAATAACCTGTCAACGGTATGGACAGCAGCCGATCGATCGGCTAGGCTGAAGCCATGATCGACTTCCGCAAGTTGCTCGCCGAGGACGGCAAGCCCAAGCCGCCGCCTGAGCCTGTGCCAGAGCTTATCATCGCCGTCACCGGGCACAGGCCCGACAAGCTGCCCGACCGCGCCAGCGGCTACCGCTGGGAGAACCCGGTGCGGGCGTGGTGCCGCGAGCAGATCCGCGAGACGACGCAGCGCCTGCTCGACGACCCCAAGCGGCGTCATCCGCCCGACTCGATGCGCTCGATGCACATCCGCAGCCTCATCCGCGGCGCGACGTGGCGCACGGCGATGCCGACGGGGCCGCTGATGGTGAGCGGCATGGCCCTCGGCATCGACCAGGATGCGTGCGGGGTGTGGGTGCGTATGGGCCTACCTGTGCTCGCCGTCGTCCCCTTCGTAGGTCAGGAGTCGCGCTGGCCCGCGGAGTCGCAGCGCCTCTATCAGCACATCCTGCAGAACCACGTCGCGGGTGTCCTGTATCTCGCTCCGGCGGCGCCTGCTGGGCACGACGCGGCGGTGAAGCTCCTGCTGGGCCGCAATGAACGCATGTGCTCGCTGGCCGACGAGCTGATCGCGGTCCACGACGGGTCAAGCGGTGGCACAGCGTCGTGCCGCAAGAGCTGGCGCTTCATCAACGGTTTCAACGGTGATCACCACATCGACCCCCGCGAGTGCCCCGCGCACCCGTTTCAGCTCAACAGGAGCCAGTCATGAGCAACATTACGCCAGAAGCCTCCCCCGGCGCTCGTATGGTGCGGCGCGGCTCGCTGCGCTTCGTCAAGCGCCCCCACCCCACCGACGCCGACGGCGAGCGCCTGTTGGTGGTCGGCACCCACTGGCAGAGCGGCGCCGAGGTGGTGCTGCGCGTCTTCGATGAGGACGAGAGCCACTACTACCAGCCCGGCCCCGTCGAGAAGCAGTTGCACGCCGACGAGTGGGACATCGCGAAGGAGATGGACGGCGCGCTCTACGACCCCGACGCGAAGGATCCGCCGAACCGCCTGGGCTACACCACGTCGCCGGACGCCTACGACCACGGATGCACCGTCGAGATTGAGCGCTTCGCCTGCCGGGTCTACCCCGGCGAGATTGAGCGCACCTACCGCAAGGTCATGGTGCGCGGCGGCAACGGCTTCGCCGTCGGGCAGTTGATGCGCTACTTCGACTTCACCGACGAGGATCCGCGCGTGGTGCGCGACCGCTACGCCGCGGAGTGCGCCGAGAGGGCCGCGCGCAAGGCGGCTGAGGCCAGCGTCGCCGCACAGGACGAGGCTTTCCTGGCCTCGCTGACGCTGGCCGATCTGGAGGCGGAGCACAAGGCGCGCTGCGACGTGGACTTGTGGACCAACGAGGTTGAGGCGCGACGGGCGCGCTCGTCCAAGGCGCTGCCGCTGCGGCGCCAGGCCGCGCTCGATGAGGCGTGGGCCGCCCTGCAAGCGCGCATCCCCAACGGAGTCACCCTCCTCGTCCCGGCCAAGCCGCCAATCCCTCGCACTGACTCGTGGAGCATCCGCCAGTTCGGCAGCCACGAGCCGGGCAGCCCGGCCTACCTGCTCCACATCTGCAGCCCGCTCTGGCACGCGGCAGACCGACCGATCGGCGACCGCGAGTATCAGGTCATGTTCGACGATGGCCAGGGCTATAGTTGTCACTCCGCCGTCGTGCTGGCAGAGTGGGTAGAGAAGGGCTACGCGACCACCGCCTACCCCGCCGTCGAGCTGCGCCGCAAGTTCTACGGGCGCGTCGGCTCCGGCATCCTGGACGCGCCGCGCGTCACCGTCGGCGGCAAGACCTACTACATCGGCAAGCCACGCTACACCAGCGAGGTGCTGGTGCTCGACGGCGAGACGATGAACCTGTGCAGGTCGAAGAAGACGCGCCAGCTCATCGAGAATGCCCACGGCTGGCACACCGGACGCGGCTACGTGGTGGAAGCCATCGCCTACCGCGAGGCCCTGCCGGAGACCGACCCGGAGCGCGGCAAGCTGCCGGAGCTGCGCGAGCGGCTCGCGGCTGGCGATGCCAGCAAGCCCGCCGAGTTCGCCGCCCTGGACTACCAGATCCCCCGGATCCCCTGCTTGACCGTCGCCGAAGTACTGGCGACGCGGAAGGATGAGTAGCAATGTTCCACATGGACGACAAGCATGACGACAGGTCACGACGCTTCGCAGCGGCGATCTTGGTGGTGCTTCGCTGGGAGGCCGACGGGATCTATCAGCGGAGCGACACTAGGACTTACACCTGCATGTGCGCGGCCTTGGGTGAGGTGACATCGCTGGGCGCAGCGACGCCACTGCTAGACCAGCTTTTGCACGTCATGGAGACGGGCGACAGCATGCGGGATGTGTCTACGTCGTGGGAAGGTGCGGCGGCAGCGCACGTCTGGAGTGTTCGGCACAACATCGGCCTCACTGGCGATCGCGTCAGCGCCGAGCCGTTGGACCTGCGCGTGGAACGCGCACGCGCCGCGTGTCGTCTCGCTGTGGCGCGCGGCTTGGATCTCCGTCGCTACGCGGTCCATTGGTTCGGCAGCAGCGTCTACAGGGGCGTCCTGTTGGAGGGCTGGCGCGGCGACCCCGAAGTCCTGCTACCGTGGGCTGACGTTGAGGCGGAGCGGCTGGCGGTGTCCCGTGGCGGGTAAGCTCGGCGAGCTGGTGCTAGGCCCCATGCGGCTGGTGCCCGTCTACAGCGCCCGCGAGGCCCTGGACAAGACTGAGGACCGCGGCGGGAGTCGCCACCTCGGCTACTTCCTACGGAAGGAGGACGCCGAAGCCATCAGCAAGGGCATGGGCGCCATGGGGTCCAGCACGCAACCCAGCGAGCACCAGATGGCGACCACCGACGGCGTGACCGGCTACCTCGTCGCCTCTACGACGCGCGTGCGCGTCAACACCAGCGTCGAGGACGCTCGGCGGCCTGACTCGCGACTAAGCCGGGTCGTGAAGGACGAGGTAGGGGACGAGGTAGGGCGCGACGTGGGCGCTCATGTTCGGGTGCGTCAGGT
>OFSE01000526.1_pt1 | contig 11073 bp, 8 predicted proteins | sample 1543261 | NCBI WGS metagenome assembly OFSE01 (sample SAMN07774225, study PRJEB24372) | wastewater metagenome | isolation source: Exp Tend VB 50WW | collected 2016-02 | reverse complement strand
TAAGTAAGTAATTTACCATCCATGCTGCGACCAAAAAATTCGACTTCACTGAATTTAAAACTCGCAGTCCATAACTCCGGCACTGAAAATGTTTTGCCATCTTCACCACCCGTAAAATCAGACAACTGCGACGCCAAAACACCAAACGACGAAGCCACTGCCAAGGTAATCATTGAATAATAGATGGCTCTGACGCGCAGAGCGAAGAGGCCGATTACAAACGCTAAAAGCAGTGTCAACAACAAGGCCAAGGTCAAGCTTGCGGTTACTAACCAGGCGCTTGGATTTTCACTAGCCAGCGCTAAACCAACGCCATACGCGCCGATACCAAAAAACATCGTGTGCGCGAACGAGACGATGCCAGTGTAGCCCAACAACAAATCATACGATGCGACTAGAACAATATATACACAAATGGTCGCAGCAGTATTCAATGGTCGTGCGCCGTTAAATAAAAACGGCGCAAACATTAAGCCAAGCCCAATGACGAGCAATATGACATTGAGCACTTTGCCTCGTGGCAAATCACCTGAAAATAATGTATTTAACATATTCGACCTACTTCCGTCCGAGAGAAAAAAGTCCCGCTGGACGCCACAATAAAATCAGCACCATTAAAACAATATTTGATACCAAAGCAAATTTAGGTAATAAAAATCCAGTGTAATTCACCACCAAGGCCATCAGTAGCGCGCCGATAAAACAGCCCCCGATCGAACCTAGGCCACCAATAATGACGACGATAAACACCATTACCATAATCTCGCTACCCATCGCCGCATTCAGCGTCTCACGGTACAAACCCCACATCACGCCGCCCAGACCAGCCAACGCCGAGCCCGCCGCAAATACGAGCACAAACAATCGTCGAATCCGATAACCCAGCGCTTCAACCATTTCACCATGCTCGACACCGGCGCGGATTAGTAAGCCAATTTTGGTTCGATTTAAGATCAACAACATCGCCACAAAAACCACCAACCCGACCGCCATCGCCACTAGGCGATATTTTTCAATCGCGGCATCACCCAACACAATCGAACCACGCAAACTGGTTGGCAAAGGCAAGGGGATTTGATCAGCGCCCCAGATCACATTGATGATCTGCTCAGTCACGATCATGCCACCCATCGTGATTAATATCTGTTTCAGATGTTGACCGTACACCGGCATGATCAACACTCGTTCAAACAGCCATCCCAATAGCCCGGCGACCGACATTGCCACCACAATAGCGAGCGCTAGCACACTGATATTGAGTAGTAGAGAATCCATCTCTAACCAATTTTTCATCGGCAATAGCACCAGTGTCGCGCTGAAAGCACCGATTGAAACAAAAGCACCATGACCAAAATTGAGCACATCCATTAACCCGAACACCAAGGTTAAACCACTTGCCATGATGAAGATCATCATCCCCATGGCAAGCCCGGCGATAGTCAGCGTCGTCCAAGTCGAAAATTCTCCAACTAATGGCAGCATCAGTAAAACTAACGCTGGCACCAGTAATAATGGAGCGATGTCACGCGGTGCGCGGGCTAACTGTATCGATTGCTCTAATTGTGCTTTCATTTTTTGATTTTCTACGGCGACAGCCATGGTATTGGGTGGCTCCGCCAGACTTGAATTAACAGGATTCATGGTTTGGCTCGCAATAAATTGCATAATTTCAATTGGCAGCTCATTGGTGTGCCGCCAGCGATAAGCCCAGCAAGCGCTGTTGTAACGCCTGATCTGCAACCAAATCGGCCATGCTGCCACTATGAACAATGCGGCCATCATCCATCACAAAAACGGCATCGCCCAGATTTTTGACGAAATTAAAATTTTGCTCGACCAATAAAATACTGGTGTCTCTGGCTTTTAGTTCCTGAAACGCCGTGATCAAACTTTGTATGATGGCCGGTGCCAAACCCTTGGTTGGTTCATCGATTAGTAATAATTTGCGTGGCTCGATGATCGCGCGAGCAATCGCCACCATCTGTTTTTGTCCGCCGGATAAATTACCTGCAGCGTAATGCCAGAATTTTTTTAAGGCGGGGAAAAAACTGAATATCCATTCCAGTCGTTCTGTGTCCATCGGGCCAGTTCTGGCGGCCAGATACAAATTTTCTTTGACCGTCAATGCAGAAAAAATCGCCATATTTTCTGGCACATACGCGACCCCTGCGCAAGCAATATCTGCCGTATGCTGCTTGCTGATGTTCTGTCCATCAAAATGAATTTTCCCCTGGCTGGCTTGCCACAATCCCATGATGGTGCGTAGTGTAGTAGTCTTACCAGCACCGTTACGCCCCAGTAGCACTGAAATGCCCCCGGCGGCAATTCGCATGTTGACGCCTTGTAAGATATGGTATTGCCCAATATGCGTATGCACTTGATCGAGCACCAGTAAATCACTTTTCGCTTGTTGCTCAGCCATGCTGACTCCCTTCTACTTCTGCTTTTACTTCTGCACCTGCTTCTGCCGAAGCGCCTAAATAGGCTTCCTGCACCAATGCCGAATTCATCACCTGCTCTGGTTCACCTTCGGTCACAAGGCAACCGTTATGCAATACGATGATGCGATCTGCCAAAGAGCGCACTACATCCATTTTGTGCTCTACCAATAGAATCGTTTTGTCGCTGCTATTTTTTAATTGTTGTATCAACTCAATCACGACTGGCATTTCATCAACGCTCATGCCTGCGGTCGGTTCATCAAACATCATTACGCTCGGCTCTAACGCCAACAAAATCGCTACTTCTAATTTTCGTTTATTGCCATGCGATAAGCTTGCCACCTTGTCGTGACGGCGCTCATACAATGCAACCCGTTGCAGATAATATTCGGCCTTTTCCAATAGGTGACGATGACTAGACCAGATCGAAAAGAAATGCAGGCCAATGCCTGCATAGCTCTGTGTGGCGAGCCGCACGTTTTCCAACACACTTAAATTAGGAAACAGATTAGTGAGTTGAAAACCCCGCCCGATGCCCGCTCTAGCTTTATGCGCAGCGCTGGCATAGGTCACGTCTTTGCCATTCAGATAGACATTTCCGGCAGTTGCTTTCAACTGCCCTGAAATTAGATTGAAATAAGTGGTTTTCCCCGCACCATTAGGGCCGACTATCACCGTTAAGCTGCCTGGATAAAAATCAGCACTGACGGCATTCACGGCGATATGCCCACCAAACCGGATCGTCAGGTCTCTGGTTGCTAAAGAAGGCACCAAACGGTTAACCTGCGCAATGTGTTGATGTTCGTTCTTGCTGTTTGCTGTCATTGATCTATCGCTATAAGTTTGCACTTAAGTTTGCACTTAATACTGGTTTAACGCTTATTTCTGATCGGTACTGGCAATTCACTGGCTGGGATCTCGCGTACTAGCTCTAATAAATCCCATTCATTTTTCTGTTCTTTCTTGATTCTGAAATGGAACATCGACTGCATCGCCTGATGATCTTGCGGGCGGAAGCTCATCTTGCCCTTGGGCGTATCAAATTCCAGTCCTTCCATGGCAGCAATCAATTTTTCAGTGTCACTGGATTTCGCTTTATTGAGCGCGCTGACAACTGCACTAGCGGCTGCAAAGCCGCCTGCGGTAAACAAATCGGGTGGCATTTTGTAGCGTTTCATGTGTTCAGCCACCAACCAATCATTCATTTTATTTTTGGGGAAATCGTAGTAGTAGTAAATCGTACCTTCGGTTCCGGCGTAAGTTTTCCATGTTTTTAATACTGGCAAAATATTACCGCCCGGTGCCAAAGTAATGCCAAACCGCTCTGGCCGCAGGTCGGCAATCTTGCTGAGTGGATTAGTACCTGCCCAAATGATGGCTAGTACACGTGGCTCTGGTTTGTCTTTCATGGCATTAAAAATTCTCTGCGCAGCAGCCGTGAAGTCGGTGGTATTTTGTGCCACATATTCTTCGTGCACCACTTTGGCTTTACTGCCAACTGCACTCAAGGCTTCTTTACCTGCCTTGACGCCATCTCGACCAAACGCATAATCTTGCGCCAAAAAGGCAATGCTGCCACCCGCCTTGAGTGCGCTAGCCGCCGCCAAGCCGTCTTGAATCGAATTGCGGCTGGTACGAAAAATATAGCGATTCCATTTTTCTCCGGTAATCACATCCGCTACCGCAGGTTCAATCAATAGAATTTTTTTGTATTCTGCGGCAATCGGCAACATAGCCAACGCCGAACCAGATGAAGTAGTGCCGACTGCAAGATCAACTTTATCGTCGCCATAGGCTTCTGCCAGCAAGGTACGCCCTAGATCGGGCTTGCTTTGGTCATCTTTAAAAATGACTTTAATTTTGCGCCCATTGAGCTCCATTTTGCCATTGGTTAAATATTCCAAACCTAGCAAAAATCCAGTTTCAGTTTCTTTGGCGTAGGCTTCCAGTGCGCCGGTTCGACCCGTAATCATGGCGATTTTAATTTCTTGGGCAAAACTGATACCACTACTCACTACCAAGCCTATAACGGCGATGCCACGCATTAAAAAATGAGTGAGTGAACGAATGTTTGCATGATGCATGTGATTGAACTCCCTATAACAACTGATTAATCAACGTCTGCCAAGAACTGGCGCAAAGCAGTTGTGGCTTCTGCTTCCATCAACATAGGCGCATGGCCAACATTGGGCACTTGGGCATAACGCATAGTGGGTGCCACTTGGCGCATATAGTCAGCTTGCTCGCTTTCCAGCAGATCCGACAAAGCGCCGCGGATTAGCAAGGTCGGACGCTTACCTGCCAAACGTCGAAACGCGAATTTTGCCCCCCAAGAACTGGCCTTTAATTTACCCAGCCGCAATGGTACGGCGATATTGGGATCATACTTGAGTATCCAACGGCCATCGTTGGCTTGTTGAAAAGCGCGCTTGGCCCATTTTTCCCAGTCATCCTGCGTGTTGTTGGGAAACGCCGATTGATTGATCGTCTTTACACACTCAACGGCCTCTTGCCAATCCAGGCAAGAAACTGCTTTACCCGAATATGTGGCGATTCTACTCAAACCCGTTTCCGATAATACCGGGCCGATATCATTCAATACCGCTGCCGCGATCAAATGTAAATGCTTCATGGCCAGTGCCATGGTGATCAAACCACCCATCGAAGTACCAATAAACACCGCACGCCCGATACCGAGCTGATGCGCTAATAGCACCACATCGGCAACGTATTGGCTAATACTGTAGTGTTCGATATTAGTATCATAAGCAGAACGCCCTCTTCCGCGTACATCGACCGCCAATACCCGCCGCCCCAAGCTGGCTAGCCAAGGAGCCAGGTCTTCGAAATCAGCAGAGTTGCGTGTCAATCCATGAATACAAATGATCGGACATTTGGCGGCGCCCAAGGTGGCCGCATAATCTCGTGCGTATAAGCGCAAACCATCGGCACTGACAAACGTAATTTCTGTAAATGGGGGCACGATAATTTTATCCCTCCTGAAAAAGGAAGATTATTTTTAAAGTTGATGTGAGATTTTATGCACGATGAAACACCGTACAAGATACTGAGACCACCAGCGCGAAATCCACATTACTACTTATTTTCAATTGGAAGTGGGTATGTCGCGCTGGGGTCAGAACAGCTATTTATGACATCAAAATTTGTACTCCACGGTGGCCGTTACTGTACGTGGATTGCCATAAAATGCTGTAGTTGTGCCTTCAAAACCCAAGGTAGGAAATAAATAACCAGCCGTTTTATACTTGATGTCAGCAATATTCTTTGCATGTACACCTGCCCGAATCACTTTATCCGCACTTGACCACACCAAGCTTGCATCCCACAAGGTATAGGCTTTTTGATCCAGCAATGGATTGGGCAATTCAAATTGATGGGTATCTGATTTATACGACACAATATTAATCAAAGACAGCGTGCCCGATTTGTTGCCCAAGCGCAGCGGCCAATCATAATTGGCTCTCAGATTGGCAGAATTTTTGGGTGTGTTTTGAAATACCCGGCTGCTCGCCACATTCACGCCAGCTACAAAAAATTCATCGTATTTGGCATTGATATAGCTGTAAAAACCAGACAAACTAAATGCATCAGTAATCCTTGCACTTGCCTCTAACTCAAAACCTTTGATGGTTGCCTTACCAGCATTGGTGGTAACACCAGCAAAATTATCATCAATACCATCGCCATTGGTATCCACCGCCACCGAGCCAGGAATTTGTACATCACGATAATCGCTATAAAAGACTGCGGCATTGGTAAAGATACGATTATGGTTAAAGCTTGATTTCAAACCCAGCTCATAGGTATCGATCACTTCCGGGCGATAACCTTGTCTGGCTTGTTCTGCTGAAAGACGAGTGCCGACCACATTCAAGCGCGGATCAAAACCACCGCCCTTGAACCCCCGCGACCATGACACATACGCATTCTGATCTTCATCCGCTTTCCAGTTTAACGAAATTTTTGGGGTGAATTTGCGATCAGTGCGATTTAAATCGGCTTGCGTCAGATTAGTGTCGGTGCGGAACAATACAGCGTTTGGATTGCCCAGTTGCGGCGAATCGGCTAAACCAAAATACAGTTGGCGCAAGATATCGGCTTTGCGTTGATCAACCGTGTAACGACCACCAACCGAGATGCCCAACGAATCAGTTAACTTGGTACTGCCATCCGCAAACACCGCCCACGCTTTGGTATCAACATTGCCCGTGGTGAATACGCTGAGTGGCACTGCGCCATTGAGCAAGGTATCAAATTTATCGTAGGCGTTTGAGTCGATGTAATACACCCCAGCCACGCCTTGCACCGTTTTGCCGTTGTAGGTGAGCTGCACTTCTTGGCTGAACTGACGATTGCGATACACCGCTGGCGCTTCCAGATCAATCACGTTCAGCGAATCAAAATCGATGGGCGCATACGAGGTATCGTGGCGCGCGGCGGTGACCGATTTGACGGTGAATTGCGGATCAAGTATCCATTCAACCAGTAGAGAACCACCACTCGCTTTGACTTGCTGCTCATGTCCCAATACGGTCAGCAGATCTGACTGGGTATCAAAAACATTATCCAGAATCGGTGCACCGCTTCTGCGTCCGGCAACTAGACGGTGACCATTTTTAGGACTCGAATTATCGGTACTGGTGTCGCCCGACAAGCGGATAAACAAGGAACTATTTGGCGCATATTCAATACTGGCGCGTGCGGCAAAAATATCTTTGTCGTAATTATCGGCACCAGTCACCAGATTTTTACCGAAACCATTGCGGTTAAAACTGGCAATCGATGCGCCGACCCGCACTTCATCCGAGATGGGCGTGCTGGCAGTGATCAAGCCATCCACCTGACCATACGATCCCAATGAACCTTTAACCCGCACATCAGTCGTAGGCGCAAGCTTTCGGGTGACATATTTTAAAGCGCCACCAATGGTATTACGCCCATACAAAGTGCCCTGCGGCCCGCGCAATACCTCAATGCGTTCAACATCATAAATTTCGGCAACCGCACCTTGTGGCCGCGCTAAATAAATATCGTCCAGATAAATACCGACACCCGACTCAAACCCGGCCAAAGGATCTTGTTGACCAACACCACGGATAAAAGCAGTCAAGGTTGAATTGGTGGCACGCGACGCTTTTAAGGTGGTGTTTGGCAGAGATTGCGTCAAACCGACAATATCGGCGATGCCGGTTTTCGCCAGTTGATCTGCGCTGTAGGCAGTCACCGAAACCGGCACGTCTTTCAAGGATTCTTCACGACGGCGCGCGGTGACCACCACCGTGGAAATGTCAGATTCATTCGCCTGTGCTGGCGTATCTGCCGCATTGGCATTGGCATTGGCTGGTTTGGCTTCGGCAGCAGGTTTCGCTTCGGCGACTGCGTCGGCTACCAGCTCCGCTTGCGCAAACCCGACGGTGCTGCCCGATAGCACGATCAATGCTGCGGCCGAGCGGCGCAACATCTTCAACTTTCTTTTGTTCAGAAGCATGTTTGTCTCCAATATTATTTTTAAGCATTGGTCATCAATATGCATCCGCCCTCTTTGTGGAAGATTGCATGTTTTTTAGTGTGCGCCTGTTCTACGCAGGCTGATAGGGCAGGTGACGCTCACCCTTTGTGCATAATTGCACATCCGACCTTTTACCTATGAAAACGGGGGTATTGACAAGATGCTGCAGCGCATCACAATGGGCTAAAAAGAGACAAATTTGTGGACTTGCTGTGTTTTGATGCACAATAGTTGAACCTAGAAGCGGCAATCACGCTTGTAGCGCTGTCACCAACATGGTGGGCGTTTAGAACACGACATTGATGATTCAAAACAAGATCTTATTAGTAAATTTTAGCGGTCAACTGCCGTTTCTAGGTTGAAATGAACACGCTACCTGAATGGACTGATTTGCGTTTTTTTCTGGAGCTGGCCCGTGCCGGTACGCTCTCTGGCACGTCACGCCGACTGTCAGTCGAGCACACCACCGTGGCGCGCCGCGTGGAACGACTGGAACACCAGCTCGGCGCGACCTTGTTTGACCGCAGCCGCGAAGGCTATCAACTTACCGAAATGGGTTTAGCGTTGGTGCCACATGCCGAAGCCATGGAAAGTGCCGCCTTGGCCGCCGCCGAGCAACTCGGTGGCGCACAGATTTCTGCCCGTGGTGTCGTGCGTTTAGGGGTGCCAGAGATTTTCGGGGCCAAAGTGGTCGCCCCTTTGCTGGTCGGATTATTGCAACAACATCCTGACCTGAGTATCGATTTACTGCTGCTGCCCCGCTTTGCCAACTTGGCGAATCGCGAAGCTGATCTCGGTATCATGCTTGACCCGCCCAGCACCGGGCGTTACATGGTGACCAAGCTGGCCAGCTTTAGCTTGTACTTATATGGTTCGCCTGACTATTTGGCAAAACATCCAAAGATCACCGAAAAAGCGGACTTGGTGCATCACGATTTTGTCGATTATGTGCAAGACCGCCTGGCCAGCAGTGAATTGAATTTTTTAGATGAACTTGGCTTCACGCCGCGCCGCCGCTTGTGTTGCACAGGCATGATGGCGCAATGCGAAGCCGCCGCGCTGGGATTAGGCTTGGTGCTCGCGCCGCCGTATGCCGTGAAAGATGATGGCCGACTGGTGCCTGTGTTGCCCAACAGTTTTTCAGCCGAACGTAATTTCTGGCTGGCCGCGCCAGTGGATTTATATCGCCTGCGCAGAGTGCGCGTGGTATGGAATTTACTGCGCGAATATTCTGAACAACACCCACCGCTATTTGCGCACTGATTGCCTAAATAGCTTGATGAATGGATTTGTATTGGGCACTACCAACAAACCGAAATAAATTTCAGCGTAAAATTCAGGGGCGCGATGCATTGCCATTCCTGATTGCTAGCTACCACCATTTTTTCTACTCTTTTTTTTCCGAGAATTTTATGAACGTCGTCATCCTCGCCGCTGGTATGGGCAAACGCATGCAGTCTGCACTCCCTAAAGTCTTACACCCACTGGCAGGCAAACCCCTGTTGGCACACGTGATTGATACGGCGCGCAGTTTGCTCAGCACACAGGCGACGAATCTATGTGTCGTGTACGGACATGGCGGCGATCAGGTGTTAACTGCACCGTCCATAACCGCGAGTGATTTACACTTCGTCAAACAAGAGCCGCAACTAGGTACCGGACACGCTGTCACACAGGCGATTCCGGTTTTGGACGAAAATGTGCCGACCCTGATTTTATATGGCGACGTGCCGCTCACCACCACCCGCAGTTTGCAACGATTGATCGATGCAGCCCAAGTACATGGTCTGCGCAACAATGAATGCCTGGCGATTTTAACCGCAGAGATGGACGACCCGACTGGCCTCGGCCGTATCGTGCGCGAAGACCAAAAAATCGTCCGCATCGTTGAACAAAAAGATGCCAATGCTGAGCAACTCACCATCAAGGAAATCAACACCGGCATCATGCTGGCACCGACCCGGCATTTGATACGCTGGCTTGGCGCACTCTCAAACCACAATGCACAAGGCGAATATTATTTGACCGATATCGTCGCGCAAGCGGTGGCGGAAGGCGTGCCAGTCATATCCGCACAGCCAGACGCGATTTGGGAAACCTTGGGCGTGAATAGCAAAGTGCAATTGGCCGAGTTGGAACGTTTGCATCAGACAAACCTGGCGCGTGCCTTACTCGAACAAGGCGTGACCCTGCTCGACCCGGCACGGATTGATATTCGCGGCAGCCTGCATTGTGGGCGTGATGTGAGTATCGACGTTGGTTGCGTGTTTGAAGGTGAAGTCAGTTTGGAAGATGGCGTCAATATCGGTCCCAATTGCGTGATTAAAAACGCGCGCGTTGCGGCTGGTAGTCAGATCAAAGCGTTTTGCCATATCGAAGACGCCGTGATTGGTGCGCAAGCGCACATTGGCCCGTATGCACGACTGCGCCCTGGTACTGAATTGGCCGAAGACGTGCACATCGGGAATTTTGTCGAAGTCAAAAACAGCCAGATCGCCGCGCACAGCAAAGCCAATCATTTAAGCTACATCGGCGACGCCGACATCGGTTCACGGGTGAATATCGGCGCTGGCACCATCACCTGTAATTATGACGGCGCGAATAAATTTCGCACCATCATCGAAGACGACGCGTTCATTGGCAGCGATAGCCAACTGGTGGCACCCGTGCGCGTCGGCAAAGGCGCAACTCTTGGTGCTGGCACCACACTCAGCAAAGACGCACCGGCTGGCAAACTCACGGTATCACGTGCTAGACAGGTGACGGTTGAGGGTTGGCAGCGCCCGCAGAAAATCAAGAAGTAAGAATAATTAATCATAATCAATACTATTAAATACTGCCACCTGTATATTTTAACTCCGCTTATTTTTAGGGCGTAATTGAAGGAAATTAAATAGAAAAAGGGTAGTATGTAGAATCACTGCAAATGAAGCGTTGCTATCTATTGATATCGGCAACGCTTCACTTGACTTAGTGCGACACTTTACACGAGTGTGCGAATTAATGTTGAGGGACTGAGGGAGGCAGAGTAGATAAGGTTTAAGCGGTTAATCGTTCTGTCACTTTGCAGCCATCCAACAAGAATGACAAGCTAATCACGAG
>OFSE01000522.1_pt1 | contig 11124 bp, 8 predicted proteins | sample 1543261 | NCBI WGS metagenome assembly OFSE01 (sample SAMN07774225, study PRJEB24372) | wastewater metagenome | isolation source: Exp Tend VB 50WW | collected 2016-02 | reverse complement strand
TGTTCCCAAAAATCTAATGATGCGATTATGCTCTTGCCATTACGTGGCTGGATCAAGATAACAAAAATGTAATCTTAGCGTCATCTTGCAGTGGGTGAGTTTTTTCAATAATACCCATCATCACTCAATACGGAAAACATCGTCATGAAACCGATACGCCTTCTTCTATTCATGAGCTTGCTGTCTTCAGCCGCATATGCTCAAGACACTTCTCGTGTAGAGGTCTTTAAAAGTCCGGCTTGCGGCTGTTGTAGTGCGTGGATCAAGCATCTTCGCCAGAACGGCTTTGAGGTTATCAGTCACGATGTCAGTGACCTGCCGGATCAACGAAAAAAATTGGGAATGCCTGAACGTTTCGGTTCTTGCCATAGTTCAAAGATTGGTGCTTATGTGATTGAGGGTCATGTTCCTGCAACCGACATTCAACGGTTATTAAAACAAAAACCACAAGCGGTGGGTCTGGCGGTACCGTCTATGCCACCGGGATCACCCGGCATGGAAGGTAGCCAGGCAGTGCCCTATGACACCCTGTTAGTAAACCGAGACGGCAATGCTAGCGTATTTACCAGGCACTAGCCAGATCGAAGATAGACCAGATATTCATTAGAGAGATGAACATGAGATTGATGCGATGGAAATTGCCGCTTACAGTTTGCCTTGCAGGCTTAGCGCTTGGTGTACCGGTTCTTGCTGCAGACATGACAGCCATGTCTGCAGCGTCAAACTTGCGCGAGGCGACCGAATTGGCCTGGAAGCTCAATCCGCAAATATCAGCATTGGACTCCCGTGATGCAGAAGCACGGGCTGCACAAGAACTTGCCGCGAATTTAACGCCGGAACCAGGCGCGATCAGCTTTAGTAACCGTGACGACAGGCTTAATCGCAATCATGGACAAAAAGAGTTAGAAGTCGAGCTCACTACACCATTATGGCTGCCAGGACAAAAAACAGCCCGAGAGCGCGAAGCGGCAACCCGTATCAATGAAGCGATAACCAAGCGCAGCGCATTGCGCTGGGAAATCGCCGGAGAAGTACGTGAGTCGTGGTGGAACCTTGCTTCAGCACGCAATGCGAACACGCTTGCATTACGTCGCTTAGAAACTGCTCGGGCATTAGACGTCGATGTAAGCCGTCGCTATAAGGTCGGCGACTTGTCCCGTATCGACGCCAATCTGGCACAGACTGAAGTACATATTGCAGAGACAGAATTGATCGAGTCAGAAGCTACACTAACCCAGTCAGAACAAAGTTTTTTTCTATTAACTGGAGCTGCTGCACCGGCAACCCTGGGCGAGGAACAATTAGTTGCGCACATGAATGCACGCGAATTGGTCGATGCGCCGCTATTGCATCCATTGGTAGCTAAGGCAGTCAGCGCCTTAAGTAGTGCGCGCGCCCGCGCCAAAGTCGCCGAACAAACACAACGTGCCTCACCAGAATTAGCGTTAAGAATGGTGCGCGAACGAAGCGCAGAGGATCAACCATATGCCAATAGCGTCGGTATTCGCCTCAAAATTCCTTTTTCTTCAGGCGCGCAAGTACGTCAGGTCAATGCTGCAATTCAAGCAGAAACGATTCAGGCGGAATCTGAAATGGTGCAAATAAAAACCCGTGTGCAACAGATGCTTGAACAACTACAACGACTGCAAATGTCAGTTGAGCGACAAGTCGCCATTGCACAGCAGAGTCGCTCACTCTCCGATGAAAATTTAACTCTTGCCGAAAAAGCTTTTAAGCTTGGTGAATCTGATCTGGCAGCGCTGTTACGCATTCGCGCTGCCGCATTCAATGCCGAATCTTTTCTTGACCGTCAGCGTATTGCGCGCGCCTCGCTGATATCCCGTCTTAATCAAGCACTTGGAGTTTTACCATGAAACAAACCCTCGCAATGCTGCTGCTCGCAGTGACGCTTTCTGTCTTCGCCCATGGCGACGAAGATCATGGTGCGGCACCACCTATGATTAATCAGAGTGTCGCGCCGCGTGCAGTTGCATCGACAGATGAATTTGAACTAGTCGCCATCCTTGATGGTAAAAAACTGATGATCTATGTGGATAGATTTGCCAGCAATGAGCCAGTGATCAATGCCAAGGTCGAGATCGAAGGTGCAGGTTTGAAAGGAATCGTCAGTGAAACGGCGCCAGGGTTGTATACGATCAACGCGCCAAGTATCGCACCTGGCAGGCATGCACTCACCATTAGCATCGAGTCAGGTGATGTGCTTGATTTGCTTTCTGCAACTTTGGATACATCAATCCCAGCAGGAAATATCGCTCCTGTCAGTAGTTGGAACAAAAAGCTGATGGCGATCTTTGTCGGGTTATTGATACTGGCCGGTGTGGCGTTGTTGCTAGCACGACGTCGCAAACAAGTTAAGGGAATATGAATATGCAAAAATTTCACAAAATTTTCTCGGGAGTCATTGCTATCACCGCCGTGTTAGCAATTCTTGCAGCTGATGCCCTCGCTCATGGCGATGAAGATCATAGCCAGGACAATAAAAAGACACCGGTGCTCACTCCAGCAACTGGAGCGACAGGCACAACAAGCATAGCGGGCAACCTGGCCACACCACAACGCCTGCCTGATGGAAGCTTGTTTATCCCCAAGACCTTGCAACGCCAACTCGGTCTTCGCACTCAAGTCGCTCGCGTCAGCGATCTGGCCGCTACGGTTGAACTCAACGGCAAGGTGATTCCTGACCCCGATACGGGTGGTCGCGTTCAGGCGAGCTTTGCCGGAAGCGTGCTACCTGGCACTAAAGGGATGCCTGTTTTGGGTAGAAAAGTAAGCAAAGGAGAAATACTGGCGTATCTACGTCCGGTCGGTAGTGCCATCGAGCGTGGTAATCAGCAGGCGCAGCAGGCAGAATTGGATGCGCAGCTAAGCATTGCTTCTCGTCGTTTGATGCGTTTCGAACAACTCGAAGGTGCTGTGCCACAAAAGGAAATTGAATCGGCACGGATAGAACGTGATGCCTTAAAAAAGCGACGTGATTTTGTCAGTGCCAGCATCAATGCGAACGAACCCTTGGTAGCTCCGGCAACCGGTGTCATCAGCACAAGCAATGTCGTGGCTGGCCAAGTGGTCGACGCCAAAGAGCTGCTGTTTGAAATAGTCGATACCACGCGTCTGGCCGTTGAGGCGCTTGCCTATGATATGAGTATTCCGGCGACACTGACTTCTGCCAACGCGCTGACTGATCAAACGGCGCTAGCTCTGAAATTTATCGGCAGTGGCAGGCAATTGCGTGAACAAGCGCTGCCTTTGTTATTTCGCATTATTCCGAATAATTCTATTACAACTAATGCAGCTCCCAGCATACAGGTGGCCGTTGGACAGCCGCTCAAAGTCATCGTGAGCATCAACAAAGGGATTAAGGGTATTTCCGTTGCTCGCTCGGCACTGACTAAAATTGGCGCTGGCGAAACGGCCGTATGGATACATACTGAGGCAGAGCGTTTCGTCGCCCGCCGTGTGCGTCAGCAGTCGCTAGATGCCAATAACGTCGCTATTACGGATGGTTTGCATGCCGGTGATCGCGTCGTTATCTTGGGCGCAGGCCTTCTTTCCGAGGTGCGCTGAGATGTTTGATTTTATTATTCATATCAGTCTCAGGCAACGCCTGCTGGTCATTGGTGCCTCGCTATTGTTGATCATTTATGGTGTGCTGACGGTGCGCCAAATGCCAGTTGACGTTTTTCCAGACCTCAATAAGCCAACGGTTACTTTGATGACTGAAACCGGCGGCATGGCTCCAGAAGAAGTTGAGCAATTGGTCACTTTTCCTATCGAATCGGCTATGAATGGCATGCCTGGTGTAAGCCGGGTGCGCTCAGTTTCAGGCGTTGGATTGTCGATCGTGTATGTTGAGTTTGAGTGGGGTTCAGATATTTACCGGAATAGACAACAGATATCTGAACGTCTCAACTTGGTAAGGGAGGCACTGCCCCCAGGAATCGTACCGCAGCTGGGTCCTATTTCATCCATTATGGGCGAAATTTTACTGATCGCCTTACCTGCCGATCCGGCCAAGGTCAGCCCGATGGCTGTACGCGAATACGCTGATTGGGTGGTGCGCCCACGTCTATTAACCATTCCTGGCGTGGCTCAGGTGATTCCCATTGGTGGTGAAGTACGCCAGTACCGTGTCGAACTACGTCCGGCGCAGCTTCAGGCGCTCGGTATCGAGCGTGAAAAACTAGAGGCCGCCTTGAAAGATTTCGGTGCCAATACCAGTGGAGGCTTTCTTGAGGGACAAGGTCGCGAATACTTGATACGCCAGATCGGTCGCAGTGCCCGTATCGAGGACTTGCAGAATTTGGTCGTGAGTGTCAAAAATGGGCAATCTATTCTACTCAAGCAACTGGCCGACGTGAAACTGGCACCAGCCATCAAGCGTGGTGATGGGAGCTATAAGGGAAAACCAGCCGTCATTTTATCGGTGCAGAAGCAACCCTCTGCCGACAGCGTAACCTTGACCCGTGAAGTTGAAAAAGCCATCGCTGAACTAGGCAAAAGTTTGCCCAAGGGGATTGAGGCACCGTCATTTTTGTTCAAGCAGGCAGATTTCATTGAACACTCAGTAAGTAATGTGGCAGAAGCATTGCGTGACGGCGGTATTTTGGTCGCGGTCATTTTATTCTTGTTTCTGCTGAATGTGCGTACCACCGTTATTTCATTAATGGCGATCCCTATATCTTTGCTGGCGACAGCATTGGTATTTCGCTATTTTGGACTGTCGATTAACACCATGACCTTGGGCGGACTGGCAATTGCGATTGGAGAGCTGGTTGACGATGCTGTGGTGGGTGTTGAAAATGTCCTGCGCCGGCTCAAACTCAATCGTGAGCTAGCCGAACCTCGACCAGTAATCGAGGTGATCGCCAAAGCCACTCTGGAAGTGCGTTCCGCGATTGTGTATGCCACCATCATCATCGTGCTGGTCTTCGTACCACTGTTCGTCTTGCCAGGAATTGAAGGTCGATTATTTACGCCTCTGGGCATGGCCTATATCGTGTCCATCCTTGCCAGCATGATCGTCTCGGTGACAGTGACGCCAGTGATGGCGTATTACTTGCTGCCACAGATGAAACAGTTGCACGCAGGGGATAGTCCACTTGTTACATGGCTTAAGCGTTGGGACTCAACGCTCTTGCATTGGTCATTCGGGCATGCCCGTGCTTTATTGCTTGCTGCTTTCTTATTGGTAGTAATCATGGCGGCCAGTGTGCCATTCTTTCCGCGTGCCTTTTTACCGCCTTTCAATGAAGGCACCCTGACCGTGGGTGTCTTGCTTAATCCCGGCACTTCACTGACCGAATCGAATCGTATCGGCACTTTAGCGGAGCAACTAGTGGCGCAAGTTCCTGAGGTGATCCAAGTTGGGCGTCGCACCGGTCGCGCCGAGCTCGATGAACATGCCGAAGGCGTGCATTCAACCGAGATGGAAGTGGATCTAAAAGCCTCTGCACGAAGCCGTGAAGTAATTATCGCTGATATCAGACAACGGCTGGCGACATTGCCGGCAGTCTCTAGTGTCGGCCAGCCGATTTCACATCGGCTGGATCACCTGCTTTCCGGCGTACGCGCCCAGATCGCGCTGAAAGTCTATGGCGACGATCTTGATACACTGCGCGGTTTGGCGTCAGAGCTACGTGATCGCTTGGCTAAAATACCTGGCATTACCGATTTGCAGATCGAGAAACAGGTATTGATCCCGCAAGTTAAAATTCGTCTCGACTATGAGCAGGCCGCACGTTATGGCGTGGCACCTGGCAATTTGTTGCGTAGCTTAGAGCAGATGATAGAAGGTGAACGCATTACCCAGATTGTCGAAGGGAACCGCCGCTTTGATCTACTGGTGCGTCTGCCTGAATCAGCGCGTAGTCCACAGGCATTGGCTGACCTCTTAATTGAAACCCCTACTGGCACGGTACCGCTCTCGAAGGTTGCAAAGATAGAAGAAAGTGATGGACCTAATCAGGTCAGTCGTGAAAACTCTCGTCGTCGAATCGTACTCTCGGCCAATACAGATGGTCGTGACATGTCAAAAGTTATCGCTGATATTCGTACCGAACTTGCGACCAAGGCGTTACCTGAAGGTTACTTCACTTCCCTTGAAGGACAATTTCAGGCGCAGGAACAGGCGGCAAACCTGATTGCTTTACTCGCCTCCATCTCGCTGGTCATGATATTTATGGTGCTGTACAGCCGTTACCGCTCCACAGCACTGACACTTATCATCATGGGCAATATTCCACTTGCCTTGATTGGTAGTGTGATCGCTTTGTGGATTTCAGGTCAGCCGTTGTCGGTCGCTGCCTTGGTTGGCTTCATTACGTTGACCGGTATTGCTACTCGTAATGGCATTCTCAAAATTAGCCATTACATTAATCTATGCGCCTTTGAGGGGGAGCATTTCGGGCAAAATCTGATTGTTCGTGGATCGCTGGAGCGACTAACACCAGTATTGATGACCGCTTTGGTCGCTGCGTTTGCCTTGCTGCCATTACTGCTTTCAGCCGACGCACCAGGTAAGGAAGTGCTGCATCCGGTAGCGGTAGTGATTTTCGGGGGCTTGATCAGCTCGACACTATTGGATACCTTGCTCACCCCCCTGATGTTCTGGCTCTGGGGTGAAAAACCTTTGGCGCAATTGTTAGCGACACGTGGCACAGAAAGTTTCTAATTTTAACTTCATCAACTCAAGGATCCAATTTGGGTCACTACTGAAAGGAAATACAATGTCTTCATTTTCACGATTCGCCATGAGCTTGGCCGCAACGCTGGCGCTAGCAACAAGTGCAGCTACCGTTTTTGCACATAACGATGCTTATCTAGATACGCTCAAGTCTCCCAATGGTGGTCAGACACGTATGGCCGATGCGTATCACTTTGAATTGGTCATGGTGAAAGACAGTAAAGATGTTAAGGAAAACCAAATCATGGTCTATGTTACGGATCACGCTGGTACCAAGATTCCGACTGCTGGCGCTAATGGCACAGCTACCGTCCTCGCCGGTAAAGTCAAAACAACCGCAACCCTTGTTCCGGATGGCGACAATCGATTAAAGAGCACCGCCAAATATGCTTCGACCGCCGACGTCAAGGCCGTGCTTTCTATTGCTCTCGCAGGAAAACCAGCAGAACAGGCCCGCTTCACACCGTTTGTAGTTGCGAAGGATGCGCATACTGAACACAAGCATTGATTTCATCAAACCAGGCCGCCGGATAGGACTAATCGTTCCGGCGCGATGACGTTGCTACTTGGCTTGGTTCCGACCAACGTCCTAATTACTGGTCTTGGTATCATTTTACTTATCTCGGCCATTAAGACCTTCCAATATTCGCGCTAATTGTACCGATTTGAATGAAATTTCATTTTTTTTAAATCAATAGGTTAATGCCATTTTGGCGAAAATAGCCGTAATCCCGGCCGAGCCTCTGCTTGGTATTGGATCGTCACCTATGCCAAAGCGTACGCAATTGGTCATCGAAGCTAGGGCACTCGACATCACCGACATGCGCGCATTAAAACCTAGTAAGCGATACGCATTAACTGTGGTACGGATCCAAGCGCAGCTCCCAAAAGCTATGGATGACATCGCCGAATTTTTTATTAAGATAGTACGCAGTAAGCATCACATCGCAGAAGAACGTCTGCGTGAACGGATATACAATCCCACTCCCGGAATGCAACTTATTCCATCATTTGTTGATATTGCTCGATGGTTCAAAACAAAATAATATTCTATGAATGCAGACGCGCGCCGCCTGGCGATATTGAGCACCAAAGAAGTTGAAGACCTATATGGCATGCCTCGCTTTTGTGAGGATGACCGTCAGCGCTATTTCGATTTAAGCGCTGCCGAACGTGAGGCGGCAGGTGCAATTTACACTGCCTCGGTCGCCGTTCATTTGATACTTCAGCTTGGCTATTTCAAAGCGAAGCGCCAATTCTTTCTTTATGAATTGGAGGAGGTTCAGGACGACATCTGCTACATTCTTCAGCAATATTTTCCAGGACGAGATATTTCGAGCATTAAGCTACTCTCAAAACCGACCCGTCTTGAGCAACAGCGTACGATTCTCAAATTATTCAATTACCGCGTCTGTGACGGCATCATCAAAGAAGAACTTGAACAAAAAGCCGAGCGCATCGCCATGCTGTCGACCCAGCCAGTGTATGTACTAAGAGAGACACTGCAATATTTGACTAACCTACGCATTGTGGCTCCCGGCTATCGATTTTTTCAAGAAATGGTGGGGCGCGTGGTTGCTGGGGAGCGCAGACGTATTACCCATCTGCTGAATCAAATATTATCGCCTGATGCCGAGCGGCAACTCGATGCTTTACTTCATGCGGACGAACGAATTTATCGCATCAGTGCTCTTAAGCATGAACCGAAAGATTTCAGCTACAAAGAATTACGCAGGGAGGTCAATCGTCGGCAATTTTTTGAACCTTTATATCAATTCGCCCAAACATTTTTAGAGCAGGCCGGTCTGTCCAACGAAAGTGGCAAGTATTATGCGTCATTGGTGAAGTTCTATACCGTGTACAAGCTGCAGCGTATGGCTATCTCGACCACGCGACTCTATCTTTTGTGTTTTGCCTATCATCGATTTCGTCAAATTAACGACAATCTAGTTGAGGCGTTTATTCATCTTGTAGACCAATATGAAGGACAGGCAAAAGTAGCAGCGGAAGCGGCCCAGCAACAAGCGTTTATTGATGCAACAGAAAATTTAAAAGCAGCTGGTGAGGTGCTCAATCTATTTATTGACGAGTCTATCCCCGCGCAAACCTCTTTCGAGGAAGTGAAGGAAAAAGCGTTCAGCTTTTTAGAAAAAGAGCGCTTTGCCGCAGTATCAGACTATATGCGCAACATCGCCTTCGACAAAGTTGCCTACCAATGGACACATTACGCCACGTTGTCCGCGAAATTTAAACAAAATCTCCGGCATTTATTTTCCGAATTGGAATTTTCTGGCCGGGTGGCGGATGCACCCTTGATGGAAGCGGTTGCATTTTTGCAAAGTTTGCTAAGACAAGGAAAATCACCGCGGCAGCTTAAACCCTCGTCGTTTCCAACCACCATCATATCCAAAAATCTCCAACGATATTTGTATGTAAAAGATGAAAAAAACAAGAAACAATTGGCGGTAGACCGCTATGAATTTCTTGTATATCGCCAGTTGCGAAATGCGTTAGAGGCGGGTGACATTTTTGTGCAAAACAGTACCGAATTCAGGCGCTTTGAAGATGACTTAATCAACGAGGTGCGCTGGAAGGAGAAAGATTCACTGTTGCATGAAATTGGCGCCCCCATTTTGCTTACTCCAATTCAAGATATATTAAAATCATTTCACGAGCGGTTGGAAAGTAAACTCATCAGCGTTAATCAGCGGATAAACGCTGGTGAAAATCAGCATATCAAGGTGAAAGGTGCTGATCAAAAACGGCGCTGGAAACTCCTATATCCCGTCGCTGAAGAACCGATCAATAATCCATTTTATGGCAAGCTTCCTGGCATAGGCATTGCTGATCTTTTGTGGTTTGTGGCGGGCGAGACTGGCTTTTTGCGGTCATTTACCCATGTCTTGGATCGCTACGTCAAACATGATCCAGATCCGCGCGAAATTCTGGCCTGCATTGTCGCCATGGGGACGAATATGGGGTTATGGAAAATGGCGGAAGTATCAGGATTGGGTCATCCGTCATTGACGTCGACCGCACGGAACTTCTTGCGACTGGAAACTTTGCACGCTGCCAACGATGCGATCAGCAACGCCATCGCTAAACTGCCTGCATTTGATTGGTATGACATTCAGGATGAAATGCATTCCAGTAGTGACGGGCAAAGAATGGAAACGCAGATTGATACCGTCAATGCGCGATATTCGCCCAAGTATTTTGGATTGAACAAGGGAATCAGTGCCTATACGCTAGTTGCCAATCATGTGCCGATTAATGCCAAAATTATTGGTACCCACGAACACGAAAGCCATTACGTCTTCGATCTGCTCTACAATAATACCTCTGATATCAAACCCGAACGGCACTCAACCGATACACATGGCACGAACCAGGTCAATTTCTGGATACTGTATGCATTCGGCTATAGTTTCGCACCTCGCTACCGCGACTTGCATAAGAAAATCGATTCGTTGGTGGGATTCAAGACACCAAGCCATTATTGCGATTATCTAATCAAACCTTCGCGCAAGGTGTTGGATGATCTCATTATCAATGAATGGCCAAACGTTCAGCGTATCATGGCATCGCTTGCACAAAAGGACGTAACCCAGGCGACGATTATTCGTAAACTTAGTAGCTACTCCCGACAGAATCAAACCAAAAAAGCACTTTGGGAATTGGATAACATCTGCAGAACCTTGTATATCCTCGATTTTATCGACGACGTCAATTTACGTCAGCGGGTGCAAAAAGCGCTCAACAGGGGCGAGGCATACCATCGATTCCGACGTGCGGTATCGTATGTCAACAACGGAAAATTTCGTGTACAAACTGAGGCGGAACAACAAATCTGGAATGAATGTTCACGATTAATTACGAATTCTGTCATTTATTACAATACGGCTTTGTTATCGCGAGTGTACGAACAAAAGCAGAAAATGGGCGACCAGACGGCAATGGATATTGTCAAAGGCATGTCACCAGTTGCCTGGCAGCATATTAATCTTTTTGGTTCGTTCGAATTTAATTCGTCAACATCGAAAGTAGATCTCAATGCCTTGGTCGCTCGATTTGCAGATCCAGACGTTTGGAACAAGGCACTTCAAGAGGTAGGAGAGCCATCTCTAGGCTAATTTTACCTTTTTGGCGCGATGGGCAAGAATAGCCACAATCAACTGTAAAAAGTCGTGCGCTGAGCGATTAACGTGGCCAAAAAAGGCGACAAGGTTTGAGCGATTTGAGGTCTTTGTTCAACTACTCCGCGATCAAATTTTGTGTTTGAGATATTCGGCACGATGCGCAGAACACCACTCGCAAAAAAATTCGTTCTAAGGTCGTTGAACTGCACTTCGCGATCCAAATTTCGACCGCCATCTTCGTTGTGCAAACCGCTCTGGTCTGCGAATTTTTAACTGACTGAT
>OFSE01000521.1_pt1 | contig 11136 bp, 12 predicted proteins | sample 1543261 | NCBI WGS metagenome assembly OFSE01 (sample SAMN07774225, study PRJEB24372) | wastewater metagenome | isolation source: Exp Tend VB 50WW | collected 2016-02 | reverse complement strand
AGTTCAGCTTGAAGCTGCTCAAGAAGCTTGCGCTTTCTTGCGATTTCATCGACTGCGGCTGCGGCTTTCTTTGCCTCAGCTTCGGTCAATTCAGCTTCTGTGGCGGGGCGCTCGATGTAGTATTCTGCGCTGTCGCCATCGCGCGTCGTCAAGCAGAAATCAGCGTCTTCGCCGTGCTCTTTGATGTGGTCATTCACCCACTCACGAAGAGAGCCGAGCGTCTGTGCTGTCAGCTCGTCTGCGCTGTCGCAGACACGAAGAGTGTGTACGCCTTTCGGATTCCGATAGATCTGAATTTGTGCTCTCATCTCCCAGGATCGCTTTCTAGGCCCTTCGGCCTGCTTGCCATGCCGGAGTACGGCAAGGCGGGTCAAGGGGCCTTGCTGGGGCTTCCAGGGGCCTTGCCATTGAAGTTTACGCTGAACCGCTGACTGCCTGAACCGCGGCCGAGCTTTTGTAGGGTGCCCTCTTGTGTGGGCTTGTCGCATAAGGCGGTTAGCTGTCGGCCCAGACGTGGCGCGCTGTTTTCGCGCAAAGCGTTGGCCTGTCGGGTCAGCTCCGCAGCAGCGGCGCAGATTTCGCGCGCTGTCGATTCGCCCCGCTCGGCGAGGCTAAGAAGCTCCGACGAGCGGAAGGCTTCTGCGGCGAAAAGTTTGCGCAGTCCGGCGATGACCGTTGCCAAATTGTCACTGTCGGCGTTCATCTCGGAATTGTCGGCGACCGGATCGGGCATGTCGAGCCACAAGACAACCTGTTGCACGATGCGCGACCAGTCGCCGAATCGGTCATGCGGACGCGCGGCAATCGGAGGGCAGCCCGCTTGTGCCCACGCACGGATGATCGTATACACGTCGCGCATCGCCGACGGTCGCAGCGCGGCGACCTGCTTTTGCTCTTGCGGGTTGAAGGTCGAATCGGGCTCAGGCTTGCCGTTGAGCTGAATCACGATGGCGCGACAGCTCAGATCGGCGTCAAGGCCCACTTTATTGCCGGTGTAGCAAAACACCGTGCCGGAAAAGTCGGCGCGTAGAAAGCTGTGCTTGCCCAGCTCACGAGCGGATTTGCTGCCACTCGTCAGAATGCTGGCCAAGGTGGCGTTCCGAATCGTCTTACCGTCGGGTTCGTTGTCCCAAAGCACAAGGGGCTTGAGCGAAAGCCCGTACAGCTTTTTCCCCAGGTCGGGGTCATTGTCTTCCAAGCTGTCGGCGGGGTCAAAGCTTTCTTGGTACAGAAGCCAAAACGGCAGCATCGCGCAGATCGATTTGCCGCTGCCTTGCTCATTGGCTGTGACGAGAAACAGCGGGCACTTGTCGAAGGCGCTTCGCGTCGCAAGCGTGAGCAGGTACGCAAGCCAACGCGCTTGGTCAGCCACGTCGCGGAACTTGATCGCCTTGACGAAGCGCAGAAGCCTGTCGCGTGCGGCAAGCGCGTCCCGCTTTGTGGGCTTGTCGGGGAGCTGCAAGCCGCCCCCTGCGTAGTACGTCTGCGACGCGCTGTCATAGCCGGGCTTTGTGCCCACAAGCCCGCCGAGCGATACCGGGGGGACGCGCACGACGCGGCGAAGCTTCGGAATGCCGGGCCAATGACCACGGGCAAGCACCTTTTGCATGATATCCGGTGGGGGCTTGCACGAGCTGCGGATCGTTTCCATCTCGCCGGTGTCCTTGTCGCGGCGCTGTGAGAGCCGCTGGAAGTCGATGACGCGAGATGCCGCGTCTCCGAGGCTGTGCTGATCCAGCCAGTGCGCACCGTCGCCGGCAATGATGGCCAAGTGTGTTTCCTGCGCGTAGCACAGCGGCGACCCTGCGCCGTCTTCCGCTTCGGCAAGTGCATCGACGACTTCGTTGCAGACCTGATAAACGTACGACGTGCAATCGATGGCGCGGCGCTCGCCTTCGGGCGCGCGGTCTTCCAGCATCCAGCCACGGGGCTTTCGCATGTCGCCGTCGGACGTGCCGGGCTTGTCCGCGTCGCGGCACTTGTGACGCAGCTCTTGCGCGGACCACGGCCATGGCGTGCCGTCGATGCCGCGGCATTTCTTGTTCCACTCGCTGCGCTCCATCTCGTCAACGACAACTTCGACAGGAAGCGCCAGCCCCCAGCACCCGGTACGGGCAATGACAAGACAGTGCGCGCCGGCTCCACTTGGCGGCATGCCGGGAACCGTCGGCTCACACTTGGCGAGGTACGCACGGAAGCGCCGACGACGTTCGCCCTCGCTTTTGCCGTGTGTGGCGTCCTCTGCGGCTTCCGCTGTCTCAGCCTTCGGCGGTTCGGCTTTGGCGAAAATTGCCGGATCGAACAGCGGCATGCGGCGCAAAAGCTCGTCGGTCCACGGCTCCGCCTCTTCGTACAGGCCACCCGTCCCGTGACGACTTCCCGGCGCGACGACTTGTCCCTCATCGGCTTTGATGTCAATTGAGAGCGTAACGACCCGATCATCATCGAATTCGTTTACCCACTTGACCGTCACCTTGCCGTGGTTGGCGATGCGCTCCATCGACGCAGGGCGTAGGTAAAACCAGTGCTCACCGCGCCAGCCGTCTTGGACTTTGCCTGTGCGCGTCACGACAGGCGTAGGTGGCAGATGTTCGCGTGCCCAGAAGCTCGCCTCCTCGCTGTCGATATCGACGACGACGACTTGATACTTCGCACCGACGACTCGCCCCGTGCGAATGCCGACGTTGTGCTCAGGTCGCAGGCTCGGCAAATCGCGCACGGACTTTGGGCACGGTGCCGACTGCCAGCCGACATCGAAGGGCGTCTTGCCGCGCTTCCCAAGCGGTTTCGACTGCTCTTTCACGTCGTCAGGGCTGGCCAAAGGTACGGGGGTCAGCCCCAGCGAAATCAGCCGCTCAGCAATTTGCAGCGCATTCGGTCGGGAGGTCACTGTGACACACGCTTGCAGCTTGAAGCTGGTAGTTCAATCTCACCCCATTGAAACCAAATCGTGACCAGTCGCACGTACTTGCGATCGTTCAATCCTCCCGACTCGTTGTCACATTCGCCATAGTACGAGCGTGAATAGTGTGGGGGATAGTATTTTCCAGTCACAACCGTGCGCGCATGCTTTATCGTCGCTGTGTAGCCAACGATCCCTTCTTTTTCGACGGTGTGTACTTGACGCTCAAGCCCGCCAAAATGAGCAGAACCTAGCGCTTCATATGCAAGAGCAGAATATGCTCTGTGTCGCATGCGCTTAGTTCTGAATAAGGCTTCCACTGCAGCTTTGTGCGTCTGTTGCACCTCAACCAAAAAATCTGCGTGGCACTTGGGATACCCCACACGAGAAACAACGTGCGGGCTGATGACTTCGATCCGATCGCCCACACGCAACAAATCTGGATTTCTTTTGCTCATTCGCCGTCGTCCTCTTCGTCTTCGTCGTCGAAAGAGTCGTATGCTTCATCGCCATACGCTTCTTCGTCGTCTTCGTCGTCTTCGTCGAAATTTTCATTCCAACCGAAACCGTAAAGTGCGATACGCGAATCTGTCCGCTCTGCTGATTCAATGCCAATACCGCCATTGTCGGCAGTGTCGCGAGTCACAAGAACGACAGCTACATCGGGCGGATACTCACTCAACTCTGCAATCAGTTCGCGGACGGTCATTTCTCGTATACTCCTCGAAAACAGTGTTCGTGAATGGCGCGGTCCACGTCGAGCACCGTCTTACCTGCATAAGCACACACCTCGCCGTAGTTGATCGGTTTCAGGCAATGATTGCAGGTCACGCGCCTCGACGCCCGCACCTTGCGCCACTTCAAAGGCTCGGCCGTCGGCGGTGGTGGCGGGGTTGGGCGTGGTGGCTGTCGCGGTGGAGTCGGTCGTGCGCCATTCGGCTCGACGATGCGCAAGCCATGCTTGCCAATCAGCCGGCAGACCTCACGCGCCGCGGTGCGCGCCTCTTCATCGGTCGCACCCGCATTATTCGCTAAAGCAAGCAGTTTGTCCAGACGGCCAAGGAGGTTCATGGCGTAGGCTCGACGGCACGCAGATAGTAGCCGACGGAACGGCGGTAGCCAACAATACCCGCGCGCTGAAGCTGCTGCATCCACTTCTCGACGGTGCGACGTTTGCGGCCCAGCACCTCAATGATCTCGTCAAGCTGGCAGCTCGTTGAGCCCAACGCCCACAGAATCGCACTGCGCGGGTGTCGCCGTGGTCCGCGAAGTTGCCAGATGCTTCGTTCGACGATCTCTTCACGCAAAGAGGCGAGAAGCGACGGAAGCGATAGCAGCCGTCGCACCGAACCGCGAAAGCTGTCGCGCGTCAGAGGCGGCGCAGTGCTGAGGTTGTCCCACGAAAGCGGTGTGGGCGCTGTCGTAGAAAAATATGGTCTGTTTTCGTATACAGGCTCATGCCCGCCCATAAAGCCCAAACGCTGCATATCTGCAAACAGCGACGGCGGCACAACAAGCACCGGCGGGGGTGGTGGCCGATAGTCCCAGGCCGGACGATCGTAGACCACACCGACAAGCTGTGCGGGTTTCTGAAACTGCATGCCCTCCACCCTGCCATAAGCGAAACACAAAAGCAACACCTTTCTCACTTTCCCGTCGCTGGCCCGTACGCGCGCACACGCGCCCACGCGCGCGCGTTACTCCCTTATATTTGATGTGACTCCTCTCTCATTTTCTAGGACGATTGGAAGTTGCACTGCATTGCTACTGGAAACCGCAAGGTATTGAATTTGTTTGTAACACACAGAGCAACCGCTGTACTTACATCCTAGTCAGATTGTATACTTTTCTTACCAGATTGGGAACCTAAATAGCCACTTTTGCCATTTTGTCACTGCAAAGCGAAAAAATGTGTAAAGCTCAAAGCTACAATAGCTACAAATTCTACACAGGTCGAGCCAATCTGTCCGACGTTGTGCGATTTGTATGTACTGAATGCTTCCGTGTAGATAGCCTGATGTAGGTGTAGAATTTGTAGATTAGGTGCATCCGGGAAGTTCAGCAATGTGTCAAATTTGGCGTACAGGTTTGGCTACATATTGGGGCAGACATCCCACAAAACTTATACGTATTTTGGCCACCATCTGTGTATAGTTTCCGTTATGCCGACCTGCCGGCAGGCAATCGCGAAAACGTATCGCCCCGTCTGAGAAGCGCAACCGATTTGGACCGCAGGCGAGCAACGGCGATAGGACCTCGCCAGCGACGGAAACGGGCCGAATTTGGCGAGATCCGCGATGCGCAGGTCGAAACGTGGTAGAATTGACGAAGAAACACCGGGAAAGGTGTAGAAAGCTAATACAGTGTCGGATACAAGGTATCAACTCTCAAAGCCGCAGCTCGCGCTTGTGCTGCACCGCTATCGGCTGGGCCGAGACGTGAGCACGACCTACCGCACCCTTTGGCCATCTGGCGGGGCACCCGTCACGCTGGGGCAGTTTATTCACCTGTACATGGAAGCGGTCGTGTCGTTTCTACAGCCCGTCGGCGAGGAGCGGCGTGCGGCGCTGTCGGGTGACGACGCAGAGAACATGGCGCAGCTTCGGGAGGTCCGCGATCTTTTGCTTGACGCGCTTCGGGAGTGCCGAGAGAATCCCGTCGTAGACGAAGGCGACGGGGAGCGGCCGAAGCTGAGTGACCGCATGCGGCTTGTCGCCGGCATCGCGACAGCGCACAGTCAGACGATAAAGTCAATGCGCGAAATCGACAAAAAGCGCATCGAAACCGCCGCGGCACTCCACAGCCTTTTGGCCAGCAACGCCGACCGCGACGGAGACGACATCATCGACATGCCGCCGCCCGACGAGTCTGCTGAATAGATCGCATTTCCGCTTGACTTGCTGTTTCGTTTCTTCTATGCTTCGTCGTGTCAGTAACGAATGACACGGTGAGGTGAGGAAATGGCCCTACAAGTTGTGAAAGCGAAGCCGCGGACGCCGCCGCTTCGGTGCATCCTTTTCGGCCCGGTGGGGTCGTGGAAGACCAGCACATACGCGCATGCTCAGAAGGCGCTGTGGATTGACCTGCACGGCTCGACAGCGGTGCTCACGACGCAGCCCGACTGCGCTTTTGAGCCGCTGAAGGGCGACCGCCCGGAGAACTTTCCGGCGTACATCGACATGCTGCGCGACGTGTCGCAGATGCGCGGTGAATACGATAGCGTCATCACCGACGGGCTGGATGACGTGTACCGGCACTACATCATTCCCGAAGCGTTGCGTATGACGAAGTGCAGCACGCTCGGCGAGAACTACGGCAAACCCATGGACGCGGTTGTGTCGCTGACCCATCAGGTCGTCGCGGCGTATGAGGCGCTGTACAGCAACGGTTTTAATGTGCTGTTTACTGCCCATGACCAGCTCATCGAACGCATCAACCCCGAGGGCGTCAACTTCATGGTCACGGAGCTTGACGCGCCGTATCAAGCTGGTAAAGTGGGCAAGTGGGATTGCCCGTCGCTGTGGCGCGACTGGGTCGATGTCTGCGCGTATCTGACTGTCGAAGGGCGTTCGATTGTCAAGCGCGAAGGCGACAAGCTGGCCAAGGCGACCGGGGATGCCGACGCACGGCACGTCGCATACCTGCGTATCGAGGCGTGGCTCGACAGCGCCAAAGGGCGACGGCTGGAGCGGGTGAAGTCGCCGCTGTCGATCGGCAGCCCCCGCGACCTGTGGGAAGCCATCTACGGCGGCTGGCGCAACAGCTTCGACCCTGCGGCGCTGAAGACGGAAGCCCAAAACCACCTTGGCCGTCTGCCCGAGGAGCAACAGGCGAAGCTGCGGGCGTACCTTGACGCCCCAGGGCGCACGGCTGAGGAGCTACTGGCCGTGCTTCGCACACTGACGAAGTAGCCAAGAGAACGCAGTCAAGAACGTACACAGAAGCATCAACATCAACAGGTATTCACACGCGCCGCTTCGGGCGGCAATGGAGCATGAGCATGAACTTTGAAGGCGATGTCCTAGCACGGGGTGAGGCGAGTTCGCTACGCACTGAGCCGGGCAAGAAGAACAACGGGAATGTGTCGGTGTCGGCGACGTTCATCATCGAAGCGGGACAGCAAGCCACCGACGAGCGCGGGCGCAAGATCGACGTGGGCGGCAAAAAGCTGACGTGGTACGCCACGCTGACGACGAAGGACACCAGCCGCACGCGCATGATCGAGAGCCTGACCTACACCGGCATCCCCGAGAAGGTCGCAACGCAGATCGTCGACAAGGCGCGCAGCGGCGACTGTGGCGACGTGCCGGCTGCCGCGGGCTTCGGCAAGTTCGTTTGTAGCCTGAACTGTAAGATCGAAGAGTACCCCGAGGGCAGCGGCAAGTACAGCACCCGCATCAAGTGGGTCAATGGTGCCGGCGAGCGTGGCCGCAAGCCGCGCGCCGAGATGCCCACGCTGAAGCTTGACCTCGATGGCGTCGAAGACACGACGACCACCAGCGCCGGCGACACGAAGAAGTCCGACATCCCGTGGATGTAGGCTAGCAATCACAATCAGAGCAACGAGTAACGAAAGCGAGAACATGAGCATGGCAATCGAGAAGAAGCCTGAACAAGTCACGATCAGCGGCGACGACGCCCGCGCAGCCATCATCGACGGCGTGCAGCGCAAGCTGGGTCGCCGCATCGACGAGAAGACGATGCGCATCACCACGAATCCCGACGGCATTCGGAGCCCCGATGCCAATGAAGTTGGCATCACCGTCGACGTGCTGGGCGCGCGGTCGGGGCGCAAGTCGAGCGGCGGCAAGCCAGGGCGCAAGCCGAAGGCGACCAGCGGCAGCAGCGCAACGGGCACTACTGGCGGCACCACGGGCACACCGTCGGCGGCTTCGTAGTTCGCAGACCACCGACGTAATCGAGGGCGCGCATGTCAAACTTGGGATTGGCGATCACATCGCTGTTTTCGGGCGTGGGTGCCCTCGATTACGGTCTTGAGCTGTCGGGGTTGGGCTACATCACGTCGCAGGTCGAGATTGATTCGTACTGCCAGAACGTGCTAGAGCGGCACTTTCCGGCGGCACGACGCTTCAAGGATATCAAGCATGTCGGCGGAAACGAAGTCAAAGCGGAAGTCTTCTGCGGCGGTTTTCCCTGCCAAGGCATCAGCCGTGCTGGAAGCGGTCGCGGGCTCGATGATGACCGCTCTGGGCTGTGGCGAGAATACGCCCGACTCGTCGAAGAGGCCCGACCCGAATGGGTCATCATCGAAAACAGCGCACAGCTCGTCAAGCGCGGGCTCGTCACTGTGCTCGGGGACCTTGCCGCGCTCGGGTATGCTGCATGGTGGGACTGTCTGCCCGCTTCCGTCGTCGGCGCTCCACACCAGCGCGACCGACTCTTCGTCGTCGCTCGACGACCGCCACGCCCGCAATTGGCCGACGCCCGTGGCGACGTACTGGCATCCAAAGGATGCAGCGTTGATTCTGAAGCGGTGGCGCGGCGAAAGCCAGGAACGGAAGGCCAAGAACCTCCCAACCGTGGGAGAACTCGTCTACGCCCTTCACGGCGGACCCGTCAACCTGAATTGGCTCGACAGCCTGATGGGCCTCCCTCCGGGATGGACGAAGTTGCGGTAGCTCGCGCGTCGTTTAGCGCAGCACCGTCAGCGGCTGTCAACGCTCTATTTCACTTTCCCGCTCCGCCGTTTGCACCGCCGTTGTCTCATGAGCCGCCGCGCACAGCGCCACCACCGCTTTCGCGTGTGCGGCATCGCGCCATCGGCAATGCCGTCGTGCCAGCTCTCGGCTACATCCTGGGAATGAGCATTAAACGTATCATTGAAAGTGAACAGCGCGCAGATGCTTGAATAAGGCAGCAAACTTCACAAATTCGGAGTCCATATGTACCTCGCCCTTTATCCCGATGCGGCGCACACTGCCGCGATTCACAACGCTATCGCATCGCATACGCTGGACAGCTACCACCTCACCGTGATACACTCTTTGTCGGTGTTGCCGGCATCGCTGGCGCGCGGTGTGGTGGCGTTGAAGCCCTTCGATGTGCCGGTGCTGGGCTTTGAGCGTATGGGCTCACCACTGAACCCCGTACAGGCGTTGCGGCTTGCGGCGACACCCGAGCTGCGGGAAATTCGCGCACAGGCTGAGGCAAGCATGCGCGCCGCGGGCATCATGTGGTCCCGCCAGTGGCCATTTTCGCCTCACATCACGCTTCTACGCAGCCGCAGGCCCATCATCTGGCAGCCGATGAAGTCTATCACCTTCAACCGCATGGAGTGGCGACAGTGACCGACGCAGAACGCCTTGCGAAGCTTGAACAGGCTGTTGCGCTTATACGGGAAGTCGAGTTCTCGTATCCGTACGGCTCCGACGAGCGTAGCCGCTTGTATTCTTGGGTTGCATCACAGTGCAGCTTCATCGGCTATCTGGGCCAACTGATCGACCACTTCAAGCGAAAGCTGGGAATACGACTGTGACCGCCGTGCAATCCGCAGCTACGCTTTACCCCTTCATCGTTTTCAAGGGCGATTCGCGGTGGGCGGCGTGCGTGGATGAGCTGCGCGCGGGGCCGAAGTTCATTGGACTTGACACCGAATTCTTTGAGAAGCCTGAACTGCGACGGCTTGCGGAATCGCTGGGGCGCGATGTCCGCGAAAAGGATGTCGGCAAGTTCGATTCCTGGTCTACGTCGCTGCGGCTGCTGCAAATCGGTTTGCCGTCGGGCCTGGTGATGATTTTCGATTTCGGCGCACGCTTCGATGCGGCGAGATACGAGGGAGAACTCCCTATCCTTGGCCATCTATTGGCGTCGCGGACATGCGCTAAAATCGGCGTGTCGCTCTCAACGGAAGCGTTGATTCTGCGACGGCATTTTGGCTGGAAGATTCGCCGCGGGCGTGATGTGATGCTCGCTTCCCAGGTCATCTGGGCTGGCGTTGGCTCACGGCGCAACTACATGACGCGCGCCGGGCTGCGAACTTCTGAGCCGATGAGCCACAGCTATCAAGCCGCTGCCGAGCGTGTGGGCGTCGAGATTGATAAGACCGAACAGTTCAGCGATTGGAGCGCCGAAACGCTGACGCCTGAACAGTACAACTACGCCGCGCTCGACGTGCACCGGGACACACTTATCGAAGTGTGGAGCCGTCTGGGCAAGCTCGCGCACGACGGTGGTGTACTGGATTCCGTCATCGTCGAGTGTGAAGCCGCACCGGCATTCTGGGAATGCGAATGGCGGGGCACGCCACTTGACGCGGAAGTCTGCCGCAGCTTGATCGCCGACTATCGGCGTGTCGGTGACGATCTGCGCCAGCAATGCCGTGACGCTTTGGGCTGCGAGCTTGAGGGCGACGGGTCGCAGTCCGCGCTTGCCTTGGCCCTCTCACGACGTGTTGGCAGGGCGCTGTACTACTGGAAACGGGGCACCGGGGAGACGGGCGAAATCCGCGCAGGTGAGGAGCTGACGCCCGAACAGGCGAAGCGCCCTGAGCTGCCAAAACCCCGCGCGCCCAAGGCACCTAAAATGCCCGTGGAGCCACGCACGACTGCGCCCCCTGAGTCGCTATCACCGAAGCGCCGCACCGCCTACGAATTGAAGCTTGAGGTCCACAGACGCGCGATGTCGGCTTACGCTGTGGAGCTGGAAGCCTACCGCGCCGCGCAGGCGCAGTACGCAAGCGATCTGGCCGACTGGGAGATGGCCAAGAGGCGGCCCAACTGGCACCTAATACCCCAGATGGGTGAGAAGTTCCTCGCCGAATTCGACGAAGACCCGATCGTCTCTGCCCTTTTGGAGTCGCGAAGCTGTCGCAGTACAGAGCAGAAGCTAGAAAAGCGCCTGCGCAATTCGTGGGCACTGCGCGACATGGCCGCATCGGTGAATCCGATACACGCCGATGACGCGCGCCTCGCAACGCGCTGCCGCTACTGGCAAATCGCCGGGGGCTTCGACGCCGCACGCGACGCCGCCGACAGTGGCGGGGCGGGCATGGGCCGATCTAGCTCGTCGAAGCCGCTCAACAATCAGAACGAGACGAGTCTGCCGCTTGGCAAGCGGCGGCACGACGAGCTGAAGCTGCCAAACGCCCGCACCTGTGTGAAGCCGCGTCCCGGTCGCAGCATGATCGTCGGCGACTTCTCGCAGGCGCACATGCGTTTCGCCGCTGAAGTGTCACAGGACCCGGCGCTCTGCGAAGACTTCCGCGCCGGTCGTGA
>OFSE01000520.1_pt1 | contig 11156 bp, 11 predicted proteins | sample 1543261 | NCBI WGS metagenome assembly OFSE01 (sample SAMN07774225, study PRJEB24372) | wastewater metagenome | isolation source: Exp Tend VB 50WW | collected 2016-02 | reverse complement strand
ATTGAGCGCATCCTTCCCCCCGAGCCGAGCCATGTTGTCGAGACGTTCGGGAGGCTGCGGTTTCCGCCACCGGCAGAGGAACCGATCAACCCATCACTCGATCATCACCCGGTGGTGCTCGCACATGAGGCTCGGCTAAAGCGGGAGCGCAAAGAGGCTGAAGATGCCGAAGCGTGGGCCGAGTATCGAGCCGAGTTTGATGAACTGATTAAGGCTTTCCCGAAACGGACGCGCTGCTATCGATCAGTAGAATCAAGATAGGGCGGCAGAAGGCCCCCTCGCGCCAGATGGGAACCCACACGCTGCGCGGTCGGCGAGGCAAAGACATCTCCGATCTGGCGCGCAAGGTTCGGACGGCGGATCAGCAGAGACTGCAAGAACTGCTGGCCGGGCCGAGTATAAAGCCCCGCGACGATGGCGGCATTGCGAAGGCTGTTGTCAGTCCACCCGAACTGATCGGCAGTCGCTCCACCGCCAAGAATAGCTGCCGGCACGGCCAGGCGCATCGCTGTGCCGCTATCCGCGACGCGATTGGGCAGCACGCTCCTTACCGCATCTTGGAGTGCGTAGAACGGCCTGCGGGTCGAAACCGCCTGCGCATTCCCTCCATATCTGCGGGTTCCTTGCCGCGCTGCCGTCCCAAGCTGGCCGGGAGAGATGGTCCCATTCTCGGAGTTGACAGCGCGGCCTTGTGCGTCCCTGAGAATGGAGGCGCGGCGATAGGCGGCGTCCACCCGGCCCAGCGCGGTCGCGAACCCCGGCTGCTGGCGGGAGGCCATGTTGCCGAGATTGCGTTCCGTGTCCCGAAGGACGGCAAGGCCGGGGCTGCTCAATGGCATGTTGCGGATCGCTGAGCGGGCGTCCTTGATGATCTGCCGTGCGGCCTGGTACCGTTCGCCAGACAGGTTGCCGTTCTGGAACAACTCGCCGATTTGGCGGAAGGTGTCGCCTAGAACTGCACGCTGCTCGGCGGGGATCGCAGGACGCTGAGCATTGCTCATAATGGCATTGGACCGGCGCGTGAACGTGCGATCCGCTTGCAAGTTCACGCCCTGCAACACCTGCCGATAGGCTTGGCCAATCTGATTGTCGGTGTCCTGCATCAGTTCTTCGCCAGTGCGAGCGCCGCGGTTGGCCGCTGCGTTGGGCAAGGTAGAAAGCGCCTCGTCATGGGCGGCATTCTGGGCACCTCGCCATGAATCGCGGAACCTCGCGCCCGTAGGGGAAACGCTGCTCAGCGCCTCTTCCGCGCGGGCCAGTGCGGGACCGACGAACCCAGCGACGGGGCCTTCGCTTTCTCGCATGATCTGCCCCGGCGTCAATGGCACCCGCCGGTCCGAAAGATAGCGCGCACCGGCATTGCGGACGCCGCCGATAGCCGAGCCGACAAAGCGAGAGGCGCCTGCACCAGCCTCACCCATTGCCGCGCCGCCCGCTGCTCCGGTGACGAAGCCACCCAAGCGGTCATCGGGGTTGCCAGACATGCCCGTAATGCCGCCGTAAATGGCGTTTGAACCGATGCGGGGAGCGTTCCTCATCAGGTCGCGCTCCCCCATGCCAACGCCAGCACGGGTGAAGGCGGCGCCCATGCCGCGTTCAATAGCCATGGATGGCGCAACCGAGCCTGCAATCTGGCCAATGGTGGACGAAACGGGGTGATTGGCTCGCAAGCCCTCCATGCGCCGTGAATAATTCGGATCGGCCAGACCGGCCAACCCGCCAGACATGGCATCGGCGAAGTTGGCCACCCCAGAGCCGAAGTCCGTATCGGCGGCGGCCCCCAGCGTATTTGAGCCGGGCTGCGGATCGACGGGGTTGGGTCCGAACTGCTGGTTGCGCCCCCTGCGTCGCCCCTCTTCGATCAGCCGCCACTGGTCATCCGGCATGGTAGCGGGGATCGGCCTCTCCAGGTTCATCCCCGGATAGAAACGCTGCAAATAATGATATGCCTGGATCTGGACTTCCCACTGGTGCGCGAGCAATTGGTTAAGCTGCTCGCGGGTTGCCCCGGCATTCACCGCGTCCTGAAACTCGCTAAGAAACTGCCGCGACATAGGGCCGGCGTACATGGTGCCGGCGGCGACATTGCCGGAAACCTCCTGATTGGGCTGCTGCACAACGCCCGCCGCCTGACCGGATTCGCGCGGGTCGGTGGTGGTGATCTGCCCCGGTGCATTGGTCGCACGAAGTTGCGGATTGAGAGGAGCCTCGACAGCCGCACCAACAATCTGTTGCCCGACCTGCCCGACCCCCGGCGGGGTCACGCGCCAGTCGACTGGCGGCAAGCCCACTGCGGCACGGCGCTGGTTCATGCGCTCTTGGAGGCCGTTTAGAATTTCCTCATTGTCCGCATCTCGGCGTTGCGAGCCGAGGCCATAAGCCCGCTCAAGGAGCTGGGCATCATAGTCCGAGACTGTACCGGAACCGATATTTCGGAAGGCTCCCTGAGCCTGCTGTCGCAGCATGTTCGCGGCGCTGTCGAACTGATGCTCGTTATCGCTCAACCCGAAGGAAATCCACGGGTCCTGCTCGCGGAAGTTCTGATTGTAGAGATTTCCGACACGTTGAAGCCGTTCGCCCATCGAGTTCAGGTCAGCGATATTCTGCTCGCGGGTGTACTGCTGGTCGGCGGTGCGGCCCTGCCGCTCCAGTTCAAGCTGGCGCAGACGGTTCTGGAGATCCTGCCCCTGTGCATCGAGCGGCGTCAGGGTGCGCGTGCGATCGGCATTCGCATTGGACGAGTTTGCCGACCCATAGGACGAAGCATCCTGCCCCGGCGCCTGCGGAGTCGCCATGGGCGGCGCAGCCGCGATCAGCGGGCGGGGAGCGCCGGAAGGCGGCGGAGCGGGCCGGCGCGGGTGCGAGACCGTTTGGCCGAGCGCGCCGTAGGGGTCAGCCTGATCGTCATAAAATGCCATTACTGCCTCACAATCACGCGGCCATCGGGCGTGCGAAAACGGGTGCCTCGGGGAAGTCGGGCGGCTTCTTCAGGGCTGTTGACCGTGACGATGCCGCGCGGAGGACGCGCAGCCGCGCGGGGTGGCATGTTGCGCGGTCGTCCGCCGGCCAGGGGCGAGCCAAACTCGACACCGCGATATGAGGCCACCGGGGGCATGTTCGCCAGGTCGGCGGGATTGGCGTTGAAGGCCGGCGCTTCCTGACCCATCGGGCGCATGTCGGCTGAGGGCGGGCCTGCGGGGTCAGCGCGAGGATCACCCGGCGGCAAGTCGCGCGGGTTGCCTGAGAAGGGCGGCGTTTGGCCGTTGCCCGGTCCCGTAACAGCGGACTGCTGAATAAACCCGAGCGGCGGCGCTTCGCCCTGCTGGTACGGACCAAGCTCGGTCGTGCCGAACACGCCGACATTCGGCACGCCGATGGTTTCGGAGCCACGGAACACGACGCGAGGATCGGCCCCATTCGGCCCGGCCCCGATGACCGTCCGGCCCACTTGGCGCTGATATGGCGCGACCTCATAGCGGGTCGTTCCGTCCGCATTGGTGTAGCCGGTCGAGCCGCCTTCCGGGCCGTACTGGCGCGGCGTGAAGCGTTCGCGGCCAAGCTGCGACAGGTCGTTCGGGTTGAGTTGCGAAATCTGCGCGGGGCTGAACCCGTTCTGCTTCGCGGCCCAGATTTGATCGTCTTGCGCCTGCTGCTCGCGCTGCTGCTGCGCCTGCGTCAGGCCAAGCCGCTGGCGCTCCAACTGCAACTGCTGAAACCGGAACGGCGCATTTTGGTCGCCGTTGAGCATCGCAAAGGCCGCGCGCACACGGTCTCCGAAAGCCGGATCGTTCTTGTGGTTTCCGGAAAGGCCCATCATTGCCTCCTAGATGAACATGGCGGCGGTCTGGCCGAGCTGCATCAGCGAGTTGAACAAGCTGGGCGACGACTTCTGCACGCTTGTCCCGTGCATCGTGCCGGTCGTGTCAACCTGCTGCCCGACGAGTGCCTGATACGGGAGGTTTCCGTAGAGGTTGGAAAGCTCCTCCAGTTGCCCGATCGGTGCGGCGCGGAACGCTTGATCCACGCCACGCTGCTGGTCGCCAAGCTGCGCCTGCAACCCGATGTCGGCCCGGTTGTTCGCGCCGTAGCTGTCCGCGCCCTGATAGAGCAGGCCAGCGGCTTGAAGCTGCCGCTGGAGCGCCTGATCGCGCTGCTGCGCGTCGAACTGGCGCATCTGGTTGCCAGCGCCCGCGTCCTGCATCCCGTAGCCCGCTGCGGTGTTGAAGCCCTGCTGGCGAAGCTGCGCCTCGATACCGGCCCGGTTAAGCCCGTTGTCGGCTGCGAACTGGCCTTCCTGGATGCCGTAGCGAGAGCCGCCGAACGCGCCATTGCGAGCCGCCGCAGCAGCCATCGCCGCGTGCTGCTGACCGGCGTTGCGATCAAACCCGGCCAGCGTCGTATCGACAACCTGCTGATCCCATGGGTTCTGATAGGCCCCCATCTGGGAAGCGCCGGTAAGGGCCGGATTGCCGTTCGCGCCGCCCTGCGACCCAGCAGGCAGGAATCCGCCGGTCTCCGTCGCACGCCCCGGAACGCCCTTGCCGCCGCCTTGGGATGCCTGCGGATAGATGCCAGCCGTGTTCGGGCCGCTCATCCCCGCGTGCAGGGCCAGCATTGACCCGGCCTCATTGCCGGGCTGCCAGCCGCCGACATTCGCCCCCGCCTGCCATGCCTGCTGTTGCAGCGACGAAGCCGGCGCGACGTATTGCGTCGGGTCGGTCTGTGCATAGGCCCCGATGCGGTCTGCCTGGCCGTGCAACCCTTGAGTCAGCCAATCGGGCGTGATCGGCATGGTGGTGCCGCTCTGGGTCGTGTTCTGATCCTGAGTGGTCTTCGTTTTCGAGCTGCTGAGACCCATCTTAAAGCACCTTCCGCAATGTGGTCTGGTGAATTTGCCAGCCCGATTTCTTCAGCATCCGCACCCATCCGGCCCGGCTCTCGATCATCCCGCCGACGCATCCGATTTCGCGCCCGTAATCGAGCGCCTGCGGAATCAGCACCTCGACAATCTCGCCAAGGTCGCCAGCGGCCAGCATCCCGTGAATGTCCATCGCGCCGGTCGGATAAAGCTCGATCTTGCAAAGGATCGCCGCCTTGTCCGATGCCCACACCTTGAACGCACCCGACATGACCTGAGCGTCGAGCCATTCCAGCGTGTAGCGTTCCGGGTCGAGAGCTTCGGCAAACTGGTCCCGGAACCGCCAGTAATCGGCCCAATGCTGGCCCATGATCCCGCCGCCGGTCTCGTCCCAATGGTAGCGAAGGACGTTCCCATCCCGCCACATCGCGGTCATCGCTGGCCCAGTTTCACGGCGTCGAAGGTGATCGCTCCAAACCTAGCAAATGTATCTGTCCCGCCATTCACATCACTGCCGGAAAACGTCACCCGCACGATCCGCCCTGAGGCCCTGAAATCTTTCTTGGTCGTCGAACTCGTGAACGTCAGCGCGGTTTGTGATGTTTCCGCACCTTGGGGATATTCGCTGGTCTTGATCGTCATCGTGACATTCCCGAGCTGCCCCTCGAAATCGGGCCACACCGAACGAAGCATCATCCTGAGCTGGGCATTGTCTATATAATAATCAGCACTACCGAGAGACCATTCCAGAGTATGGAATGACCCGACCTCTCCATAGGCCCCGGTTTCGCAGTTGATGCGGTTGCCGCTATTGTCTGCCGCAATGATATTGGTCAGACCCTGGTGCATCGCCGTGCGCTCGGTCTTGCCCTTGAACCAGAGGCCGGACTTGATGCAGTAGGCGGCGTAATAGGTTTGGAACGTAGGTGACGTTGTTTTCGGATAATTGAACCAGACCTCATCGTATTTCGCGACATGGCAAGAGAACGTGTCGCTCTGGCTTGCGGTCAGGATATTGGCGCGCAGAAAATCAATGGTCGGGTTAGGAATATCGACTGGCGGCGTGCCAGGCGTCCAGACGTGGAATTGCAATTCAGGCGAAATCCAGTAAGCGGTCTGATCGACAACCGTCACGCTGTTAAGACTGAGCGCGCCGCAATTCGTCGCTACCTTATCGAACCTGTATGTCTGGCTTGGATCGCCCAGAAATTGTCCGAGGAACAATTCTGATTGCGTCCAGACAGCGACGAACTGACCCACGATTTTTGCCGTCACAATGCTGCTCGTTGCACCATCCAATATGTGCTCGAACGCATTGTTGGTTGCGGTGGTCGTCCAGTCGGTTATGTCCTCAATGTTTGAGCCACGAATACACCGCTGATTGAATGTCCCGCTTCCTTCCTCGTTGCAGCCGAACGCGAGTAGTTGCCGCTCAGGCGTGACAAGGATGCACGTTACCGCCACAGGGGCGTTCGTGACCTGCGCCGCTGGCGTGGCGGTATTCAGCAGCCATTGATAAATCTTGGCCCCTGAAAAATTGGCGATCAGCGTGTCGCCATAATTCGCGAACGACCAGCGGGCGGTAGAAAACGTACCGGAAATAGCAGCCGGGGTAATGTCGTATAGGGTCAGGGCCACCTCTGCCCTCAAGGCCGCCCGACAACCGTAGGCGACGTAGTTTGTGCCCGCGCTCGATTTCCATTCGCGGATCAGGTCGGCAGTGCTGCTAAGCTGCGGTGCGGCCCGCAGTCGCCACCCCCCGATAACCTGCATCCTGCCGTTCCAGGGACGCACATTCGAGCCTTCGACCCACTTCCCGTCACTAGAATAGTCGGTGTCGTCGGTGAACAGGCCGGGAGGTGGATTGAAAATGATGTTAGTCATCAATCGATCTGCCCCGGCGGCGGGTGGAAGGTGATTGTGGTCATTCAATCACCTCAGACGTTCGAGAGCAGGATGTAATAGGTCGTGCCGTTCAGGTTCACGGCCAGCTTGTGCGACGTGCCTGCGGCAGAGACGGAAGGTGTGGCGTCGATCCTGAGGCTGTCACAGCGCAGCAGGCCGTTTATCATCTCGATATAGCCGCCCGAGCCGCCTATTCTGAGATTTCCGGCCGTGTAGATGTAATTGCGGTCGGCATCGAGCCAGCCGAACAGCGTGGTGACACTGGGGCCGCTGCGCCCGATGCCGAAATTGTCGCCTGAGAACTGGAAGGTGATCTGCGAATAGTTCGCTCCTGTAGGGGCGCCTACCGTCGCAGTAACATTCGCGGCGACACCAAGCGCGGACAGCCCGGTAACACTGCCCCCGGTGATCGCAACCGAACTGGCGGCCTGCGTAGCCATCGTGCCAAGCGACGAGCCGAGCGTGCCCGCAGAGAAGCCAAGATTGCCGCCGATGGTAACGGCGGTCCACGTATCGGCCCCGGAGCGATAGTAAATCGTATTTGTACCAGACAGGGCCTCAAGAGCGGCGAGATCATTGGCGAGCGCCAGCGTCGGATTGCCAGATACTCCATCGCCGTTCGAGACCGTGATCCCGGCTGCCGGGCCGGTGAGCGACCGCAGCGCATAGGTCTCGGCGGCGGTCCTGGCCATGATGCCGGTCGAGGCCAGCGCCTCCAGCGCCGCCAGATCGTTCGCCAGCGCGAAGGTCGGGTTGCCGGCCGTTCCGGCAGGGTTGGTGATCGTCAGTCCCGCAGCGGGGGCGGTGAGAGTGCGCTTGGTAAACGTATCCGCAGCGGTCTGGACCAGAACGCCCGCGGACGCATCAAGCCCCGCCAGAGCCGCCAGTGTCGCGTCGTAATCCTGCAGCCGGACCCACGCCGACGCATTGCGATAGACTGGCGCGTTCAGCGTGTCGTCATAGGCCAGCGCGCCCTCATTGGCTCCCATGCCGGCATCCGTGGGCAGATCAGCGGTCGGCGAAGGCCACAGCCACACAGGCCGCTTCATTTGCTGCCCGAACCGCGCCTCGATCCGCCCGGTGAAGCCCTCCCATTCTGGACCGCCCCCGCCGGGGTAGGGGTTGAAGGGCATTACGCCTGCACGTTCCTGACCTGTCGAACCCGCGACGATGCCGCCAGAGGCCCGCTATTCGCGCTGCGCTGGCGACCGACACGATTGATCGTCTCGATGTGCGCCTGCATGATCTGCAGCCACCTGTCCGCCCGCTGCTCGTCCATGCGGAAGGTGAATCCGTAATGCAGCGCACCGGCCAGATAGAGGTCCGGGTGAGCGGTCAGCAGCCAGTTAGTCGCAGTCCCTGCGTTGAGCGGCGAGATCGTCGTGTAATAGGTGCCCTTGATCGACGATGACGACGGGATCGGGCCGAAGAGAATGTTCGTGCCCTCGATCGCATAAGCCGCCGGAACGCCGCTCGCGGTGGTCGGATAACGGCTCCGCAATTCCTCAGGCGTCAGGCGCTCCAGAAGAACATCGGCGGACCCATCGACATAGGGGCCTGACTTGAAGCCCCAGAAGTCGGTCGGGAGCGTCTCGAAAGCCGCGTCCGCCGTGATCGACAGCGCGCTCTCGCGGTCGGGCGTGAAGACAGACCGCTGGAAATGCCGCTCGGCAAGCGCAATGCACTCCTCGAGCTGGTCGTCGCTCATGCCGGTCGTATCGGTGTCGAGCCATGCGCGGGCGGAGGTCTTCAGCGCCGTCCAGGTGATCGGGTCTTCAGCCATTCGTCAGACCCTCCCGAGGATGATGTTGCGGACCTTTAGGAATCGCCATTCCGGGTCGTCCAGCAGCTTGGCCACCGCCTGCTTGTGGTCCGGGTTGAGAAGATCGACGCCCTTCTCGACAAGCCACTTGAGCTGCACGGAGGAGGGAATGGACGCGACGTGGACCATATCGCCCATCGGCCCGGAGGCGTCGTTCGCCGCGGCCTTGTTGGCGTCCAGCAACGGCTCGACATCCTGAACGGTCGTCAGGCTCGTTTCGTGCGTGGTCTCGTCATAATCGTGCCAGATCGTGGTCCGGTCCACCGGATCATAATCGAGAAGCCGCCGGCTCATTTGGCCTGCCCGCGCCCCCTGAGGAACGCCGCGAGGTCGTCGCTGACTTCCGCGATCTCACCGAACGCCAGCACGCGCCCGTCGCCAAGGTGAAGCTCGGTGCCGGGGAGGCAGTTTTCGATCAGGTTGGAAGGTGCAACGTCCGCAGCCTCAACATGCGGCTCAGCCTTCTTCGCTGGCGCTTTCTTCGCAACCATATCGCTCTCCCGTGAATTAGGTGGGCGGGGACGCCCCCTGTAAGAAACATCCCCGCCCGAGTTGGCCCGAAGGCCGGTCGCCGGTCTGGGCCGGCTGTTACGAGGTGGTCAGATCCGCAACGCAGCCGGACGACAGCTCGTTGCAGGCTTCCAGCGTGAACTCGCACGCCAGCATCTTGCGATCCGAGTGGCCGGTCTTGGCCAGGTCGGTGGTCGCCATCCGCTGGTAGTAGCAGAGCTTCCACATGCTCGGATCGACCACGAGGGCCGAGCGCGAGCGGCTGAAGCGGTTGGCGATGATGTTCAGCGTGCCGAAATCCGACACGTAGACATCGGCCGCCGCAACAATGGTGGCCCGCTTGTTGCCGGTGTCCCGCACGGCATCGGCGATGCCGGCGAAGCCCGACATGGCCTTCTTGTTGAACGCGCCGACCATAACCATCGTCGGCTCGCCGCCGTTCGTCCAGCAGAGCTGCAGCACATCCTTCAGCAGCGTCTCGGTGTAGGCACGCTGGGTGCCGTCCGTGGCCGCCGCCTGGATGCCGCCGGAGAAGGCGGTGTTGCTGCCGCCAGCGCCGCGGCTGTCGTTGGTCTGAATCCACGCCTCGAAGCCGGCGCACTTGCGTGCCGTGCCGGCGCCACCCGCAACGGAAGCGTTGTTGCTGGTCAGCGAGGATTCGATGTCGCGCTTCAGCTCCTTGCCGCGCTTCATCACCTGATAGCTCAGCTCGTCGCCGCGGCCCGCATTGTTGGCGGCGCGCTGCGAAGACGAGACCTGGACCACCTTGTCCGCGAGCTGGGTGTAATTGCCCAGCCGCACGGTGGCGGTGATCGAATCGTTGCCCGGATCATCACCCTCGATCACGGCGTTGTCGGCGCTGGCGGCGGCCAGAGCATCGGTCTGCCATTCCTGGCTGTTACTTTCGGGAGACCATTCCCTACTGACCGGCGAACCGGCGGAAGCCCGCGTAGGCTTCTCCACAGCTTTCGACTGTGGGTCGGACTATATCATCAAGCAGCTATGGGCTGCTTGCCGAGCGTGTAGTCTCTGAGGTTACGCGGCACATGCAAATAAGGCATACTCGCCCACCTATCGACGCGATCCTGTTTGCGGGCGATGCGGAAATAAGCCCCGGCATCAACCCAGGAACGCAACTTGATCGTCACCCTGCGCGGCGTCCGGTAGTGAGGCTTGCGGGGCGTTTCGACCCCTATCTTGCCAGTCACAATCCCGGCGCTGTTCATGAGCTTCACATAATCGTCAAACCAAAGGTCCGTCGATTTGAAGCCCATATGCGCTTGTCCCCGCCCTTCCTTGACGCAGACATAGCCTTCCGAGTCCATGAGGCCGGCGATGATCGCCAGCTTCTGTTCGCGGTCAGCGGTGAAAATCCAGTCAGGCAGTTTCGCCTTGCTTTCCGTCTCCTGTTTCAGCGCCTCGCAAATGAGAGGGTCGCCGCAGCGGAGAGAATGATTTGGCTTGCTGCTTTTCGACACTGCATGTGTGTGAATACTGATCGGCCTGTCGGTGAACGATGCCAGCGCCTCTTTCGTCACTTGCGCGAAGTCGAGGTCGATAGTGTTCAAACGGAAGACCGGATAGCCTTGATTCAGCGTCACACAGCCATCTCCGAGATATACGCCAAGGAGGTAGGCCCACGTCTTACCTGCTGATTGCCCAATCTCGTGCATTTTCACAACTTTGGTAGCACAAGCTCTAAGGGGTTTCCAGCATTTAGCTCGGTTTTACTTCCACAAATCAGCTATGGAAGGTGTTGTCGGCGGTGCCCTTGCCGATCGCCGAAAGGAACGGCGTCTCGGTCGGGCTGATGTCGTGGATGACATCGGTGAGATCCTCGCGGCGCCCGACGACGCCGTAGGTCTGGGTGGTTCCCGTGGGTACAGTCATGGTTCAATTCCCTTGGCCGGCTTCCCCGGCTCTCTTGGGGTTGAGGATTAGATGAAGCGGGCGACCGCGCGGGCTGCTGCCTGCATGTCGCCACCCTTCATCGCTTCACGGTCCTGCAGATATGCCGCGTTTGCCGCCGCGCCTTTCGGCTGGGCAGCGCCGGGGCGCGAG
>OFSE01000516.1_pt1 | contig 11236 bp, 6 predicted proteins | sample 1543261 | NCBI WGS metagenome assembly OFSE01 (sample SAMN07774225, study PRJEB24372) | wastewater metagenome | isolation source: Exp Tend VB 50WW | collected 2016-02 | reverse complement strand
TCGGGCAAGGGCACGCCCGGTTGCCCCGTCATCGGGTAGATGTAAATGATGTGTCGGCCAGTGAGTTGCGCCAAGTTGACTGCCGTGCCATCCGTCGCTGTGAGACTGAGGTTGGGCAGCACTGCGCCTTCGAGATGCGCGGCCGCGCCGTCATCTTCTGGGATCGGCAGGTCAGTGGGAAGTTGATTTAGATTTGTTGCCATGGTTGAAGCCTCGATGAAGGGTCTAAGGGGGCAGAACAATCAGCCAAATAGGGCTGCTCAACATAAACACGACTTACTTTACTACCATTCCTGCCTTGCGGGCGTTGCCACAAGTTTTTATATCAATGCATCGAACCACAGCCTAAATACGCAGCTTATTGCGCGGCAGATTTTTTGCAAGCGAAAAGCGCCAGCAGCGCTTGGCAACACCTGCCTACGCGAACTTTTTTACAAGCTGTTTGCGAGCTGTTTGCGAAACGTAAAAACAAGGGTTTTTTATATACTGCCGCTTTTTTATAAATTTACAGCCTGTTTGCGCTTTATCTAAAAGCAGGATAAAAATATACTAGGTGGTATATAGGCTTAACCTTATGTTCAAATCGGTGTTTGATGCATTCATTGCCGACGTATATCTCCATAACCCGTCATCGTCGCGTGGCTTTCACTGGGGTCAAGAGATTGCCATCGGTAAAAACATTTAGACGACTGGAGTGCCGTCTTAGATAAGACGGGGGTTGGACCCGCCCTTCGCAACTAATGCGTCAGGTTTATTTTCAGACTGGCTTCAGAGGAAGTGCCGGCAACACATTGCTCAAGGGTCGTGAAAAGCATTTCGTATTCCGCATTTGGAAGAGTTACATTTTTCGAAAAACTAATTGTTTGCTTTACTCGTTTTCCGTCTATGCTTACTTGCTGATATTCAGCTTCGCGAACAACTTTTATGATCGCCGCCTCGACACAGTCTATCGCTTTTTGATCATTCGAAACAAGGCTAAACCGCACTACAGCCTCGCCCACAAACAATCGACTCGAATCGAAAAAAACAGATTTCGAACTCGGTATCTGCGGATTGCTAGCGCATGAGACCAGCAGGAATGTAAGCGCGGCGACGGATACGAGGCGATATCGCGAGTAGGAAGTCAGCATAAAATATTTAAAAATTTTTCTAGAAAAAGTTAGATAACAATTTTGCTTAAACAAGCAGCAGATAAGTCGCTCCAAAATGGCGTCACGCACAATGCCGATATTGAGATTGTGCGCCGACATTAAAACGCTGTATGCATTTGCTTAAGGCAGAATTTACGCAATATTATCCGGACTAGGCACGTCGATACATACGACACAATGCCGCCAGCCTGCTCCCATACTCAGGCTTCACCTGATCCCAACTGAAGCGCCACTCCCAATAGCCTTCGCTTTTCCCTGGAAAGTTCATCCGCGCGCTACCGTCTAGGCCGAGGATGTCTTGTAAGGGGTGGATGGCGGTGTCGGCGACGCTGGCACAGGCGGCGCGGATGAGGTCCCAGTGGATGTCTGTGCCATCAATCCCAAAATAGTCTTTTGCGTGTTGGCGCTCTTTGTCGCTGGCGCTATGCCACCAACCAATTGTGGTGTCATTGTCGTGCGTGCCTGTGTAGACCACAGTATCGGTTTGGTAGTTGTGCGGCAGGAAGGTGTTGGTGTTACTGCCGTCCCACGCGAACTGCAAAATGCGCATGCCAGGGAAGGCAAATTCGCGGCGCAGTGCTTCAACATCGGGCGTAATTTCGCCCAAGTCTTCAGCGATGATGGCGACAGGACCCAGCGCTGCGTGAATCGCATTGAATAATGCTGCACCAGGGCCGGGCAACCAACGACCTTTGACGGCGGTAGGTTCACTCGCGGGTACTTCCCAATAGCTGGCGAAACCGCGGAAGTGATCAATACGCACAATATCAACCAATTCAAACGTGCGACGTACGCGCTCTACCCACCATTGGTAGTTTTCTTTTGCGTGGGCATCCCACAAATACATGGGGTTGCCCCAGCGCTGACCGGTAACGCTAAAGTAATCTGGCGGCACACCTGCGACCACGTTCGGGCGGCCATTTTCGTCTAGATCAAACAGGTCTTGCCGCGCCCACACTTCAGCGCTTTGGTAGGCAATAAAAATCGGTGCGTCACCGACGATTTTGATGCCTTTGTTATTCGCATATTGTCGCAAGTTTTGCCATTGCGTAAAGAAGCGCCATTGGCAGAATTTCCAAAACGCGATGCGTTCCGCGTGATCTTTTTGCGCTTGTGTCATTGCGGCGGGCTCACGCTTGCCCAAGCCATTCGGCCACTCGCACCAGTCGGCCCAATGGTGGTGCTCTGCCAAACTCATGAAGAGCGCGAAGTTGTCTAACCAGTTCGCGTGGTGCGTGCAAAAAGTATCGAACTCTGGATTAGTTTTGCCTTGGTTCTGCGCATAGAAATTGCGCGCAGCAATAGATAAACGATGCATGCGCCAATGCCAGACGGAGGCAAAATTGAGGCGATGCTCTTCGAACCCCGCGTCGGGTGTGAGATCCTCAGTGCTGAGCCAACCGTGACTTTGACACTCGGCGAGGTCAATTAACAGCACATTGCCAGCAAACGCAGAACTGCTCATATACGGCGAATTGCCAGGGCCTATGCCTCCTAGCGGCAAAATCTGCCACAGTGTTTGCCCCGCGCCTGCGAGCCAATCAACGAAGTGATATGCGGCGGGACCAAAATCACCAGAACCGTATGGCCCGGGCAATGAGGTTGGATGCAACAGCACACCGCTAGAACGTGGAAATCTCATGGTCTCTTCCTTTTGGTTGTATGGTTTGAGTATTTTTTGTCACTCGATTTTTTTCTTATCGCTCTATTTTTTTGCGTGAATTGGTGAACTACAATTGCTCCATCAACACCACGCTGCAGCGCTCCAGCAAAAACGATGCACTGCCCTGCCAATATTGTTTGCCGTCAGCGTAGGCGGTGTTCAAGAGCACGCGCCATTCACTATCTGGCAAGCAGAATTCACACGCACTTTCACTACCGTTCACGAGAATCAATTGCGCATGATTGGTGCGCCCCGGCCGACCAATAAAGCAAGCAAACACGCGCGTTTCGGGCTGGTGCCATGCCTCGCCTTTAATCACAGCGCCGTGCCGATCTAACCAGTTAAGATCTTGCAGCGGCGACTCTCCGTGGCGTTCGCCGTTGTACCAAAGTTTGCCAAAAGGCAGCACGATTTGTCTAACGGCAATAAGATTTTTTGTAAAGGCGATGAGTTCGTGATCAGCTTTACTCCAATTGATCCAACTGATTTCGCTATCGTGGCAGTAGGCGTTGTTGTTACCGCCTTGACTGTGGCCTAACTCGTCGCCAGCGGCCAGCATGGGCGTGCCTTGGGAGAGCAAGGTGCAGGCCAACAAAGCGCGTTGCAATCGGCCACGCGCAGCGTTGACATGGTGGTCATCCGTTTCGCCCTCAACACCACAATTAAAACTCAAATTGTGACCGTGCCCGTCGCGATTATTTTCGCCATTCGCATGGTTATGGCGTTCGTTATAGCTGACCAAATCGCGCAGCGTAAAGCCATCATGTGAGACCACATAATTGATCGATTCATGCGGCGACCGCCAGCGGTGACGAAACAAATCTGCCGAACCGCACAAGCGTTGCGCTAACTCGCCTGCGCTGCGCGACCTGTCCAGCCAAAAGCCACGTACTGCATCGCGGAAGTGATCGTTCCACTCCATCCATCCACGGGGAAACGCGCCTACTTGATATCCGCCTGGGCCAACATCCCAAGGTTCGGCAATCATTTTTGCGCGCGACAAAATGGGGTCTTGCGCTATTGCAGTGAAGAAGGCGTTGTTGCGATTAAAGCCTTCAGTGGTGCGGCCTAATACCGGTGCCAAGTCAAAACGAAAACCATCGACATGCATGTCGTTCACCCAAAAACGCAGGCTATCCAACACTAAACGCAGGACTGCTGGGTGCCGGATGTCGATGGTGTTACCGCAACCCGTAAAGTTTTCGTAATGCCCGGGTGAGTCCGACGGACGCCGATAATAGCTGGTGTTGTCCAACCCCTTAAAACTTAAGCTGGGGCCGTATTCGTTCGACTCGGCGGTGTGGTTGTACACCACGTCGAGGATGACTTCGATGCCCTGTGCATGCAGGTTTTTGACCATGTTACGAAATTCATTGCGCACGCTTTCACCATGTTGGCGCGCCGCAAAACGGGGGCTGGGGCAAAAGAATCCCAAACTGTTATAGCCCCAATAATTGCTCAGTTGTAGCCCGTGCAAACGCTCTTCATCCAGATGAAAATGGACTGGCAATAAACTCACTGCCGTAACACCCAATTGCTTCAAATACGCGATGCTGCTGGGATGCCCTAAACCCGCATAAGTGCCGCGTAAGGCGGGCGGCAGGTGCGGATTCAGGGTGCTAAATCCCTTTAGATGCAACTCGTACAGAACGGTTTTGTCCATCGGTGTAGCGGGTGCGGCATCGTCACACCAATTGAACTCATCATCGGGCACGCGGGCTTTCAGCGCAAATGGTCCGTTGTCACGTTCGTCCATGACCATGGTATTACCGCGTTGATGATCAAGATGTTCGTCGCGCCATTCAAAATGGCCAACAATTTCACGTGCGTACGGATCAAGCAAGCATTTGTGCGAATTGAATCGCAAGCCATGTTCCGGTTGCCATTTGCCGTAGCAACGCCAGGCATAAATGAGGCCGGGTTTGGCGTCAGGTAAGTACCCGTGCCAGATATCATTGGTGCATTCGTTAAGCCGATAACGCGCCGTTTCGTGCTGGCCTGATGCGTCATACACACACAACTCAATCGCGCTGGCTTGGGACGAAAACACGGCGAAATTGATTCCCTTCGCATCAGCTTGCGCGCCTAAGGGGTAGGGACGACCCGCTTGTAAGGTGCCAAACAGGGTCTGTAGTTTTTGGGTTTCGGCGACTAAGCGATTTTGAAACAAGTCTAACGCTCCCACTTAAAAAATACCGTCGCAAGCGGCGGCACGTCTATAGTGATCGACCACGCTTGCTGATGGCTGGAAATCGCTTCTGCTTTGGCCGCGCCCAATGGCGTGCCCACGTTGCTGCCACCATAATGGGAGGCGTCGGTGTTTAAGCATTCGCGGTAAGTGCCAAGTTGCGGCACACCCATACGCAAACCCAAATGCGGCATGGGAGTGAAATTGCACACAATGAGCATTAAGGCATCACCTTTTTTGTTCCGCCTGACGAAACTCAACATCGAGCGTGCCTTGTCTTGGTAGTATATCCACTCAAAACCTTGCTCCGCGCAATCTAAACTGTATAAAGCATCGTCGCTTTGGTATAGCCGATTGAGATCGCGCACCAAATTTTGCACACCTTGATGCTTCGGATCGCTTAGCAAATGCCAAGGCAAATTTTGGTCGTGATTCCATTCCGTGGTTTGGGCAAATTCGCAGCCCATAAACAATAACTTCTTACCAGGATGGGCAAACATAAAACCATAATAGGCGCGCAAATTAGCGAATTTTTGCCACTCGTCACCGGGCATTTTCGCAAGCATCGACCCTTTGCCATGCACCACTTCATCATGCGAAATCGGTAGCACAAAATTTTCGTTAAACGCGTAGACCAAACCGAAAGTCATCTCGTCGTGATGATATTGGCGATGTATCGGGTCGCGTGCCATGTAGCACAAGGTATCGTGCATCCAGCCCATATTCCACTTGAAATTGAAACCCAAGCCGCCCACGCTAGTAGGGCGCGATACATTCGGAAATGAAGTGGATTCTTCTGCCATGGTCATCGCGCCGGGGCGCTGTTCAGCAATCACCTCGTTGACGCGCTTTAAAAACGCGATGGATTCTAAATTTTCGCGCCCGCCATGAATATTTGGAATCCACTCACCCTCTTTGCGACTGTAGTCGCGATACAGCATCGAAGCGACAGCATCGACGCGCAAACCGTCCACATTAAATTGCTCTAGCCAATACAGCGCATTACCCACTAAAAAATTTCTCACCTCATTGCGACCGAGGTTGTAGATCAGCGTGTTCCAATCATTGTGGAACCCTTCCCGTGGATCGGCATGTTCGTATAAATGTGAACCATCAAATTGCGCAAGGCCGTGTGCATCGCTAGGAAAATGGGCGGGCACCCAATCGACGATCACGCCTAGCCCAGCGGCGTGACAGGCTTGCACGAATTGGCGTAGGCTTTTTGCATCACCATGTCGGGCAGTTGGCGCGTACAAGCCCACTGGCTGATAGCCCCACGAGCCATCGAACGGATATTCACTAATCGGTAAAAGCTCTATGTGCGTGAAGCCCATATCAAGTGCATAGGGAATCAATGTCTGCGCAAGCTCTGCCCAATCCATCCAGCGTGCGCCCTCTTCCGAACTAGCGCGCCATGAAGCTAGATGCACTTCATAAATGCTAATGGGTGCGTCGACGGCATTGGCTTGCTGCCGTTCTGAAGGGGAAACCAAGGTGGGTAATGGTGCAGCAATAATGCTGGCCGTGGCTGGCCTCAATTCCGCTGCAAACGCATAAGGGTCTGCTTTGAGCGGCAACAGTGCACCATTTGCCGCGATGATTTCGTATTTGTATTGGGTACCCACATTCACATCGGGTACGAAAATCTCCCAAACACCGCACTCACGTCGCAGACGCATAGGATGCCGCCGCCCATCCCAGTGATTGAAATCTCCTACCACACTGACCCGCAATGCACTGGGTGCCCAGACGGCAAAGCGCACGCCACGCGCACCTAAAAGTTGCTCAGGATGGGCACCTAAAATTTGATAAGGGCGAAGATGCTTGCCTTCCGCCAGAAGCCAACTATCATCCGCACTCAGGATGGGAGGGAAACGATACGGGTCATCGATTTGCGAGGTGCTGGTATCGCGCCACAGTACGGCTATCCGATACTCTTTTCCCGTCGCTAAAGTACCAGAAAAGAAGTCGGTATTACCGTGCCGCTTCATGAGACCGATAGGCTCGTCCGTTAGCGGGTCAATCAGTTGCACACTGAGCGCTTGCGGCAAAAAGGTACGTACAGAAACCTTGCCATCGGCTTGTAGATGCGGGCCCAAAACGGAAAACGCATCACTATGCCGCGCCGAGCAAATGAGGTCGATATCGATTTCCAACGCCATGCGACTTACTCCTCAATGGGTAGCTGTAGCTGCAGCTCTGCCACATGCACTGCAAGCACCATTAACACTATTAGCACTACAAGCACCACTGGCTATTTATGCGGGCTTCGTTTGCATCTGCCAAATCTCTTTCGCATATTCTCGAATGGTGCGGTCAGACGAAAATACGCCCATATTGGCGAGGTTGGCAATCACCCGATCTAGCCAGACCTGCGGTTGGCGATAAACATTGTCTACTTCTGTTTGCGTTGCAATATACGAGGCGTAATCCGCCAGCAAACAATACTGATCACCACCACCCAATAAAGTATGCACCAAAGAAGCGTAGCGATGGGGTTCACCTGGTGAAAATTGTCCACTACCGATGGCATCCAGCACATCTTTAAGCTGCTGGTTCTGGTTATAAATGGCCATGCTGTCGTAGCCATCGCGCTTAAGTGCTAGAACTTCGGGGGTTTTTAGGCCAAAGATAAATATATTGTCGTCGCCGACGTTTTCGCGAATTTCAATATTCGCACCGTCGTCCGTACCTATGGTGAGTGCGCCATTCATCGCTAGTTTCATGTTACCCGTGCCCGAGGCTTCTGTCCCTGCGGTGGAAATTTGTTCCGACAAGTCGGCGCCTGGCATGATGATTTCTGCCACAGAGACGCCGTAATTAGGGATAAAGATCAATTTGAGTTTATCGCCTATGCGTGGATCATCGTTAATGACGCTGCCGATATCATGGATTAAGCGAATGATCGACTTTGCGGTGACATACGAGGATGCTGCCTTGCCAGCAAAAATGGCGGTACGCGGCACCCATGACGCATTGGGGTTGGCGAGAATAGCTTGGTAACGCGTTACCACATGCAGTACGTTGAGAAGTTGCCGTTTGTATTCATGAATGCGTTTAACTTGAATATCAAACAAGCTCTCGGTGCTTACTTTCACTCCGGTTGTTTTAAAAATATGCGCTGCCAGCCGCGCTTTGTTCGCACGCTTAATAGCGACTAGTTCAGTGCGAAAGTTGGCGTCTTTCGCATGATTTTGCAGTTGCTTCAACTGATCAAAATCAGATCGCCAAGAGGTGCCGATGCTACGATCAAACAAATTCGCCAAGGCAGGATTGCACTGCGCAAGCCAACGTCTAGGTGTTACACCATTCGTCATATTCGTAAAGCGATCTGGCCACAGTGCGGCGAAATCAGAAAACAAATTGTCGACCAATAAGCGCGAATGTAAAGCCGAGACGCCATTAATTTTATGGCTTGCGACGATGGACAGATTGGCCATACGCACACTACGCTCGCCGTGCTCATCGATCAACGATAAGCGCGCGAGGAAGTCGTGGTCGCCAGGCCGCACTTTTGCCGCGGCTTGCAAAAATTCGAAATTGATCATGTAGATAATTTCCATGTGGCGCGGCAGCAAATGCTGCATCAAGCTCACCGGCCATGTTTCTAAAGCCTCTGGCATGAGAGTGTGGTTCGTGTAGGAAAAGGTTTTCTCGCAAATTGCCCAAGCTTCACGCCAAGGCATTGCATGCGTATCGACTAAAACTCGCATCAACTCCGCCACACTGATGGCAGGGTGGGTGTCATTTAAATGTATCGCTACTTTTTCAGCGAGGTTCTTGAGCGTGCCATTTTCTTCCAAATGACGTTGTACGAGATCTTGAATCGCAGCAGAAACAAAAAAATACTCTTGTTTTAATCGTAATTCTTTCCCCACCGCAGTACTATCGTTGGGGTACAGTACCCAAGAAATATTGTCGCAAGCGTCCCGCCCTGCTGCCGCACGGGCATACTGACCTGCATTAAAGGCTGCCAAATCAATATGTTCAGGGGCACTGGATTTCCATAACCTGAGTGTACTGACGCGTTCCGTACCGTGCCCCGGTATTACCATGTCAAATGCTTTCGCCTGCACCTGCAAAGCAGGCACCCAATGTGGTGTGCCGTCATGTTGTTCAACGTAGCCACCGAAACCCACTACATAATGGATGTCGGGACGGGGAAATTCCCATGGCGTGCCATTGGCCAACCAAGCATCGGGCTGTTCCGTCTGGGTGCCATCTTGTATGACTTGTTTAAACATACCAAATTCGTAACGCAGACCGTAGCCAAACGAAGGCAATTCTACCGTCGCCATGGAATCCAAAAAGCAAGCTGCCAAGCGCCCCAAGCCGCCGTTACCCAGTGCTGCATCAAGTTCCGCGTCGACCACGTTTTCTAGTGTATTTGCGCGCTGTTGTAATTGCTGTGCTGCCGCGCCAGTGAGCTGCAAGGCCGCTAATGCATTAGACAGGGTACGACCAATTAAGAACTCCATCGACAAATACACGACACGGCGCGCTTTTGATGCCCGATCTGCCTCCGCACCTGCCACCCAGCGGCGTGCGAGCTCTTCCCGTGCCGCCGAGGCGACCGCTCGCATCAATTCAGCGTCATTTGCGCGATTTGCTGGGCTCGCTTGTAAATTCGTCAGACGATCATCCAAAGCCAAATCTTGCGACAGATGGGCATGAGCTTGCTGAGCGGTCAAAGCCATTGCGATGTCCTTTAGTTTCAAAAAATACGGAGAGAAGTCTAACAATGCGAAAAGTCACATTCTTAGCGCGCATGCGAAAAAGTGAAGCGAATTCAATTACTCGCAATCTGGTTGGCGAATAACAATGTTGCTAGACTACATTTTACACATTTGAGGATGTAATTCAATTACATGCATCAAAAAAGACGCTCTACCAACAATTTCTTTTAAAAAAACCCGCGACGTACTTGTTTCACTTTAGGAAATGAAATGCTGCTTTTTTTAAACCGTGATCCCAAACGCAAAAAAACGCATATGCCGCATAAAACGCGCAAGAAAAATGGTTTAATCCTTCCTTGCTCAACTGCAACAAGGAAAACACATGTTTCGAGTCATGCTTGTCGAAGATGATCCACGTCTTGCCGAACTAGTCGTCGAGTACTTAGACGCCTACGAGTTCAAGGTCGAGGTGGTCACGCGTGGCGATTTGGCACTGCCTCATTTTCGAGCGAACACGCCGGATATCGTCGTGCTCGACTTAATGTTGCCTGGCTTAGATGGCATGGTGGTTGCGCGGCAGATTCGTGACATCAGCAAAGTACCGATTCTGATTTTGACGGCGCGTGAAGACTCTTATGACGAAGTGTCTGCCTTAGAGCAAGGTGCTGATGATTTTGTGAATAAACCCATCCAGCCTCGGGTCTTATTAGCGAGACTGCGTGCGCTTTTGCGACGCCCGCAAACCAGCGATGTGCAAACGACAGAAGCACACGATTTGACTTTTGGCGGCCTGCACATTGCCATGTTAAGCCGCACAGTTTTATGGCGTGGAAAAACCGTTGAACTAAGCAATACGGAATTCAAAATGTTGGTTGTACTGGCAGAGTCCGCTGGGCAGGTGCTCTCGCGCGACGCTATTTTTAGAAAACTACGCGGCGTAGAATTTGATGGCATGGATAGGCGTATCGACAATTTGGTATCTCGACTGCGCCGTTACTTTGATGATATCGATGCAGAGAAAATCAAGACTGTCTGGGGTGAAGGTTACTTGTTTTCACCAACGGGATGGGATTGAGATGCGCAAAGAAGCCAGCTCAAATGTCTACTGTGACTTTGACGCAATCTAGTTAAACTGCGGCGCGATCAAAATTGGCGCACTTCTTGTGATCAACTGAATTTTTTCTGTACTGCTAGAAAAATTGTAGTTAATCGTTTTAAAAGCATCATTCGTGTCCCCCCAAAACGCCGCACCATCAGCAACGACCAGATTTTGAGCAGCGCGATCTGTACGTTCAATATTTCTCAATTCCACCGCCAGATTAGCTTCTTTCTTTCCATAGACAAATCGCACACCGGTGCATTTCTTATCCCGAGTATTGCCATTGTCAATAAAATTTTCATAGGCCAAGGCCTGTTCGCAAGCGGCACGTAAGTCGGCAACTTCGTAGATACCGTCAGCACGAACCGCAATGGCAATGCGCCCCAACATTTGGACTCGTTCAATTTTTTGATTAAAGATTAATTCAGCATTCTCATCGTAAGCAGACTTAAGCAAAGG
>OFSE01000515.1_pt1 | contig 11239 bp, 17 predicted proteins | sample 1543261 | NCBI WGS metagenome assembly OFSE01 (sample SAMN07774225, study PRJEB24372) | wastewater metagenome | isolation source: Exp Tend VB 50WW | collected 2016-02 | reverse complement strand
CCACTTAAAACCTTTGAACTAGAAGACATTATATTCTTTGCTGACTACTCTAAAATCTACAAAGCAATCATTGTAATTAAAAATACAACAGAGAACACATCAGGTGAACATGTTACCTATAAAATCAAAGGTAACGATAATGACTACGATGGCTCTCGATTTTTTAATACTGATGAAGAAGCTCGTGAATTTTTAAAGGAAGAAGCTGTGCTTAAAGTCGATGATTACCAGACTGTTGACTGGACAAATCTATGATGAAATTCATTCGTAAAATCATTTTATGGTTGTTCGGGGGAGGTAAACAATCAAAATATAAGCGTTTAATTCCTCTAAAGGTTAAAGTTGAAGTTTATGAAATGGTTAGGATGTGTGCAGGAGGTAGACATGCTTGGTATAACTCAAATGTAGGTATAATAAGAAAACCAATATGAAAAAAATAATTATAACAATCTTAATAGCAGTCATTATTCCATCTATTGCATTTGCAAAGCCTATTCCTCTATCTCAACAGATTCTAAATCTAAAAGCTCAAATCACTTCTCTGGTTAAAGAAAATACTAACCTAAAAGCTGAAATAGCTCGTCTTAATGCTGAATTAAACAAGAAAACTGTTACTACTCCAGTCACCGTTTCAAAACAAGTAAGTATTGCATGTAGGGAAGCAAAAGCCGATTTACTTGTTGCCAACAAACGTCTTTATGATGTTCAAGCTAAGTATAAACAACTTGATAGAGAATTAAGGGATAGATTAAAAGATGCTACTAACGATCCTTACTTTATCCGTTCCCTTGCTGAACTAAATAAACAAGAGAGTGTCGAACTCGATAGTGCATTTGCTCGTATAAGTGGAGTGAATGCTTTAATATTAAAAGCGTGTAATTAATTTATGGCTAAAAAAGAAATCAAAAAAGACCCTATAGCAGAAACCCCATTAGAGAAACCTGTGAAAGGTAAGAATCCTCTAATGATCATGTATATCAAAAATACTACAAAAGAACTTTTTGAAGTAAATGATAACAACCCTGAATCTCGTGTAGGTGCAATTCCAGTAGCTCCATCTAACTATAAAGCAGGAGCAACCAACTATAAAATTACTACCGAAGATATTGCAAAATATCCAATCCTTTCAAAACTTGCCCTACCTAATGATATTGTTGACCTTACAGAGTTCAATGCTTTCGTAGGTAAAGAATAGGTCGTCATTAAAAACCCTAAGTAGATATAAAATCATGTCAGAAGAAGAAACACCAGAAGTTGAAAAAGATGTTGATGTTGAAGAAACTGAAACTGTTAATGAAGAACCTGCTGATGAAGCAGAATCTAATGGCGGAACAGGAATAGGTGCATCAGAAGACGCAGAGGCTTAGTTTTCATATCCTCCACTTCTGCTAGGGATAGAGATAGCAGGAGTAGAGAATTATGACCGCTATAAATTACAAAAATGAGAAACCGCCTAATTGGGATCAGATACAAAAGTTCTTTCCAGACGTAGAATGGGATAGTGGAGTATTAATCGCTTATGGTGATACTTACTATTCAAAAGCTATCGGCACTCCTGATTTGATTGAACATGAGAAAGTCCACATGCAACAACAGATCGACATAGGAGGAGCACAGATATGGTGGGATAAATATTGTGAAGATCCCAAGTTCAGATTGTCACAAGAAATCCCTGCATACAAAACCCAACTCAACTATGTTTACAACCGATTGATGGGAGTATCCCGAAATGAGCGTAGAAAGACATATAGAGATTTACTAGAATTCATTGCTGTCACTCTCTCATCAGAGAAGTATGGAAATATGATAACTTACAATGAGGTAATAAAAATGTTAGATCGTAAAATGATTATATGAAGAAAACAACTATAAAACCAAAGAAAGTAAAAGATGCTCCTATCACTGATAAGGATATTAGAGAAGCAGTCAAAGTTCTAAGTAATACTAAAGTTGTCACTCCTAAAGAAAAACCTATCTCTATTCCAAGTAAACTAGAAACTAGATTAAAAAGCGGTACTTGTATATTCTGCAATGATCCAGTTACTAAAGAGCCAGCAGTCTATGACCATGCTTGCCATTCAGAGTGTGCAACTATGCAAGGTGATAAGAAAGTAAGAGAGAGGATTAAAGAACTACAAAATGGCTAAAATTGATGCTTTCACATTTAATCAAATAGGCGTTTGTATTCTTGCTCTTATGATCATCATTGGTGCATTGTCAGAGCTTAGAGCAATAAAGAAATATGACAAAGAAAAACAAAACAGAATTAGTGGAAACTATCAATCCTAAGCAGATGCAGTTTTTAGCATATTACTGTAACCCTCATTCAGAAACATTTTCCAATATAAGAGCTAGTGCATTAAAGGCAGGATTCACAGAGAAGTATGCAGATAATATTGGATATAAAAAGCCTCATTGGTTCATAAGATACATTGAGGGATTTGGAGGGGATTTAAAACGCTTACAACAAAGCGAAAAAGTATTTGATGATGTTCTTGCTCTTGAACACGTTGAAGATGCTATCGGAGCATTTGGAGTTATTAAAGATCCTGAAACTGGCAAACCTTACAAGAGAGTGAATACAAATATCATTCGTGAGAAAGTAAAAGTATCTTCATTCATTGGTGAAACGATTGGGCGTAATAAATACTCTAAGAAGCTAGAGATAGTCGGTAGTTTTAGTAGTGCTGATTTAAAAGAGTATGATTAATACATGCAATATAAAAGATTCATTCAAGATAACTTCCTCATAGACAGAGCAGACACAGGTGAACTCGTGCCTTTTATATTTAATAAAGTTCAAGCAAAATATTATGATGAGTTGATTAAGGATTATGATATAGAAGCCAAAGGTATCACTGCTGCTATTCGTGAAAATATACTTAAAGCTAGACGAGAGGGATTTAGTTCAGTGATCCTCGCTATCTTCTGTGCTGATGATATACGAAATGATAACCCTACTGAAACTACAGTAATCTCTTACAAGGATGATGCTACTGATACATTCAAGCGTAGATATAGAACCTATGCACTATCATTCTTTGCTCGTCATAAACTTGGATTTAGTGTAGAAGAAATAAAGAAGAAGCCAGCAATCCTAGATATCGCAGCTAAGAAGTTTTTAGCTGTAGACAGCGGACATGAAATAATCTTTGCTCACAATCGTGCTCACTTCTATTGTGGTACTGCATCGGCAAAGGTTGGAGGTCGTGGAGGTGTATTGCATAAACTACTATTCTCGGAGATTGCATATTATCCTGATACAGAGATCATGACTGCTAAAGAGATTGTAGAGGGTACAATGCGTCAGGTTGATATTTCTTCTGGTTGGGTATTCTGTGAATCTACTGAAAATGGTAGAGGTACATATCAATATAAAATGTGGATGAACGCTAAGCAGAAGCTATCTCGTTTTATGAATCGCTTTTATGGTGCTCTTGATTTTTATAGCAAAGATGAGATAGCAAAAATTAAAAGTGAGTTCGTTGATATGGATATGTTTAAGCGTGAGTATCCTATGACAGAAGATGATTTGTTTGCATCATCAGCACTATCATTTATTAGTGAAGAAGAATTAAGAGATCTAGTAGAGTATGAACCTGCAAAGCGTGAAATAATTTATTGGTTGACATTATCTGGTACTAACTATATTGACCAATGTGAAATATTAAACTCTGCACTTGAACAGATAGCAAAGAAATATCCTCGTAGCTCTCTGTATGCTGGTATAGACGTTGCTAAACAACATGACAAAACTGTACTTACAATCTTAAAAGATAAAAACCCATCTGTAACTGGTGGTATCAAATGTATTGCTATTGATTCAACTGGTGCAGGTGACTTTATGCCTGACTGGTTTGAAAGAAATACTAGATTCTATTTAGAGCGTGTTAAGTTTTCTCGTATGACTAAAGACCTAATGTACACATGGCTCACCGCAGTTATTAAAAAGAAACTAACATCACTACCCTTACTTGTTGATGGTGGAGAATTTACATCTGATGAGGCTAAAATGTTTTGGAATGAGATGGTTGAATTACAGAAAAAGATTGTTGGCGAAATGATTGTAGTGTCACACCCTAATGGAGATGATTCACACGATGACTTCGCTGATTCATGGGCACTCGCTGAACATGCTTATGCAGTGATCAATGGAGTTGATAAGAGAGCCAAGCCAGCACCGAGCCATACTCTCCCAAATGCACTAGAACAAATGCTAGTACGAAAGGGAAATAAGAAAGAGGGTAACCAAATGGTAGACACAGAATATGACTAATGATATAATTAAGGTACATGGATAAAAAGACCTACAACATTTTCGCTAAGCTCCGAGAAAATATTGAAGACTATTATGATAAGGGTGTATTTTTAGTTGGCAAGCCATCAGTAAAAGATAGATTCGCTGATCCTGAAAGTAGAGGGCGTGATGGTGGTTATTATTACTCACAGCGTTTAACACTTGAAGCTGTTGATCTTGCTTGTGCTTCTAAGTACCGTACTGGTGAAATAGATAGCGAGGGTAAAGTGAAAACATTTTTAAATATTGTAAACTTCCACGCTGATGTTTCTATCAATCAAATAGGTGTTAATACTTCAAACTATATACTTGAACCAACCAACAATGATTTACGTTGGGCTGTTTTCTTTATGGATAAGAAATTTAAGGAGTGGTCAGATGAAAATTCATACGATGATATCATCGATGAGCTCACTGATGATTATGCTCGTAAAGGCTCATGTGTTGTAAAGAAAATAAAGAATGGTGTAGAACGTGTACCACTTCGCACACTTCGTAATTCAATTAAAGCAAAGTCACTAGAATGGGCAGCTAGAAATGGTGGTTATGTTGTGATTGAAAATGAAATGAGTTATAACATGATGAAGCGATACCCTAATTGGAAGATCACAGGGTTAGATAAAACAAAAACATATAATGTATTTGAACGCTATGCACTTATACCTCGTGCTGTTTTAAATAATTTTAAAGGGATAGAAGTGAAAGATGAAGACTGGGAAGATTTAATCTGTTGCCAGCAAATTCTTGTTCCTGACACTGCTTCCTTTAAACATTCGAATAAAGATAACAGTTCAGGTACTATCGCTTTCATTGAAGAAATTGTAGATGAGATCGGTGAGTTCCCACTTGAAGAAGCACACTATCGTAAGATTGATGGTAGATGGCTTGGTGAGGGTGAAGTAGAGAAGCAACTACAAAATCAGATCTCTCGTAACTTTACTGCTAATATGCGTAGACGAGGTATCCTATGGGGTGCTAAAAAGATATTCCAATCTACTGATGACGATGTAGCAAAGAACCTACTCATTGAAGTTAAAGATGGTGCTGTGCTTAAAGTTAAACAAAATGGTGCAGTTACCCAAGTTAATACTGCAAGTCAACACGCTGGTGATTATGTAGCTGATGATAACGCTGTTAAAGAAAACAGTCAGCAAATCTCATTCTCATTTGATGTAGCAAGTGGAGGTACTATGCCATCTAATACGCCATTCCGTTTAGGTGCTATTCTTGAAGCAGCAGTATCTAAATACTTTAAACGTAAACAAGATACATTATCTAATTTCCTAAAGCGTTCATTCTTCGATCAGCTAGTACCTATCTTTCAAAAGCAAATGAGAGAGAAGCATACACTACGCTACTCTGTTTCAGATGAACAATATGAAGATGCTCTTAAAGGAATGGCTGATGTACATGCTAACGATATTATTACAAGAGAGTGGCTTAAATCTAATTTTGTTACAAGAGAGTTTGTTCAGACTAAAGTTGAAGAAGAACTAAGAAAGAGCCCTTATATATTTTGGGACATTCCTGATGGATTCTATAAAAACATTCATTGTGTAATGCGTCTAAATATTAATGAACCAATCGGTGCAGATATTGAAACCCTTACAAGTCTATATCAATCAATGATGCAAAAAGGTGATCCAAGAGCCGATAGAGTACTTAAAGCTATATTATCTAAGAAAGGTCAGAACATTGATGCCATACTAGGATCTATGCCTCCTCAACCACAAGCTCAACCTCAACCAACACAAACTGATAGTGCACCTGCTGATGCTATACCAGTAGATAATCAAGTAGTAGTTTAGTATGTATATATTCAACAAAACAGAAAACGACTTTTTAAAACGCTTCGGTGACACAAGCAATGGTAAAGAGATGGCTAAGTTATTAAAATCTATAGCTATAAAAGCTGATAGTACTTCTTCTATACCTAAAGATTCTGAATATGGTGCACAGGTAGAGGGGCGTAAGATAGTAAAAGAATTATTTGATAAATTGATTGAAGCGATGACAAAAACCAGTAGAAACCAAGATATCCCCGAAGTGGGAGTAGACGAATTTTCTTAGTACTGTTATAATAGAAACATACGAGGAGTGAGCCCTCTATAAAATACTCACTTTAAAAATAATCAGGAGTTAGTCCTTGTAAGCTAACAAATAATATGTCTACAGAAAATGAAGACGAATCAGTCGATGATGCTATCGACTTGGAAAAAGAAGAAGCAGACGACCTCGATATCTTAGACGAGGAGGAAGAAAAACACGAGAAAGAATTAACAGACGAGGAGTTAGATAAGCCGATGACTAAACGTGAGGCATTAGAGTTTCAAAAAAAGCTCGACAGTCGCATCAGTCATCGCTTCGCTCAAAAACGTCATGATAATAAATCTGCTCGCCCTAAGAATTATCAACCAGATTCTAAAAAGGTTGATAAGAACCTCGAACCTATTAATAGCAGAATTGACCAGATTGAGTTGCGTGATTCTAAACGAGAGTTTGGTTACGAACACAATCTACCTCCAAAGGCTGTCGATTTAGTTTTTAAACTAACCGACAATAAACCCACTGCTAAATCTCTTAAAGATCCTTTCATCGCTGGAGGGATAGAGAGAATTAAAAATCAGAATAATCTTCGTGATAATACACCATCTGGTTCTGGGGCTGATAGCTTCGAAGTAGGTGGCAAAAAGTTCGAAGAACTTACTCCTGATGAAAAGCAGAAAAACTTTTCAGGTAAACAAAAGCAGATTCTCTCTAATAAAGGTAAGAGATAATCTTTGACAATCAAATAGAATTTGGATAGCACTCATTTTTTAATACATAAAGAGAATGAGATAACGACATGGCTTTTCCAAACCCAACCGCTGCTTTCACAGGTGCTGATGTGGCAGCGATGACACCCGAGATTTGGACACCTATCGTAAATGAGCCTAACTTCCCTAAAGCAGTATTGATGAACTTCTTTACTGACCTTAGTGAATACGCCCAAGACGGTGGCGACACATTACATGTGCCGAACATCTACACTAATATCTTCACTGCGTCTTCACAGACAAATGAGGGTGACGGTGTAGTTGACCAATCTCCAGCCCAAGTTGATGTAACATTGAGTATCGCTACTCATAGTTATGTAGCTTGGATTATTGGCGACATGACTATGAAGCAACTTGCACGATTCTACAATCTTAATGAGAAGTACGCTCGTGAAGCTAAGAATGTTCTAACTGTTGCAGTTGAACAATCTCTTGCTGCTCTATGGTCTTCACTTACTACTAATGTGGTAGGTGACACTGCAACCGTTCTATCTGATGCTGAAATTCGTGATGCTATTAATGCTCTCGATTCCCTCAACTACGATTTGAACGAAACTGCATTTTTCTTCCATCCATTCGTATTTTGGACACAGCTTGGTGGTATTGCAAAATACTACTCACAGTATGCTTCCAATCTAAACTTCATCCGTACTGGAAACTTCGGTAACGGTGACCCATCAAGGGGATTGCGTGGAATGTTGTATGATCAACCTTGTTACGTTACAACTAACATCGTTTCAGGTCTACAGACCTACAGAAACCTTTTCGCTCACAAGAGTGCATTTGGTTTCGCTTTCCAAACTCCAGGTATGGGAGGTGGTGAGGGAAATGGTGATCGTTTTCGTGTCCAGGCTGATTACTTGCTTCAAAATCTTGGTATGCTAACTGTCGTAGACACAATCTACGGTACTGGCGTGCTTCGTGAGGCAGGTGGAGTTGTTGTCAATGCAAACAATACTGCTAAAACATCTTAACCTGATGTGACAGTGTATTGATCGAATAGTTATTAATTAACATTCGCTTTGCTCATATTACTTGTTTATACTCACTCCTCTCCGAGAGATGATAAGCAGTAACGTGGGCAAAGAGAGGAAGCGAATATTATGGAAGAAATAAAACCAGAAGAACAAAGAAGTAAAGACCTATCACCTACGATGGTCGCTAAATTCACCGAACCAAAGAAAACTTGGTTTATTGAACGTACTGGAGATCACTTTATATTTGCCTGTGAAGAAGTAGAAGCATGGAAGCTACTCACTAATAGAAGTGGTTGGACTAGACGAGATTTTAAAATCATTGGAGTATCTGACGGTACAACTTACGACAGAATCATCAAAGAAGCTAAAGGAAAAGCCGAGCTTATTTTGAAAGATATTAAAGAAGTTGAGGCAGAAGCTAATAAATATCGTGCTACAGAGCAGAAGTTTGTGTTTGAAGACTTACTCGAACTCACTGATGAAAAGGTAAAGAAAGTTAAGAGTATCATTAAAGAGTATGATATAAAGCTAGAGAAAATGAATAAATCATACTTTGATATGACTAGAGATGTAGCTCTCACTGCATTTAATGCAGAACTAGAAGTAGCTAGGAATAGTGGTAACCGAGAAGCACCTACTAATCAAGATATATATACACCAGGAGCTAGTGCTAAAGAACGTAAAAGAATAGTAAATAAAATGGGGCAAGATTAATATATGAAAAAGAAACATTTAAAAGAAATTCAAAGAATAAGTAAATCTATCCCTCAACATTTACTAGATCAACTTACTCACAAAGAGCTACAGTTCCCAACTCTTAGAGAAATAGTTGTTAGAGCGTTGAATGATCCAGAAGCTGCACATTTATTATCTGATGAAGATAGAGTTAAATATAAAGCGATGTTAGATTCTGGATCTTTAGATAATGAGGTCGAAGTATTGAATCATGATATCGAAGCACAGATTGATAAGTACTTAGAGGGAGAGTTTGAAAAGGCACGCAAACTTGGTCGGCTACCGCCCCCTCAAAAAATGCCTACATTAAAAACTAAGAGTAAAAGAATATATGTTGAACAATCTAAAAAAGAAAATATTGAAGTGGAAGATAATAAAAAAGAAGATTAAGAAAGCTCGTCACGATATTGCAGAAGCTGAAATCTTTATCGATTTTTATGAAGCTCGAAAGGAGGATATGGGTGATGATAAAAAATCTATAGGTGATATGGATTTAAAGATCGGTCAGTTACACAAAGCTATCGCTACTAATCTTGATTTTATTCATTATCATTCTAAGTAATTATGATCATCGGCTATGGAATTTGTGGAGGTGGCGAAGCTAAACGCTACATGAGAGAAACACTAGAGGAATTTAAACGCCTCTGTGATGATGTTATTATTCTAGGTAATAACATTACTGATTCAGAACGTAAGCTCATCTCTAGTTACAAGTTCAAGCTGGTAGAAGATAATCGCGAATGGGGTAAAATACAATGGAAGATTAAACAAGATTTCTTAGAAAGGCATGTATCTAAACTTGTTCATGAGAGCGATATGCTTGTGTGCCTTGATATGGATGAAGTATTTTGCTCTCACATCACTCGTGAGTGGATACAGCAAGCTGAACTGGATGCTTACCATGTATTTGTAGTAGATCTTTGGAATGATGAAGAACATTATAAAGTTGAATCATGCTTTTGGAATGTTCGTATCTGGCGATGGAATGGTGATACTAAATTTAAAGAGAAACCAGTACATTGTGGGCTTGCTCCACAATGGGCATACTACTATCACCGCTTTGCTCCATTCATTCTTAAACACTATGGCTTAATGAAGAAAGAAGATAGGGATAGAAAGATTGAGCGTTATGATAAATATGATCCATCAGCTCAATTCTTAGAGAGAAAATTTTACGATATGTTGAAAAGTGAAACAGCTAAACCTTTTGATGAAGTGGCTTTATGTTTACAGATACAGAAAGAAGTTGAAACATATAAACAAACCAAGCCAAGAGCCAAAGATATTAAACCTATTATTCGATACGCTTATGTTAAAAATCCGTCTGGTAGAATATACGATATACCAGAACGTGACTTAGATGAAACATTAAAAAGAAAAGGATTTATATTTTTACATTGGATAGATGAACAACCTGGTAGTGTAGATGACGTTGTGCCTATTGAAGCAGATCCACTAGAGTGTGCTATATGTGGATTTACTGGCAAAACCCAAGCAATTATTACTAAGCATAAACAAACTCACAAATGAAATGTTTATATATAGGGGATTTTCATAAAGATTACTCTACCGAGAACTATGTTGCTTATGCTTTAGAGCAAAATGGTGTAGAAGTAATAAAACAACAAGAGGAATATGTCAATGATATATCAGTTATTGTTAATATACTTCAAGAAGCAGGTGAAATTGACTTTGCTTTATTTTGTAAAAATAGAGTAGGTATAGATGGTTTTAAATTAATGGAGTTCTTACAATCACGAGGAATAAAAACAGTCACATGGGTATATGATCTTTACTTTGATTTACCGCCTGATAGATCTTTTCGAACTGTATTTGATTCAAACTTTAAAGCCGACATAGTTTTCTCTACTGATGGAGGACATGATGAACAATTTAAAGAACATGGATATAATCATAAATTACTTCGCCAGGGTATTCATGAACCTGATGCTCACTATGGTACTTCCATGCCTAAACATCCTGAAATAGTATTTATCGGTTCAGTAGTATATGCAGATCGTAGGCGTTTAATAAACTTCCTTAAAGAAACCTATGGTATTAATTTTAAGCACTATGGTGTTGGAGGTAATAAAGAGGTAAGAGGTGAAGAATTAAATGATGTACTAGCAAGTGCAAAGATTGTAGTAGGCGATTCACAACCCTCTGATAATTACTGGTCAAACCGTTTATATGAGATAACTGGGAGAGGTGGCTTTCTTCTTCATCCTAAAGTAGATGGTCTTGAAAAAGAATTTGAGTACCATAAAGAAATTGTGCCCTATGCTTGGGGTAATTTGGGTCAGCTAAAAGAGATTATTGATTTCTACCTTACTCATGATAAGGAAAGAGAGAAAATAAGGATGGCAGGTCATCTTAAAACTAAAAAACAATACACTTACACATTAAGAGTTAAA
>OFSE01000514.1_pt1 | contig 11258 bp, 6 predicted proteins | sample 1543261 | NCBI WGS metagenome assembly OFSE01 (sample SAMN07774225, study PRJEB24372) | wastewater metagenome | isolation source: Exp Tend VB 50WW | collected 2016-02 | reverse complement strand
TAACTAGCAGTAAGAATTCCACCAGAATCTATACTCAAACCAGTACCAACTTTAATACCTCCAAGAGCAGATGAAGTAGCTATTGGAAGTGAATAACTAGCAGTAAGAATTCCACCAGAATCTATACTCAAACCAGTACCAACTTTAATACCTCCAAGAGCAGATGAAGTGGCTATTGGAAGTGAGTAACTAGTAACAGCACCTGGTATCCACTTCCCAATAACCCCCACTGGTTCATACCAGGTCAATATTTGGCCATTTGTTGGAACCTGTGATGAAGTATCTACATCACCTAACGCATTAACTGATACACTACCGAGATTAGAAAAAATGTAATTTTTTAAAACTTGTGCGCCAACTTGTTTAGTACTACCGCTATCTGACTGAGCAGTATCACTCTTATCAATTGCTAAAAATATATCTTCATTGACTAACTGAGTTAATAAATTTAAATCTGTTATTCTGATCGGTAAAGGACTAGTCATTGTTTTACGCGTAATTCACAGGATACTGATTTTGTTCAGTTAAAATAAACGGAGTTTCATATATAACCTTCAACTACTTTCCCTTCTCTATTTTATTGTCTTCTTAAATAAGGCTATAAGAAAGAGGAATCCTATCCTCTGTAACCAAATAAGATGCTGAATCTTCGCTTAGTAATAATCCAGGCTGATAAGTTTGTTCATCAAAACCACCAGTTATTTCCGGCTCAAAAAATGCATCACCCACAGCCCACAAATCCGCCGAAAGGTACGGATACTGGACTCTTACGTTTAGGTTAGAAGGCATCCAGTTTTTAGCAATGTACCCAACCCTATCCCAAGACTTCCCGTCCCTATTATAGTAGTAAGGCACTCTAAAAAATACATTTTGGCTATCCTTCGTGCTACTCACTCTACTTACTCCAGCAACCAGCTGATTAGCATAATTACCTGAGATGGCGTCAGCTATTGTCCCCACCTGAATCACCTCACTCTTATACGGAAGGAGCGGCGGGGCGGTTATCTCGGCATTTCGTAACCCCGTCTTCGGCCTTATGATTTTTTTACTAGCATCAACAACTTCCAACTCAAGGGGGGAGTGAGCTTTAAGCCCAAAAACCGAGCATAAAAACACAGCCCCAAGCAAACTCCCTTTCGCCTCAATTAAGCCGTTCCAAAGCACCTTATTTGCCCGAACTTGCTCTGCAAAAAACAACGACAACTTTTGTGTAGTTTCTGAATAGTTTTTTGCTTTAAATATTTTTTCTGCTGTAGGGGCAATTGGCCCTACCTCATCCAGTTTTATTTTGAGTAGGTTGTCGTAGTTCCCATCCCAACTTACAACATCGTCCCAGCCTAAAATATCTCCGCCCCAAGCCTCTTGGGAGGGAGCTTTTGTCCACTCCTCCTGCGTAAACGGAAACTCTTCCAGCACCCGCCCCTTCGGAGTAAGTACGCCATCAAGCTTTTCCTCCCTATCCCACCATCCAAAGGAGTTTTTAATCATCACCCGCTTAATCCTATTATCCCACTGAAAGTTCCATAGGTCTCCAAATAGTCCTACATGTTGCGCCAACCAATCCAACAGAGCTGGGCTGCAAGTATCGGGGTCAAGATAATCTGCATAAAACGCCTCTACCGAGTCTTTTTTCTTAGAGAGAAACTCGTCGGCCCCACTAGTAAGCCACTGAGCAACACTCTCAACCTCGGAGAATGCAGGATCGGATCTGTAGGCTTCGGCTATGCCCGGAAGGCGTGAGTATACCGGCCTTGCCATTTGCTCCTTGTTATAGGAGATTTTAGGCTCGGTTAATGAGCTGCTGGTGACCTGTACTATGCTCTCAAAGAGTGCTTTTATTCTATCATAGGTGACGGATAGAAAATCTAGTCCGGTATATACTTTAGCAAACCGATATAAAAACTCTTCGCTAATAATATCATCGATTCTCTCAACCCACTCATTGTCAAGTTTTGCAAACCCGGTCTTCAAGGCGTCCCTAATCTCCTCGGTGGCAGTTACATAGAGCCTATCATTCAAATACCCTTCAGAAGTACCAGGGTAAGCAGAGACAATTATACTCTGGATAAACCGAGCTTTTCTATTCTCAATGCCAATCACATCGATTAGTGGTCTTTTGCTTACACTCCGCAGCCTCTCGTCGGTTTTTATAATTGCGGTTTCTATAAAATCTTCTGAGTAATAAAACCTTGGTGGTAAATAGATCCTAGAAGAAATACTTGCCGGTTTATTTATCTGTATGCTATAGGCCTCTCCAGTTGCTGAGTAAGTGGTATAGTTTCCTCTTAAAATTGTTTTTAGTACAACTTCTTTTTCTGCAGGTAGGTAGTATACAACAGGTCTTGCTGGGCTTCCATAAGTATTTTTTGATGTATATTTCCACTTATCATCAGTGACCCTTTCCAAAGTACCAATTACGCACTTTCCAGGCTGACATAGCGAATTTGTCCCCGCTCCGCTCCTGCACTGCAATCCTGCCCTTGAGCAGCTTTCCATACCCCCATGCTCAGTACCCCCAAGCGGATGCCCATGCCCATATACCGGATATGAGTACTCGTTGCCATTTGCTGCCACGGGCCCTGAGATAACGTCTTCTGAGTGCACATGCCCGACATTTTTGAACTTAAACCCATTAAGATCAAGGTTGTCAAATTCTTTGTCTATTACAGTCTGTCTGCTAGGGCCGAGGTTTTTTTGTGCAGAAAAATCCACCCTACCCAGCTTATGGTTAAAAATCTTAGGCTGCTTAGTTCTATCAAACTCTACGATGAGGTGGGCTGGGGATAAAGCCGGGTTACGTCTTTTGCCCTTGATGGTGTTCCAAGCGGAAGTGTTCATGGTGTATATAGGTTATCGTAATAAAAAGTTAACGGAGAAAAGTCATTAACCGACGTAAATCCAATTTCTACTTTATAGAGTTTGTAGGAAGAGATGGGGGACAGGGATTCTTGAACCTGACTATCAACATCTACCACTCCTACATAATCATAATCACAGAATGTTTCAGTGTCGTCTTCCGTACCAGCAAACCCAGCACAGGGCCCTTCGATGCTTGTGCTGTCTCTTAGCATTATTCTTGCAGTTAGGTTATTAATAGATTTTACAAAATCAAACCTATAAAGCACTTTGAGCATTTCTTGGTACTCAAGTTCGGATCCTAGATCGAGGCTTGCAGGGTCTAGGTATTCTTGCATTGCTTCAAGCACCTGAGAAGCTAAAAAATCCACCCCAACTCCTAGGGATTCGGGGTCGTACATTATCTCAACTACCAAATCCACAGGGAAGATTTCAGGTCCAATAAAAGAAACATTAGTGCCCAAAGTTACTCGGGGTCTCATAGAGTTTATAAGATATGAAAGATTAGAAGCACTCAGTTCACCACCATTTTCATCCCCGGCACATATTACAACGTTTCCTGACAACAACTCAGTTAGTTTATTTTTTTCCTCATAAGTAAGCACTTTGACTATACTTGTTTCAGGCACTAAGGATCTCACCTCGTTCTCAAAATCTAGCCCAGTTGTTAAGTTTCTTCGAGTAAGTACCTCGAAGGCCCGGGCTTTCATCTGAGAAACTGACTCTGTATCAGTTCCGCCAGCGGCATCTGCTTCATTCCGTAGAAACTCTAATCCGGCAAAATTCTTCTCGATTTTATTAATTTGCCCCTCGCCAACATTATAAGAACTTCCCCACCGCTCAGACTGACAAGCTACAGTCTTAACAAAATCACCTTGCCCTATCCTCACCTCTGAGAGAGTAGTAAAAACCTGGCTTCCATTCGCAATAAGCTTTGTTCCTCTCGGGATAATAAGCACCCTTTGGTATCCTGGGACTTTATAAAAAGACACGTCTGCTAAAGCCCTACTTCCGATCTTTCTTTGCACGCCAAGTTGCCTTAGCCACTGCAAACTAAAAGCCTCAGGAAGGTTATTTAGGTAGTAAAGGAGCTCGGATTGGGCAAAGGCCTGGCCCTCACTTATCGCAGCTAGGGGCGAGGCTGGTGTAAAATCATTAAGCCCCCCGCCCGACTCCAAAAACATCCGGGTTTGAATAGCCCGGACCAAAGCCTCGGTATTGCGGCTGTCCAACTGTAGTGGTAATATCGGACCGTAAATGCTAGCCATTAGAAAGCGGGGGTAAAGTTACGAGCAGTTGAATTAAGGCCTCCCTGAGGATCACTATTGTCCTCCTCAAAGGCCGGGGTTAAAGACCTATCCAATAAATCCCCATTTGACATAGTTCCTGGGTCGAAGGTGGTATATCCATTGAGTTTTTCGCCAAGCAATGAAATAGAGTAGATGTCTCTGTCCCCTGGAAGAGAGTCAGGAAACTGACTAAGTATGGAGGAAATTGGCGCACCGTCTCTGTCCGGGGTATTTAACACAGAAGACCCCCCACTTTGATTATAAAGAGCTTCCAGAGGAGTAGTAGAAAGATAGCCCACATACCCACTTTTAACAGCATCTTTGAGCCCTGTAGGAACAACACTATTTGTTAGCCCAGGAAAAGCTATATCATTCCAGTAGTTTTGTGGAGAAATGTACCCCTGAGATATTTTAACTCCGCGGTAATCCGACCCTAAATCCACCGAAGTATTTAAGTTTACCCTAGAGTTGGTAGGTGGCACAGAAACTTTTACCTGGGGGTTATTAGATACCGCCTTGGCAATTAGGTTGGCATCGGCGCCTACTCTTGGCTCGTTTTGTATTGTGCTTGAGATTTTATTAGCCAGTTCTTCAGACTGAGTGAATCCGGGCAAAGTTCTTTCAACCACTCTTCCAACATAGTTTAACAAAGTCAGCCCGTATTCTTCAGTTGAGTTTAATTGGTCAAAAAAGTTAGATTTAAACTCGGCAAGCAAAGTTGTTTTCCAAGTAGGCCCAAACTTCACATCTACAAAATCCGCAAATTTTTGCTCAGTGGCATACTGACTCACTAACGCTTTGAGTACTATTTCGGCAAAAAACTCTTTTGTTCCAAAAAAGCTCTCAAATATATCCGAAGGCTGCTGTAGATTTAAAAACTTGGTTGGGGATTGGGCATAGATTTGATTCTGTACTTCTCTGAAATATTCTGAGTCGCCATACGCCACAGCAGCTAACCCGCCAAGCGTACTAAAACTGTCAGTAATATACCCTGTTTTCAAGTGACGAGTGACTTATGCTATATATAATTTAAACCCACAAAGGTAGGTTAAAGGATATCAGACACACTATTTGTTGTTGATGGCCGAAGCAACACACCAACAAATCACCACCCCCTTGCCAGGAGAAGAGCCCTTTATCGGTGATCTTTCTGAGGGGGAAATTTGTATCAATGTTGCTGACGGTCGGATTTGGTCGGGGGATGGAATTGGCACCCCGATAGAGCTCGGTGGGGCTGTAAAGAGCCTGCCCATGGGATCGCTTCTTTTTTCCAACTATTTGGATGTGGATGTGACCAGCGCAGACAACCTTCCGATTGCAAATACGAATCCTCTGGATGTGCCTCCAGGCTTTTATAGAGAGCACCGCATTTTCCTCCGTTTTACTCAAACTCCATTACAAAATTTCCAAACTTACTTTGACTACCCCATCAACTGGGGAGTAGAAGCTGGGTGGAAGTTCGGAACTTCGGTAATTACGTGGGGAGGTGACGTTGACCAACTCAACTTCCAGGCCAACAATCCTATAGATTTCTACAAAGCCCAGGGAAGAAAAATCCTTGTAGAATTGAGTTCATTCGGTCCTGCTGCAGAGTGGATCGGGCGACTCCTTTGGGTTAGTTCAATACCCGGGATATAGAATTTTTTACCATGCTAGATAAGATTCAGTTTCAAAACGGTACTATTGTAAGTAAAGAGTACCTTAACGAGACGCAGAAAGGCACAAGTTTTTCTGCCGCTTCCTCCAGAGAAAATTACTACGCCGAGCCCACGTCCTCAGAGCAGGATGGGTGGAAGATTGGCCAGCGTGATAGCATTAAGGACTGGGAAATTGCCGATCCCCGCGAGGATAATGAAACTGGGTTGGGTAGACTTGCCCATGATGGCATAGTACTAAATTCGTACAATGCAACTACGGGGATAAAAGTATGGGGCCCTCCAGCCATAGCAGAAACTAGCCCCGGGAGCGGGGTGTATGGTGTGTGGGTAGAGGCTGGAAGCATAATCCTTAGCAATGGCCTCCCGGTGTCCTGGGCAGTGCAATTTGTACAGTTTCTTAGCGGTGCACAAACAAACTATATTTATCTTGATGAAGAACTAGCAATAACCGCATCTGCTACGAGCCTTCCAATCGGGCTATCTATTGGCTCAGCCCTGCCCTCAGTATCTAAGCCCCACGTCCCGTTGGCAAAGCTCACTCTAAATGCCGACGGAACCTCCTTAGCAACTGATAGTGACGGAAGTGTTGTAGGAGCAGGGTATATTGACCTACGCCCAGGGCTCTATGTTGGCAACTTAAATACATACCCCCGCACTTTACGCAATACTCCGATCAAAAATGATTCGTATGTTGCTAAGAGCTGGGAGAGGGTTATTGCTGATACATCAAACGGGTCATTAATTGCCTCTCTGCCATCAACCCCCACCGACTCAGACAGAATAGCAATTGTCGACATCTCGGGTACTTTTGACCGCTATCCGATCATCATTAGGCCAGGTGGTGACACAAAAATCAATGGTTCGGTGGATGACTGGATTATTAATATTAAAGATGCACATATTGAACTTTTTTATCACTCAGCCACCTCAGAGTGGAAGTTTGAAGAAACTCCCGGAGGAGACTGCTCCCCGCTCCTTGGCTCGTTCTTGAGCTGCGGCGGAAGAGAGTTTATTGGCCAGAGGTTAGCAACTGAGTGCCCAGACGGTGCAGTAGTACCAGCAACATATCCCAATCCTCCAGAGGGGTTGTATCGTTATGAAGCTTCAACATCAAAATGCTATAAAGAATTCTACCCCACAGTAGCGGTGTACGCAAACGGGCAAGGTGGGCTGATTAAAGTCCAAAATGCTCCTCGTTGTGATAGGGTGGGAGCAGCAACCAACCCCTCTGTTAAGAATATTATTTATGTCGACCCTGCAACCGGCGACGACTCCATCTCGAATAACGGATTCAATTCCGATGTGCCTTTTCGGTCTATTGAGCGGGCACTTATCGAGGGGGTTAGGGAAAGTCGCCGAGCTGGAACATACAACGATCGCTATGACAAAGTGGTTATTGAACTCGCCCCCGGTGATTATTATGTGGATAACTCACCCGGCGGTGGAAGCACACCTGGCCTCACCGCTTCTGCCGGTCTAGTTCAGCGGTTAGAGACTGGGTTTAGAGTGCTTACGCGGGAGGCTCTCGATCGTGCGCTCGTAATCCAAGTAGATTCTCTCAACCCTACATCCTCTCAGCCCCCTCGGGCCCTGAACCTCGGCCGAATCATCTACTCACAGAGTGGAGGAGTTGGCAATGTAGTAAAAATTGAAAAAGAGAGTATTAACTCCTCGATTTGGAAAGTTACTCTTGAGTATGTTAGAGGATCTTTCTCCGTATCCGACCAGCTCTATTACGATGGTCTGTCCCTAATCAACCCCACCGGTGGTGGCATTGTAGTCCCTAGAGGCATCTCGATAAACGGCGTGGACTTGCGCAAAGTGCGGGTAAGGCCGATGTACGTACCCGAGCTCAATCCAATAGCCGCTGAAGCACAAACTCAAAAAAGTAGCATTTTTAAAGTTACCGGGGGCAGTTATATCTCACTAATTACTTTTACAGATAACCCCCAAGTCCATAGAAGCCATAACACACTTGTTTCTGTTGGGTTTGCTTCACAATCTGAGATTAGTGGAGGATCTGTAGAAACTTCATACTATGCAAAAATCAACGGCCTATTTGGTACTTATGATAAATGGGGAGCTGAAGGCCTAGAGGCAATTGGCGCCGAGACCACAATCGTTGCTCCAATATACGATTCCAAAAACCTCAGACAAACCGACGCTGAAGAGAACCAAACTGGGATTCCTTTGGGCGACTCCCGCGTTAACTCCTCCGTTTCCTATCCGGGAGCCACGCGCATTCGCAACCAAGGCTCAGGGGACCAACGAGCTTTTGACCTACCGGACATCAACTCCACTCGGTCTTCTTCCCCATATATTTTTAACTGCTCTGTAAGGTCTATTTTTGGACTCAGCGGGCTGCACGCCGATGGCGCCCTAGTGGCTGGTTTCAAATCCATGGTAACTGCGAACTTTACGCAGGTATCACTACAAACCGACCCCACTTGCTTCGGAGATGGATCTTATTATCTAGACCCCCCTACTAATAAAAATTCTGGTGTGGGTAAGCAGTACCGCCCCTGCCCTCCAGACCCCTTCAAATACCGTCACTTTGGCTTCAAAGGAAGCAATGACGCAACAATTCAAATTGTTAGTTGTTTTGTTATTGGCAACGCAGACCACTTTGTGTCTGAGAGCGGAGCAGATCTATCTATTACGAACTCCTGCTCTGACTTTGGAGACATTTCACTTCACTCGGTGGGGTATAAAACGAGGTCTTTCAGCCAAGATGAAGGGGTACCCGACGGTACCTACGGAGGAACAAGAATACTTGAAATTATACCCCCCAAGCCCTTATCCTACACAGCGGCATCTGCAGGAACTTCACCAACACTGGTTGATACAGAGATCAATACTGGGCTAGTTCTTGAGTACGAAAAAACCAAGGCTTGGTACGTAAGCAACTCTACCGCCGCCACAGGAACTAACGCAAGTAAAACTCCTCCCAGCATAATTAGAGTTTACTTTTCTAACTCCAGCTCAACAAATCCATTCACTGCCACTACAAATGTTCCTTCATCGTCTAAGATGGGGTTCGGACAGTTCTCATATACTAAGAAAAAAGCCGATGGTACTTATGAACTAACAGGGGGGGAGGCCAGAGTTAATAGAAAGCGTATTTTTATCAAAGGATTTAATGAAAATGGTGATTCTATTCTCTACACTGGAGATATTCAGTTAGTTAGTTCAGTAAACTCTCCTGGGTATGAGTATCTAGATGACGGGTCAAAGATCTTCGTTTGGGATGCTTTGCAAAGCTGCTGGTATATTAACGTAAAAACTTCAAGTGTTGTTGAAGAGATAACAGACACCGACGGAGATGGCTACCTTCTTAAGAACTTTGATTATGCATTCCGCTACAAGATTATTACCAACCCCTTAGGAAGTAGTCTTTTCTATTCTAACTTGGACTTTATGTTCCAGAGGGCGTCTTTAGTAATAATCCGTGGTATAGATAGAAGAAAGTCCGATGACCGGATCTACAGAGTGATTCTTGACGGGTTCGTTAAAGACCTCGGCATGAGAAGGCCTCAAAACTTCTACATTCTAGAGAAGCAACTTAGTGTTACCGGCTACCCACTAAATGGCAGCTCGCTGCTCCTAGACGACCCACTCACCATATCGCAGATCAGAGACTACGACGAAGTCTTTGCTCCAGCTGAATATAAAAAACGAAGATTGGCTGGTGGTGCCTCTGACGGGAAGTTTGTAGCCTATCTCACCCAGGGTTCTCAGGCAAGAAAAGTAGCCTCTGGGGATTTATACCCTGCCCTCGATTTTGACGAGCCTGAAAACACAATTGATCCTACAAGTTCGGTAACAAGAGAAGCCTTGGTTGCCCTGGCCGCGCGCCCTGGGGTGGCGTTAGGAGGCATAGCAACCATCGCCCCGTCTCTTTCCCCCATTCCGCTCAAAGTAAGATCTACTTCAGCAGCATCGGGAATCCTTATTGGCCTCCGTCGGCCTTCTATCATCCGAGCTTCTGGGCACACATGGGAATGGACAGGGTATCTTAACTACGACACTGCCTTCCCCACCTTCCAAGGTGAGCCTTTGGAGCAAGATTTTGCTCTTGGTAAGATTATTGTTGAGGAGAGAGGGGGTAAGGTATATGCCACAGGCATGAATGAAGAGGGAAGTTTCTATATTGGTACGACCGTCTTCGATTTGAGAACCGGTGAGCAGTTTGCTATCCCACTCGAGGCAGATAATGAGCCCGGCTCGGTAACCAACCAGGTTTTTAATAGTGTTGTTATTAAGTCTAGTTTGGCCCTGAATGATGGTGCAGGGATGTATTTTGGAAATGATACTAATATTTACTTCGACTCCTCCACTACTTTTAATACAACAACCGGCCCCATCACGGCGAGTTCAAGTCCGCTTCCTGAGGTGTATGCTTCAACGAGCAAAGCGGGACTAGTCCAACTTGCAGATAAGTCGGTAATTCGTGGAGCAGGCATAAAAAATAAAAATAGTCCGGCTGGGGGGATTAGTGGCGGGAAACAGGGAATTGCCGAAAAAGCCGTAGTCACTGCAGCTGATCTAGCAGAGGAGCTTAACGTTCGGTTTGATAATACTCTAAAAGCAGGTACAGGGGTCAGTATTACCGAATCTAGTATAGAACTTCCAGGAGGTGATCCGCAAGCCCCAGAAGATAATATTGCCCAATTTTTAGTAGATGTTGGACTTCCTTCAAATACTGATAATGTTGGATTTGCTGGGCTAAGATTGGGTGATGAAACAACTGGGCAATTAGTAACTTCTATTGTAAACAGCACGGCAGGAATTAGTAAGAATGGGTCTTCAGATAATAAACTTGTAACAGAAAAAGCTGTAGTAAAATATCTAACTGCTCAACCTTTGATTTTAGTAATTCCCACCGGTCCTGGTGGCGGCGGCGCACTACCCCCAGAATATACAAATACTTACGGCATTATTGACTATATTGTTAATAGAACTGCAATAGCAACCATGTATCCCACGGGTCAAGTGCTAAAAGTTGTAAGAAGAGCCCTTACTTATAGCTACGTAGCTCCCTCCCTGTCAACTTCTACCGGAAGCCATATAAGCGTAACATTTGTAACCGGCGTTAATTTTAGCGCAGGAAGTTTTTCCGCAGATTTTCGTAATGAAACTTTTGACGCGCAACAATTTACCTACATAAACGATGGAACCAAGTGGATACGGCAGTAGTAGCGAGTTTAAATGCACAACATTAAGTTGCTTAATAACTACGTTACTAACGTAGAAGAAATTTTAGAAAAAATCTCGGATAGCTCCAAGAAGTATGTAGTGATTAAAAAGTCTCTTAGTGAAGATGAGCAGAACAAAATCAAAGATGCCAATTTAACCGGTGTTGGTTTCGATAGCTAGACTACTCGCTTGTATCCAGAAGGCGCGATGTTGGCCCAGCTTTTAGGTTTCGTAGGCTATCGTGAAGACAAGCGCGCTA
>OFSE01000509.1_pt1 | contig 11288 bp, 11 predicted proteins | sample 1543261 | NCBI WGS metagenome assembly OFSE01 (sample SAMN07774225, study PRJEB24372) | wastewater metagenome | isolation source: Exp Tend VB 50WW | collected 2016-02 | reverse complement strand
CCCCCAACGTATCCACTTACTTGCATAATACATGTACTGGTCAATAGATTTACCAGGAGTTTTCATTCTTGGTTCAATCATTTTCCAGTCACCTTCATACAACATATAGTTGAGTTGAGTGTCAAGTGTAGAAGCACTGGCACCCATACGAGAGGCATGTCTCCCTAAACCATCATATCTTGTAGAGTCGGTCCACTGAATTAATCCATAACCACCAGACCTACAAGACTCATATTTTATTCTTGCACCACCTTCACAAATATTGGGAACAAAATCAGATTCCTGTTTTATGTTTCCCATAATGGTGGCAAGAGCATTCTTATCTTTGATTCCTTGTTTTTGTAAGTAATTCAAAGCATAAGTTTCTGTTTGATTACACCCTTTACATTTCCAAATCTTTTCTTTATTTTCGACCTTCTTTTCTGTAATGTTTAATTTTTCAGATTTGGTGTCTTTCTGATCTGAGAAGTCTTGAACAGTAAGTTCTAAACTTTCTTTCTCAGGAACTGGTGGAGCACTCACTGGTATTAAGAGTGGTGACTGAAACGCAGTTAAGACTGAAAGGGTAGCAATTGTTGAAAATAGCATTAATTTTAATAGAATTCGGCATCCGTATAGAAGAGGGGTACACCACCTCTCTCGAAGGGCATCTTCCACGGCTCTAGGGGTGTCACTCAAAATCTCATAATAAAAAAGCAATCTTTTTAAGGATTGCTTATACATTATATGAGATTATTTAGGTTTTGTCAAGATTCTGGTTCGAGAGAGACAATTTCTATTTCTTTGTCTTCAGGTTCAATCCACTCGTAAAACTCCTCAAGAACCGCAAGAGCATCCTCTCTCGAAACACTTTTATCTGCCACTCGTTCAATAGACCATTCTCTTATATAAGAAACAATATCCTCAGTCGTTGCGTTCATAGTAGTCTTTTCTGAAGTATCTGGACAGTACATTCGAATTATACCATCTTGGTTCTCCTGTGTCAAGGGATTCTGTGAGGACGTTGTTGATAAAGAGTTGTCTTGTTTCTTCGTAGTTTGTTTTTCCTTTTGTTTTGTGTAAGGATAAGATGTTTCTACTGAAATTTTGTTTGCCAAACTTAACAATATCTTCTTTAAGTTCCGGGCAAGATCCATAATAGTTTTTCCAATCTGATTCTGATTTTACTTTTCGACTTTTTCCTTTTGGTGTTCTAAATTGCCAAAAATACTTTCTACCAATATAACTCCGATGATTGAGAGTATTTCGTATATGATATACAAACCCGTAATAATCTTCAATATCAATTGTTTCAAAAGGTTCATCATGATATAACCAAGGATTATTATATGTCAACAACAAATTCCCCTAAGATACTTCAAGTATTTAGAGTCATAGTTTATCTTCAAACCTAACAAAGTGATTCTAATTCTTTAGTAAACTCTTGTCAATTATTTTGTTGCTTGATAAGAACGAAGTGTAGTCTCACCAGACGCATTTGGTTTTGCTAAGTAAGTTTTAATTTTTTTAAAAGTTGAATTGTTCTGTTTCTCTTTTTCGAATGCATTATTAACTTTTGGAGCATCATCATACATACTAATGTTCTTAGCACCACTTTGTTTTGCAATTCCTTTTGCGGTATCTACTTTTTTCGTTCCAACATCACTACCTTTCATTCCACCAGTATAATGAATTTTATTCTTAGGAATATCAATACCGTGCTTCTGTAAATGTCCCTGAAACTCTGATGGATTATCAAATTTAGAACGAGCAGTAATTATATGAACATTTTGACCTCTTGCTTGCTTTCTTCTAAGATCTTTAATTACTTTTTTATTTGGACTTGAAGTTTCTCCAAACTTTTTAGCACTTTGGAACTCACTAAAATCATAAGAATGTCCCTTATCTTTATCAAGTTTATGAGTATTAAAATCTTGATTACTTAAACTCTGAACTCTTTTTCCAGATGAGTCATTTACGTGAACCTGAACAGTTGGTTTGCCTTTCTTACCATGACCAAATAAGGTCTCATCTGCATCATATGCATGAATATTTGTTTTCTTTCTAGTTCCTCTTGCTTTTTCATCCAGGTTCTCAACGGGTCTCCATTCTTCTGCCATAGTTTCTAACCAAGCATCACTCATATTTTCTATAACGTGTTCTGCAGATTTATAATCTTGTACAAATCCACCTTTAATTAAAGATTCTATAATAAAATTATACAAATCATCATACAATAACTCATCTTTAAGATGATCTGCTGCCCTGTATGCTGAATTACCTGCCTTAAAAAGTTGATATGCTTTTGTATTTGCTTTTTTATCTGCATTTGTAACAACTAATCTTGTATCAACTGGTTTTACTGGTTTTGGTTTTTCTCCACCATATACTGCTTCATCAAATTTTTTCCTAACAGCATCAACCATATCTCTATTTGCCTGTGTGTTTTCCATATCTTTAATTGCCTTTTCATTATTTTTACGACGTTTCTTCATATCAGGCTCAAGATAAGAACCTTTTTCTTCATTCTTAGAATCTCCAAAATATGATGCCCAACTTTTCATATCTGCCTGCGCTTGTTCCCGTGATGATGGTTTGAAGGTTGGACTATTTCTACCTGGTTTTCTTTTCTTTAGTCCAGATGCTGCTGCTTCTCTTGCTAATTTAGCAATTTCTTCTCGTGATGGTTTTTCTGCTTGAATTTTTCCAGTAGCAGGATTATAATGTGCCTCATTGACTTGTGATTGGTATATTTTCATATACGCTTCTCTTAAACTATGCATGAATCAAAATTACTTTTAATTATTTATAAAAAAAAGGGGGGGATGAACCCCCAGTTAAAAATTATATGACCTCAAAAATCTCCCTACATATTCTTTTACAAGTTTGTTGATCATCATCACACTCCACTATACATTGAAAATAATTATTTACTATCTCATTCTGTTTTTTACTCTCTAAATTTTCAAATAAATTCCACCCCAACAGTTGATCAAAAGGAACTAAATTGTGCATAATACCTCTTAAAGCACACATGTTATGTATATGCTATGTGTTGATACTCTAACAATTACTTAATATAAATATATCAAAAAAAAGAGGCATTGCTGCCTCTGTTCTTATAACTTAAATCCAGAAAATGAATCCTTTTCTAAGTCTTGTTTTATTCCACCAACCAAATATGAAGTAATCTCAGTTTCTTGGGGTGCGATTTGAACTGATTTGGAATTAATCCAGTGCTGAGTCCAAGGAAGTGGGTTATTATTTGCTGAAATATCGTATTTTGCTTTAAGTCCTATTGCCTTTAACCTACGATTTGCTATCCATTCAACATATTGTTGAAGAAGTTTATCGTTAAGTCCAATCATACTACCATCTTTGAACAGATGATCTGCCCATTTCTTTTCTTCATTTACCGCACGATCAAACATTTTATAAGTCCATTCTTCTTCTTCTTTCATAATTTGTTTCATTTCTGGATCATCACCCTCTTTCCATTTGTTTAGAATGTTTTGAGTGATTGCTAAATGTTGATTTTCATCTCTTGCGATGAGACTAATGATTTTAGCGGATCCTTCCATAAGCTTAAGTTCGCCAAAGGCGAAACTGCAAGCAAAACTAACGTAAAACCGAATACCTTCAAGAATGTTAACATTTGCAATTGCTCTGTACAACTTCCTTTTGACATCATTGAGTGTTTCTTTTGCTAATGGAACTTGCTCAAGTTGATACATCCATTGATCGGATGATCCATAATTCTGTGCTGCGTTGATAAAATCATCATAAGACTCTGTAACGCTCTTTGCACGTTCAAGAATACGTTCATCAGTAATAATAGTATCAAACACTTCAGAAGGATCTGAATAGATATTTTTGATAATATAGGTATAAGAGCGACTATGGATCATCTCCATAAACTCCCATACTGTCATACATGCCTCAAGTTCTGGAAGTGAACAGTATGGCAAAAATGCCAAACCTGGGCCTCTTCCTTGGACACTATCTAACATAATCTGATACTTCAGATTTGAAGTATAGATATGTTTTTGCTCTGGACGAAGAGTTTGATAGTCTCCTCGATCTTTCTGAAGTGATACCTCTTCAGGTCTCCAGAAATATCCTAATTGTTGAGTTGTTAGTTTATCGAAGACTGGATACTTATAAGAGTCATACCTTTGTATTCCCAAAGGTTTACCAAAGAACATTGGTTGCTTTTTTGTATTGACCTGATCCGTGTTAAAAACAGTCATGCCTTTTACTTGCGTTTGTTCTTCTTGATTAAGAATTTTAAACTGCACAAGATTCACACTCTCCCTCCTCTACTTTACTTAACTCTTCAACCAATTCATCCAAAGTGGGTTTAGACTCATCAACTTCATCTGTCTTATTATCATAAGTATTTTGATAATAAGAGGTCTTCCACCCATACTTATATGTAGTTAACAAATCATTTGCCATCACACTCACAGGAACTTCATTATCCGGATAATTGCTTGGATTATAAGACCAATTTCCTGATATTGCCTGGTCAAAAAACTTCTGCATTACCGCAACAATGTTGATATATCCACGATTAGATTTCATATCCCAAAGTAAAGTATAATTATTTTTAAGAGTATTATACTGAGGAACAATCTGCTTCAAAGGACCTTTCTTGGACTTCTTTACAGACAGATAACCACGAGGAGGTTCGATACCATTAGTTGCATTAGAGACGACAGAACTGCTCTCTGAGGGCATCTGTGCTGATAATGTGGAATGTCTCAACCCATACTCTAAAATAGATGCTCGTAGTGCTTCCCAGTCGTGCTGAAAGGGAATATTAGAGATTTCATCTACATCTTTTTTATAAGTATCAATAGGAAGCATACCATCAGAATATTTGGTACGTCCAAAATATTCACAATGCCCCCTTTCTTTTGAGAGTTGATTTGATGTTTTCAGCAAGTAATACTGAAATGATTCAGAAAGACTGTGTATCGCATCCCAGGCACCTTGAGAGTCATAAGCAAGTCCAAGTTTTGCGAGATAGTGTGCGAGTCCTATAAATCCTACACCAAGAGCCCTACGACGTTTTGTGAAGTTCTCTGCTGCCTTTACAGGGTAGTCTTGATAATCAATCAGTTCCTCAAGTGCTCTTACTGTGAGGTCACAAAGTTCCTCAAGTTCTTCATCTGATTTAACTTTACCTACATTAATTGCTGATAAAATACAAGTTGCTATTTCTTCTGGACCGTCATCATCAATATGCTGAAGTGGAACAACCGGCAAAGTTATTTCTTGGCACAAATTTGACATTGTAATCTGATCCTTAAAGGAACTGTGGAAGTTACAATGATCTATATTCATAATATAGATTCTCCCCGTTTCTGCTCTTTCTTTAAGAAGACTGAGAATAAGTTCCTGTGCCTTTATTGTTTTCTTTGGAACATTGGGGTTATTTTCGTACTCAATGTAGATAGAATCAAACTCAATTGTTCCGAAAGAATCATAAAGTCCAGGTACATCATGCGGGGAGAAAAGTGTAATCTCACCATCTTGAATAAATCTTTCATAAAATATTTTACTTAATTGAATACCATAATCTAACTTTCGAACCCGATTATCTTCGGTTCCTTTGTTGTTCTTAAGAACAAGAATATCTTCTATTTCTTGATGCCAGATTGGAAAGAAGACAGTAGCACTTCCACCGCGAATCCCGTTTTGTGTACAACACCTAACAGTTGATTCAAACTTTTTGAGGAAAGGGATAACACCTGTATGAGAAACTTCTCCCCCTCTGATTTTACTGTTGATTCCACGGATTCTACCTGCGTTAATACCGATACCAGCCCTTTGTGAGACATACCTGCCAATAGCCATATCACTGCTAAAGATACTATCGAGGGTGTCATCAACGTCAACCAGAACACAAGATGCAAATTGACGAAGTGGGGTTCGCACTCCTGCCATGATTGGTGTTGGGATGTTGATTCGGTGTCTTGAGATTGCGTCATAATACCTCTTGACGTATGATAGTCGTGTTTGTTTAGGGTATTCAGCAAATATTGTTAATGCGATCAGCATGTACATAAACTGTGGAGTTTCATATACTCCACCACTATTACGGTCTTGTACAAGATACTTATCAACTACTTGACGTAATCCAGCATAAGTAAACAAATAATCACGATCATGACGAATAAAGGAATTGACACTATCAATTTCTTCTTCTGAATATTTATTATAAATGTCACTATCATACACTTCTGCTGAAACACAATCCATAATGTGTTGGTTTAGGTGTGGAAGTTCTTGCATCTTTCCATAAAGTTGCTTACGGATCGCAAAAAGAAGCAAACGAGCAGCAACAAATTGATAGTTTGGATGATCTAAATCAATCAAATCAGAGGCACTACGTATCAAAATCTCTTGTATTTCAGAAGTAGTAATTCCATCATAAAATTGAATACCAGATTGTATCTCAACTTGTGATGGTGATACTCCAGAAATTCCTTTACATGCCTCATCAACCATCAAGTGCATTTTGTCTAAATCTATTTTCTCAACTAACCCACTTCGTTTTTTAACCTTAAGACCGTTGCTCATATTTTTTTCCAGATGTTAAATTTTAGTTTTGCTTCTAATCCTGAATATGTATTAGATTCTATCATATGCTGAACATTATGTCCAGTCAAAATCATATCATTTATATCTTTTTCTTCAGTATTTGGGGGCCAAATAACAACTTTTTGTCCCAATTCGATAACTCTGGAAATTCTTGATAAGATTTCTGTATTACGTGGTTCGTTATCGTATACCCAAACACAATCACTAATACCCCACTTATCAACATCACCGTCAGCTCCGCAAAGAGCAATTGAGTTTGAAATGAATGTTGAGTCAAATGGTCCTTCAGTAATGTAAACAGTTTTGTCTTTTTCAATTTCATCAAGTCCGTAAATTTTTGGGGCATCATCACTAAGCATTATAGTAATGTATTTAATCTTATTACTCCCGATTGCTCTTCCCTGAAACCCAACAAGAGTATTTTGATAGAATAAAGGAATAATAATCCTTGGTTCTTCATACTTAGTATTTGGGAATGTGGGTTTGATTGAGTTTGTCCATTCCTTAAATTTTTCAGCATAATAAAACTTATCAGGGTTTAACTTTCTACCGAGTAAGTATCCAGATGCACTTGGGTTTTCAGATGCCTTAGGTAAATTTAATTTAGGTTTGAATACAGGAGTATCAAAATTAAATTTAGGTTCTTCTACGATAAAGTTTTTTCCAGTGTGACCTTCTTTAAACTTCTCAAAACTATATTGTTTTGATATTTCAATATCAAGTTGTTTTAAAAAATTACTAAATGATATATTAATACCACAATTGTGACATTTGAAATTTGTATTATTCTTAACCTGATACAAATATCCTCTTGCCTTATTTTTATTCTTTTGAGAATCTCCACAAATAGGGCATCTCAAATTGTAAAGATTATTCTTTACTCTTTTAAACTTTTGAAGACGAGAAGATATCAAATTGATGTATTTTACATCAACAAAATCCATAATAAAACCGTTCAGTAATATCAGTATACTTGACTATTTTGATCTGTCAAGTGGTAGTAATCTATTTTGTTGATAGTGATTCATTTCAGAAGGAGTCCACCATCCAGATGCTAAACTGGACACTGCTGTTGCTAATGCTGCAAGAATAATACCTATTCCAACAGTCATCCATTTAATCTTTGAGATTTCTGAAACTTTATTTTCTAAATCAGCAATTTCTTCTTTTGTTTTTTGATGTTCTTTTTTATTTTCTTCCTTAAAATCATCAATCATTTTAAGAATTAAGTCATCAGTTCTTTGACCGTATTCAATTCTTTCATCGTGAACTGCAAGCATTTTAATTACATTAGTATTGACTTCACTCATCTTCTGAATCGCATCGTCTAATTTATTGACGATACTTGCGAAATCAGCAAACTTTTGCTCTAATACAGCAACCTTTACAATTTCTTCTGACATTTTTTTATAAGCAAAATTTATTTTTTAATAAATCGTCACTTTGCTGATAAGATCGTAAGATAAAATTATTTAGGTTTCATCCATCTTTTACGAGATCCTGGACCACCACTCATATATTTTCTTCTCTTACGAACAGGGGGGGCATCACCTGCTTCAAACGTTCCTGCTATTTGCCCACTACTAATATTATTAGTTGGGGCATCTTCCTTTAATTTTCTCAAATAACGAAAGGATTCAATAATTTTATTAATCTTCTTTTGCATTGTAGATACTATAAAGTTGAGAGAGACAGTTAATATCAACTTGAATATTATGAATATCAGATTTTGGGTATTCTGGAAATTTTCCTAAAAACATAATAAAAGATTTCATAGCAGACCACAAGTCCTTTTCAATTTTAAAAAATAACATAGGAGTTGTGGCCTCCCCAAATATATTATAAAGAATAATGAAATGGTTTAAAAGTAAATGAACCTTCAAATCTCCGTTATTTTTATATCTTTTCAATAATCTTTTAATATACTTAAAATGATTTAAATCTTTATCAAAGTCTTCTCGCGTAACTGCTTGAGGATTTTCATAATATTTAATCGCAAATAAAAGAAAATTATCTTCATTCAATTCATTAAAAATCATATCATGCAGTTACAGTTAATGTTGTGGTTCCAATACCAACAGAAGTGTTTGTGACTGTTCCAGCACCACCTACTTGACGAAGAATATCAGAGGTAAAGGTTTTGATTACAGCAGCACCACCTGAGAAGTCTGTAATCGTTCCAACAACACCACGAGGTAAATCGATAAACAGTTTTGTTGCATTTGTGCGAGTGCTGAATGTCACTACAGTTCCAATACCAAGCACACTTGCAACTGTAGATGCTGTACCAATTTGAACAAATGTAGATGCAACAGAAACAATTGGTCTAGTGGTAATTGTACCTGGGCCTACTACACTGATGGAACTTACACCGGCAACAACTCCGGTTGTATCAGCAACAAAAATATTGGTTGCTCCAATTGCAATGGTTGCATTGATAGTTGTTGTAAGGAAATTTACATTTGCAGCAAGGACAGATGATGGGGCAGTGAGGGCAAATGCAACTCTGTTACTAATTTGACCATTAAAGTTATTAACAATAATATCACCTTCATCATTTGTATAAATTCCAAGTTGTGCTCCTGGAGCAACAGAAGCAGCATAACCTATAATTGCAGCTGATTCGTTTGCATTATTTGCATCAAGAGTTCTAACCCTTATTGTTGCACCAGCACCACAATAAACACTTTCATTCCAAACTACATGAACGTAAACAGTTCCAGCAGTTGAAATTCCAGAAGTAGCACCAGCACCAAGAGAAATTCTAGAGTTCTGATTTGGATCTTCAAAGAAAACTGCAACAGGAGTAGCAGTTCCAAGTCCAGTTGCTCCTGTATCTGAAGAAGAACCAGCAGTGTTCAATCCAGCAACTGGAACCAAGACTTCATCATAGTAAGTTGTAGAGAGACCTGATTGTTCAGTAGTTCCATATCTCCTATAAACCCAACCACGATTATCGGCAAAACAATTCCAAGGGGTATTTTCACGATCATTCTCAGAAAGGTTCTTAGGTAGACCGTAATTATTTGCTTCAGTTTCAGTAGTTGTGGAAATTCCCCAGAGTGCCATTCTTTTTACCTATAGTACGTTAATCTAAAAAGTATTTATAAAAAAATAGAGACCACGATATGCAGTCTCTATTTGAATATTATAAAAATTCAAGGAGTAAGATCTTTTGCTCCTTTATCTTTCAAGAGTTTTTGTCCCTGAATAATAAGAAGTGAAAGAATACCATTTGCCTTAATTTTTGAATTTGCACCAAGTGCTTCAGAAACTGCAAATAATACAGTTGCTAAAAGTGCTTGATTAGCTGATACCCATGCCCATACGATTGCGACTGACATAATAACCTCTAAGTGAAATGTTCCTATCTTATTTAGTGATTTTACCTTAATTTAACAATCAACTAGCATCTAAAGGTAAGTTTCCAGATTTTTGCATTTGAAGTTTTTGTCTCTGAAGCATTTGTTGTTTTTGTTGCAGCATTTTTATATTTGCAATCTTTTGCTTATCTAGATTTTGTTTATTTTTATCAATCGCAGGGTCTGGAGCAGGAGCAACTGGTTCATCAACCATTTGCTCTCCAAGTTTAAGACCTCCACGTTCTGCTGTTAGTTTGGCAGCAACTGCCATTTTACGACGTTCTTCCTTTGTTCTACCTTTAAACTGTGGGGCATCAGATTTGTAAAAATCTTTAATCACAGTACCCATTTCTGCTTTCTTCAGATTCATTTTTTCATCAAGTTCTGCCTTTGATTCATTTCTAATACTGTTGAGCAAATCATCCTTTTCACTTTCACTCATTCTTCTTTTTGGTGCTGCCTTTGCTGCAGGTTTTGGTGTTGTTTCACTCCCTTTCCAAGGATCAGAAACTGGTTGTGCTGGTTTTGTTTTCTTTTGAGTGGGTGGAGTATAAGAACCACTACTTACTCTTTCTTTGGTTCCAGCACCAGCACCACGATATGTTGATGGTTTTCTTTGTGCTGTACTTGTCGTACTTGGTTTATCATCACCATTACCAACATTACCCATTCTACGAGCAACATTTCTTGCTCCTCTTGATATTGCTCTTGCACCAGCACCAACTGCTCTCTTTAATCCACTCTTAAGTGCTGATCCAATTCTTCCAAGAAGTCCAGGTCTCTTAGATCCTGTTTCTTTTGTGTCTGATTGTGGAGAACTTGCTTGTGGAGAACTTGTCTGTGAACTATCGCCACCAGAAGAACCTCTTCTACCCCTCTCATATCCCTTAGAGAACTCCCTACCAACTGCTCTTACCCCTCTCACAGCAGCACCAGCAACATATCCTGCTCCACGAGCAAGTCCCTTTCCAACTTTCTTTACAGTAGACTTTACTTTTTCAAGTCTATTACTCTTAATATCATCTGCTTCTGTTAAAAGAGCAGAAGAGATTTCTATTGACTCAACTAAAACATTTTCAATTTCCTCAACACCATAACCTTCTTGAATACACTCAAAGAAGAACTCTTCAACAACTTCTTCAATTAAGTTATCTGAAAGTAAAAATACTTCAGATTCTGAAAGGTCATCAAAAATACAATCAACATCTTCAATTTCCACCATTTCTAAAAGAGTTCCACCAAGTTCTTCTACTGCCTCACCAAGAGAACCACCAAGTTTTGGATTGATTTTGATAAGTTCTTTATTATCGACTTCTCCTTCTTCAATTTTTCCCCCTA
>OFSE01000508.1_pt1 | contig 11293 bp, 24 predicted proteins | sample 1543261 | NCBI WGS metagenome assembly OFSE01 (sample SAMN07774225, study PRJEB24372) | wastewater metagenome | isolation source: Exp Tend VB 50WW | collected 2016-02 | reverse complement strand
ACAGTTATGACATAAAAAACCTCTAAAAGAATCTGTGTCATGGTTATGATCTACGACCCAGACACTTGCATTTCCACCAGAACCTTTTAGTTGTTCTTCATTCTTTAGACATATTGGACAGATGTATCCTGGATCTGGATAGCCGTGTTGTTCTTTTAACTCTTCCCTGCGTTTTGCTAATTTTTTTGCACAAGATTTACACTCAGGCCTTAAATAAGTTCCTCCACTTGATGGAGAAAAGGCTGAATCGTCTAGTTCAAGTTTGCATTTGCTACATGTTTTCATAGAGCGGATAGCGGGAATCGAACCCGCACATTAACCTTGGCAAGGTTACGCACTACCACTATGCAATATCCGCTAGTATTTATGCAGATGGTTTTGCAAGGTCTTGTTTTCTTTTAACTTTGCCGTCTGCTACGCCAGTCCAATACATATTATAATAGTTTACATCAAACGAAAATGTCTTGAGATGCTGAACATGTGCACCAGTATGAGCATATAATTGAATACCAGCATCTTTTAGTTTTCTAAAGAAAGAAACATCTTCGCTAATAAACTTATTTGCTGCTTGTTGATTTTCTCCAAATACAGAAAACTCACCAGCAACTTCACGAACTTTAGGAACAACCGATCTGTGCATTAAAACAAAACCAAAACCAGCAACATCAACTGGTATTAACTGATTGGTTGGCATAGGATGAATGGTTCTTGTTACATACTTATTGTCTGTATTCATATAAATAGCAGGAGTTGGCTCCATCAAACTCTGTTCATTTTCTTGGCTAACAAAATAAACTCCAGTAACAACTGGCTTAGAGATTTTATCTGAAGAATCCCACAACAACTTAAACGCACCCATAGTCATAACTATGTCTGAGTCAATCCACATCAACCAGTCTGTGTTCATGTTGTCATACCAATAATCAATTAAAGATTGACGCTGTCTTGCTATTTGATTACCCTGCACACGAATAGTGCTTGCTACTTTAATTCCACTTCTCTGTGCTTCAAGCAGGGTATTTAAAATGCCACTTGCAAACCTACCCTCTACAGTACCACCGTCACACCATGCAAAGGTAACTGTTTCCTTATCGCTGTGTCCTGATACTGGTTTATCTACAACCTTTTTTGGTTGTGTCTTACTAGGCTGCTTTTTTGCCATTGCTATGCTCCCTTAGATGTCTTGCAAGAGTACTGTGAGCAAAGATGCCCCAACGCACCTCAAGTTCTTTACCGCATTTATTGCAGACTGCTACTCTACCCTTGTCCATGTTTCTATTATATACCAAACATTATTTATTGTCAATCTTGGGTTCTAATTTGTCCCACTTGCCTGCTGCATTGCCTTGATAGGTCTGTCCAGTTTCTCTGTCTATGAGCAACCATTTTGTTGGAGATAATGTTTGTACAACCAAGACTACTTCACTTAAAGTCTCGGGGAATTCAAAAGACTCTCTCATATACCATTATCTTCCATATACTTTAATCTTTCCATTATTACTTCAGTATTTGGATCAGCCAAGAATTGATCAAGAGCCTCTTTAACTATTGGGCGCATCTCATCAACTACAGGTCCGCCTTCATTTTCCATATTAGAAATATCGTAATGATAAGCATCTGAATCTTCTGTGACCCACTTGGCAGCATCTTCTACATCCCATTTGCGGGTATTGATAAGGCGATGTATAACAGGTTTACCAGGCTTAGTAGTAAATGAAGGTTCTAAAGCAAAGATACGATTATTAGGTTGAATAGCAAAGTTACCATCATCACGCTCAATAACATGACCACACTTATGTTGACCAGGATTTTCAGAGTAACCATCATCAAGACTGTTTGCATCTCCGCTATACCAGTCCAAGGTAAATAGATACTTGCCAGATATCTTGGTCTTAGTTCTGTCCATGTAGAACATACGAAGGTTTGCAAGGTTTGAGAATTTTGTGACGGTAACGAAAGGACTAAATGAATTCCACAATACTAAATTATGTATATCTTCTTCCTTAACACCAGGATTGGTACAGAAAGCATTGATAGGCATTCTCCACCAGATACCGCCATCTTCCATCATAAAGTGAAACAGTGGACTTCGGTTTGGTACGCTGGATACGCCAAAGATCACACATGGAAAGTATTGATCGTGACTATCCTTTTGATCCCGCAAAAAATTACCACGCACATAACATTCTATCGGCGGGATGTTGGCGTTTAATTCAGGCATGTACTCATTCTATCATCTCGGCGCAATAGATGTATCAAACCACCATGCGCCCCTTTGCAGGGCGCTATGGTTTAATCTTACTATCTGCGTAATCTTGACTAGCCATGTTTACCATTCTGGCTTTTCCGCAGGGACAAGGAGGAACCTTATGTATCCTATCCTCATCCAATGTAGTAATAATAGCCATGATGGTTTGACATTCAAGGCATTTGAACATCCATCTGCTTTCAGTCATTTTCTACTTCTGTGTATAGAAGTACAGAATCCATCAAATTCACTTTTCGTGAAGAAACGTATCCGCCACTTTTATCTAGTTGCTCTCTTGCTGCTTTTTCATCATCTGCTAGAACTTGTACCATCATTTCTACCTTGTATGAAAAGCATCTTGTTTTTTCATTATCTGCCATTTTTTTCTCCTCTCGCTGTTTGTGCTGCTAATATTCTCATTCCCAAACCATTGATCTGAGACGATGTGCCAAGGTCAATCTGTTCGATTTCTCTGGCAATACGCTCACGCAATTCAGACTCTACGGCCACAATGCTATTCCCGATAAGGCTCTGTGTTTGTAGTCCAAAGTTCTTAGATACCTCGTTGTAAAAGTGTTTGCCAATATCTGTTGTAATATCAAAGTTCATTGTCTTCAAAGTCCATTCTGTATTCCGTGCCCCATCTTTCATAGATAGGCCAGAGATTATCCCAAATCCAACAATCTCTTTTAAATCTAAATCCATCTGTTGTGTCAGTTTCTTCATAGAAAGAGATACGAAGAACAGCCTTTGATGCAAAATGTCCTGCTAGGTTTGCCATCCACCTTAAAGGAGGGCGGGAGTTATCAATTCTAGTAGTCTTCCACTCTGTAATATCATCATCATAACGCATATGCCAATACCCCCAATAGAAATCCTATAATGAATGCAGAACATACAAGAGTTGAGAGAAAGCGCTTCTCAAAGTATCGCTTAAGAATGGCACGTTCTAGTTCTTTATCCACTTCATAGGCAACACCATCTATTGTGTATTCTCCCATGCCTACCCTATCTCTTCTATAAGCCTTGCTGATATATGACTAGCCTCATCGATTTCATGAAGGGAGCCTGAGAACAATAACTCATTGATCTTAATGATTTCTGATTTGATATATTCGTTAGTAAGTTCCATCAAACCAGTATACCCTAAAAAAGCGGGGGAGTCAAACAAAGACCACTATCAAAGTAAGTAAAGGAACAAACCACCATATATGCTTAATCACGTATTTGCCCATATAAGGTATCTGGTTTGTCAGGAATTGTATTAAGAGTCTCATGATTTGAGCATACGGGATATAGTCTATGGCCAATTGATTTGATACCCTCGGATTTTTTAGAACAGAAATAGCATACGGCCATAAAGGCTTGACCGTTTTTGCGTATCTTGTCTAAGGCTTCTACAAGCCTCTTATCTTTATACCATTGAGTATGTTGGCTAGGCATATATTCCTCCTGGAAATAAGTATATCAGGAGGGAGAGTTTTTGTCTATTTCTTCTAATATTTTCTTAGCAAGTTCTTGGGCTTGAGAGCCTTTGTGTTTGGTTTTCAAATACGGGAAGATTAGGTTTGCTATGCGGTCTAACAGTGGTGTTTCCATATCTAGATAATCATTATACAGGAAAGATGAGCAGTTTTTCTCTTACTCAGGAGACTGCACTCATTTTTCTGTGGATAGGGTAGAGGCAAATGTATCAGATCCCTACTTTTGTGGTTGTGGTAGATGATGGTTTAACCCATCACCTATCTAATAGTATATCATAAAAAATGTTACTGATAAAAAAATGTTATACCAATGGTGGAGGAAAGTGGAGGGAAGTGGGGGATGGAGCGCTTTTTACTGAGGGGATCGTAATACCAAACCACAAACCTTTAATCCCAAACCTTGATATCCACGATATGGGGCATATGATACACCAGATATAATGGTTTGTCAAGCCCTAAATACCGCCCCAAAAATGTGTAGAAATGTAACAAAACTATAACAAAAAGTTATAAAACCTTTTAATAACAAACCAAAATATCTAGAAAAGTTAGAAAATGTTTTGTCTCTATATATGGGGGAATTAAAGATAGGATCGTAATCTTTTTTATACCCGCCCCTGCGGGGCCGCCGCCTGCGGCGGGGTATTTGACAAGGATCGTAATCCCTAGTATACTTATAGTATTGGATCTGGCCTTGCAGTCATCGATTCAATATTTGGGATCTGGTTACCTTTCTGGCCAGGTCCCAATTTTTATGGTTTGATATAGTCTAAACTTTCAGCGGGGGCTACGGTTTGATCGTTCGTAATGTCTTTTTCAAAAAAGGCGCCAAACATTCAGCGGGGGGGACTTTGCGAGGGATCGTAATGTCTTTTTCAAAAAATGGGCGGGGATTCAAAGATACACATCAAACCTAGTATAAGAGACATAAGGTTTAGGGATACAGGGTTTGGGGATATAAGGTTTGGGATCGTAATGGTTTTTTAAGGTTTGGGATGTCCAGATTGTCTGGTTTGATATGATATTACCCGGGGGGCCTACTTGCCTGTTTTTGCGAAAATTTCTCCTAGGTTTTCAAACCCTTCATCTGTGATACCCATAGCAAGCAAGAACATTTCCCAAGACTCTGCTACATATTTTTTACCATCATCAGAAATATCACAAAGACCTTCGCTTGCTAGATAAGCCAATGGCAAACCAATATCATTAAACTCTAGAAAATCTTTTAACTCGCTATCCTCACGATAGTTAATATAGAACTCACCTAAGATATTTATTTGATTAGAAAAGTCTGTCGTCATAGTGTCCTCCCTGTTGGTAGTATTCTCTTACTTCTTTATTATACCTTGCCGATTCTAAAATCTCAAGTGCTCTTGAATAGGGCACATAAGGAATAGCCGTTGCCAAGTAGTAGCCAACTGCCTCTAAGTCTAAAGAGAAATCAGACACGAGTGTAGAAATCTTTTGGGCAACCTTCTCCTCTTTGGTAGGGGTATCGTTGCGCTTGATTCTATACATAGTTCCTCCCATTGTATCAAATAAGTAGGGAGAGCGCAAGCCCCACACCTGCGCTCTACCCTTATATCACGTGAGGGACCCCACCCCACGCATTCAGCCTAGGTCACCAGTCTAGGCTCTCAGTTAAGATTGTTTAACTAGTTGCACTGAATGATAGTTTATAAAGTCTTCTATGTTATGCCAGTCTTCTCCACTACCCACGGTCATATCAGTTAGGTCGATTGTGATTGGGTGGTCTAAGAATCCTTGGTCTGAGGGGTCCATGGCAGTAATACCATAACCAGTCTCATCCAGAATAGAATCTTTAATAATATAACTAATGGCCATACGAGTCCCATAGGCAATGTCTCCCATTTGTAGACGTGGACGTGCATGGTTTAGGGCTGCAGCAAGCAACTCATACATATGGTCCTCGTCCCAGTGACTGTACAGAGCCACGGCATGGTCCTCTGATTGTTTAAATATAAAGTTACAGCGGGCTCCCACTATTCATCATCTCCTATGAAGTCAATAACTATCTTGGCAACTCTGCCGTCATCATCAAGTTCAGCATAGACAGGATAGTATCCGTCTCCATAGCCTGTAGAGAAAGCAACAGCAGAACCATTTCCTAATTCTCCGTAGCCTTGTTTGAGAGTAACTCCACATGCTCCAAGGTAACTATACTGGCCAGCCTTGTTAACATGTTCATCAAAGGTATCAACCTTATCGTTCCATGGTTCCCATTCATCAAGATAGCAAGGGTCGCCAACCATGGCTTGTCCGCTGTCTACTCCGAAATGACCTATTAGTGTTAGGTTTTTAGTGTTCATTTATTTCCTTTCTTTGGTTTGTATTAATGGTATCAAGTTCCAGCGGTATTGTCAACTGGATCCAATCATTCATTGGCTGCCTCCTTGGCTGCAATGGCAAATGATAGGTCATAGGTTAGTTTGTATACATTGCCAAGAGCCTCTAATGCACCCTCCCAATAGGTTCTAACCATAGAATCCATAGCCTCACCTGATTCAGCCTCTGTCTCTTGTGCCAGACTAAGTTGATTCTCAGCCTCCAGCATTAATACCTTAAGGTGCCCATGCATAATATCTAAACCAGAACTACCCATGTCTACCTGTTTCTGTAGTCTTTCTTCCATTAGAGCATTTCCTCCATAACTTCTAAAAGGTGGCGGGTAGCAATAATCTGCCCACTAGTCCAATTAAACTCATAGTCTTTCTCAATATAATCCTTAGAGTTAGGGTCTAGTGGTTCCATTTCATTTTCTAAATCTTCTGTATCTTGCATTAAACTAATAAGATGTATTTTGGTATATTCTATTAGTTTAGTTTTACGATTGATGTATTCTGATTCCATTTCATACCTTTCTGTATTCGGGAACGTTGTCTAAGTATATCTTGTGGTCTTCACATTCCGCAACTTGGTCAAGGTCTGCCTCGCCCATATAGTTACACTCTGAACAAATCTGACCACAATCATTGTCACAATATTCAAGGGTATCTAATGAATCACAATCCATACACTTACTCTCATAGTTTTCATCATTAGTAATAAAACCATTTTTGAATTGTGTTTCTCCACCCCAACCTGTTTCTTCTTGATAGTATAGATTAAAATCTAAGTCAGGATACTGTTCAGATAGTTTGATGATAGCAGGCACTGGTGGAGACCAAGCGGTATTAAAGCGGTATGAAAGAGAAGTCTCATCTTCTTCCATTAACTCAGTCTCAGGATACTCCTCACCATGTCTAATTCCTACATCCCATTTGGTTCCCCAGTTTCTTACATTCCAGTCATACCAATGGTTGCCTTTGAACATAAGAGATTCTTCTAATGGTAGGCTATGGTCAGGTTGCTTTAGATACTCCTCATCAGAGACACCGTCCTGAATATGATTATATATATTATGAAACGCAAATATAGGATTAGAGTATGCGGTTTCTGATATCTCCATTTGTCCTGTAGCCATGTTCCATGAATCATGAGACTTCTTAAATGGTTTATTAAGCATACGCTTAACATCTGCTATTAGTTCTTTGCTACCCTCTATGGATAGAGAGTTATATACCCAATTTGGCATGGGGGTCCTTTCTGTTGGTCGTAATACAATTATCCCAAAATCAGGGAATTCTGTCAAACCTTCGTAAAGTGATTTTGGTCACAATGTTCCCTCTACCCTCGTGGATTGGCATTCCATGCACTTAGGATCTATAGGATTGTGGTACTCTTTATAGCCAACATCCTCTAATCCACCTGCGGCATTGTAAGTAGCCTCGTTGTAGGTGTTCTCCATATATGAGAATCTAGTTACATTATCACAATCTAAACACTTAGGCATCTGCACCCATCTCCCATGGCTCCACGTCATAGTGCACCTTGCACCTGTCCTCAATTGTGTCGTCTATATCTACATCATATTTACAAACAGTACATTTAATAATTAGCATTATCAAAATACCCTTCTGCCCTGTGGTATGCGTTAAGTGAAGTCACTGATAAGTCAAAGGTATCAGAAGGGTGCATAATTAGCAAATGGTCCAAGGCGTGTCCAGCGGTTTTAAAGTCTGAATAGCATTTATTACCAATAGTCATTTCCCAGCAATTTACACCGCCAGGAGATACGGAATATTCCATTTCATATATTTCTACGTTTAAGGTCATAAATAAATTTTAGCAAAATTTGGGGAAAAAAGCAAGTCCTTCTTAATGAAAAGTCACTAAAAATATTAGGACAAAACGGACACCCCCGGGGGGCATTTTTAAGATCAATGCAAAAAAAATTGAGCAGTTTTTACACTTGCTCAGGTGTTGCGATTACTTACGCAATCGCTAAAGTATTTTTTACAATACCTAGCAGACGATTTTTTTCTGCTGTAATTGTTGCGTCAAAACCACTAGCAGCAGCGAGCATTGCCTCAGTATTGCCACCACGAGAGTTTCTGTGCCAATCTAAACGCTCTGTTAGCGCATTGAAAGCACCCCACGCATTACCAGCAATCATTCCATTAAATTGCCCTGTGTAAATATCATTGATAACATCAACTTTATTTTCCCACTTCTTTACCGCACCCTTAGAATCTTTTTCAGGTTTAGGATAAGCAGCAAGGATAATGTCATTGAATTGACCAGCGGTAATTTCTTTTTCAATCATAGCCTTAGCCATAACATCAAAAGCGTCCATATAAACATTAGCAAGACCAAGAGCCTCACGAGCAATAGCAACCTTGCCATTAGCGGTCTGTGTATGACGAATCTTGAATGATTGCTTGATTTTATTACGCTTAGAACCAAGAGCAAGATTAAGAGTGTTAGCGCATACAACACGAACGGGTGTTATTGACGCTTGAATAGCAATAGAGCCATCGTGGCTTGTGTTGATAAGTAAATAGGTTTTTACTTTATCCGCAACACCATTAGGGTCTAATACTGTTTCACGCTCAAGAGCAAGAGAGCCGAATACTACACGCCCTCCACGAATTGAACCAGCGGTTTCCCAACGACCTCCGCCGTCAAGGATATTATCACCAAATGAGAATAAGTCCTCATTTTGTAGAACGTGATAACGCTCACCTACAACACCAAGAATATCTGTCTGAGTGTTATCAGTAGGGTTAGTTCTTACGACATAAGAATAATTCTTGTCTGAGGTAAGAGTATTTGGAATCTCAACATCAACTAATCTAACATTCCAATTATTTAGATTAGCAGCAGCAAGCATTTCGCTTGTTGTTTTTTCATCTGAGAAAACTGTGCCAAGACCATGCCAAGCAGGTTCTCTAAATGAGGCAAAAGAAGCAACGCCATTTTGCGTTTCTAATTCATGAGCCATTTTTATTTCCTTTCTATCTGTTTAGACAATCATATCAGGAAGGGCTGACAATGTCAATTCATACTGTTAAGAATCTGGGCAAATCGGACATCGTTCTTAAACTTGACAAAAGATCTTTTTGCCCCCCGGGATTTTTGTGAAGCAGTTTTAAGACATGCTCAGGTCTTGGATAGCCCCACTATCACACTTTATAGATATTATCTATCTCAACATCTGCTTCTCCGTCATATGAATTTAGTTCAGCATAAACATTGATATCAATATCGCTAACATCAAAGTTAGCAACTTCATCTAACGGAACTAAGATTGTTCCTGTGATTGTGGCGGTAGCCTCAAATTGAATTTCCTTAGTAGGATTAAATCCAAAGATACTACAAATATCAGCAACGATTTCCTCTGAATCCATATCAAGGTAATCAGGTAGGCGACTTTCTAACATACTTACATGCTGAGTATATCTATTAAGTTCTCGTCTTTCTCTGCGGTATTGATGTAATTCCCACTCAAGGTCGCTAACCTTTACTGTTGGATACCAATTTGTATAATCGCTTTGGTGTGCTTCAGAATCAATAATCTTATAGGTTACGATTTGATTAGGGTTGTAGTGTGCTGGCACTACTATTTCATTAGTTGTTTCTGTATTCATTTAAGAGTTCCTCTCCTACTGTATCCATTTCTTTAATGGCTTCCAGCATATCGTTTAATTGTTCCTCTGTCAATAGTGCGTGGGTCACTAGGGTTGTTGTCATAGCAGAGAGCATAGCAGAATAGTTATACATCTCTTTGATAAAACTTTCTTCATCTACTACATCTCTAATACTGACAATGTGTTTGACAATTTCCATTATCATGTCATCATGAACCGCATCTCTTGATGCTTCTTGTAATTTAATAGCGGTTGCTATCATGGGGCGTTCCTTTCTGTTGGTTATTTATCAAGTTTAGCAGAAATCAGGGAAAAATACAAATCGTGCCGTAAAGCCTTGTGTGATATTGCTCACAGATCCCGGGGGGTTTTATGAGCAGTTTATTGTCATACTCAGGACAATCTCTCTAGGAATAACTGCAAGGACTTTTTAAATCACTTCATTTGTTAGCAGTGCTTATCAAGAGAGAAGTTGTGGCGGGGCAATTGCGATTACACATTCAAAACCGCCACAATTCTATTAGCGAGTTTTTACCATAGCAAATCTTGTTTGGTTATTTGCTAGGCGTAGCATTACCTTAGTGACATTTAGAGTTTGTGGCACAAACTTTTCAATGCGACCTGTAATACCTGTTTTAGAAGTAGTGAATAAATCGCCTACTCTGTAAGTATAGCCTCCAAGGGTCATTTGTTTATCCTTTCTGTGATAATCAAGTTTAACATTTTTTAAGGGGGAAGTCAAATACCCTTCCCCCATAGAATTACAAGTATCTTGCGATAGTGTTGTAAGTAGAAGTGGAAACTGTTTCCTCATCTGTCATTTTGAGAATACGGATAGCGTTCTCAATTTCTTCAATGGCTTCTCTATACTGCCAATCGTTCATACTATTGAAGTCCTTTTCAGGTTCAGCAGGTAGTTCAATAGAGCCTTTAGGCAAATTGAAATCTACATTTATTTGTCCGTTGTAGCGAACATTAGCAGATAAGTCCTCTGCCTTTGAGATTTGAGCAAGTGCTAACTTAGCAACTTCCTTGTTCCATTTCTCTTGCGCCTTTGAGTATTTCTCCTCATTGACTTTTTGGTTAGCCTGAGTTTTTTTCAGGTCTGCCAATTTAGTTTCAAGTGCTTTAATTACTTTAGGTGTAGCAATTTTGACTTGAATAGATTTTCCGTTTCTAGCCATTTTTTCCTTTCGTTAGTTGTTGAGCGAGAATTGTAGCAGAGCCCACCGACAAAGTGAGCCCTGCCATTTGATTACTTAACGCTAGTCCAGCGTTCTTTACCATTTACATCAAGTAAAAGCCGATTAACGCCATTTGGTTTAGCGTGGATTTCCTTGATTACTCCCACAATTCCACTTTTAGTGGTTGTGAAAGTTTGTCCTACTTCAAGTGTTGCCGTAGTCATTTGTTTCCTTTCGTTAGTTTGGAAGGCTATCTTATCATAGCCCACCGACATTTATTCGCACCAAGCCTCTAGGTGGTGTTGCTCTATGATAGCCCAAGCGGGGGCGGTATTTCTGCCTTTATAGGTTATGTCTTTTGGCATTTGTATCTCTTGATCCGTATCA
>OFSE01000506.1_pt1 | contig 11340 bp, 20 predicted proteins | sample 1543261 | NCBI WGS metagenome assembly OFSE01 (sample SAMN07774225, study PRJEB24372) | wastewater metagenome | isolation source: Exp Tend VB 50WW | collected 2016-02 | reverse complement strand
GCGCCGAGGGTGGGGAGCGTGGCCGCGAAGGCCATCGGGAGGCCCAGCGGCGCGAGGTGCGGCGGCTGTGTGCCGACGGTCGCGCGCCACGGATCGCGGGGGTGCTTGGGGCTGCTGGTGGGCGTGGTGGTGCCGGTGCTGGTGCCGACCGTGGCCGTGCGCGCTCGTGCCACCTGCCACCCACGCGCCTTGACCGCCGGGAGCCCGACGCGCTCGCGCCAGTCGGGCACGCGCCCGAGTCCGCGGAGAGCCTGGAGCGCCTCGCTGGCGTCCGGGTCGATGCCCGCGTGACGCAGCGCCCGGCGCGCGACGTGGTAGCTCCCGTGGCGCTCGACGTGCCGCGCCACCCGACGCTTGCGGCCCGCGAGTCGGGCGGGCGACGGGTGCGCGTCAAGCCACGCCTCGCGGCAGCGGCGACTGCAGAACCGGGAGCGCTTGTCCCGCGGGATCATCCCCGCGCCGCAGTGCGCGCAGCGGGCGACGGTCTCGCAGGTCGAGCCGTCGGGGAGGGTGATCGTCGTCGGCGAGTCGTCGAGCATCTTGACAGTCAGATGGTGTCCAATAGACACCGGCGCTGTCAAGTATCCCCCGCGTCCCGCCGTCCCGACGTGGGGTTGAGCCGTATCCCCCGCGTCCCGCTGTCCCTCGCTGCACCGCAGCAATTGCACCCGTTTTCTGCACTACTGCGGAAAATCATGCACTTTCTCCAATGATTTCGCCGTCCGTCACCGGTCTTCAAAACCGGTGACCACGTCGCTTTGCCGCGGCGGGTGGGGGGTTCGATTCCCCTGTGTTTCCGCTAGCTTCTGGTCTTCGCAGCCTTCGCCTTGTGGGCCTTCCGAGTGGCCTCAGATAGCCCCAAAACGACCCCCGTTTTCTGCACTTTTTCTGCACCCGTTTCCGCGCTGGCGTCAGCCGCCGGCGAGGCGAGCGCAGCGGGCACCGGGGCGACGTGCGCGCCATCGCTGCGGTAGGTGCTGACGTAGGCCTCGGTCGTCGACGTGAGCCGGTGGCCGAGCCACGCGGACACCACCGTCAGCGGGATCCCAGCGCGGACGCACTCCGTTGCGAAGGCCCGCCGCAGGTCGTGCAGCCCGCACCGTGGCACCCGCGCGGCGTCGCAGGCGGCGTGTAGCGCCCGACGGAGCTGGTGCTTGTGGCACGCGTGACCCCTGGCCGTCCCCCTCCACGCGAGGACTTTCTGCACCTCGGCCTGCACCTCGTCGGCGATCGGGACCGACCGCTCGCGATAGCCCTTGCTCGGCTCGGCCACATCGGCGGCGCCGGCCTCGGGCCGGACGAAGATCCGCCCGTCGTGCAGGTCCCCGACGGCCAGGCGCCGAAGCTCCTCGATCCGCAGCCCCGTCCCGCACAGGGTCGCCAGCACGGGGCGCAGGGTGTCCGAGACGTGGCCGAGGATCGCGGTCAGCTCGGTGGGCGAGGGGACGACGCGACGCGCGAGGCGACGGGGCTCCCGCAGGATCGCGCGGGCGGCGACGGCGGCGACAGGCAGGCAGAGGCCTCGCTCCGCTGCCCACCGCAGGCACACCTTGACGCTGCGCAGGTCGCGGTTGACGGTGCGCCGGCTGACGACGCTCGACCGCTCCGTGATCCACCGATCGACCACGGCGGGGGTCACCTCGCGCGGCTGCTGGACGCGGGCAGTCTCCTCGCACCAGATCACCCAGGCGCGGATGCGCTCGCGGTGGCTCTGGCGGGTGCGTGACGTGTAGCCATGGGGCGCGTCGAGCCATTCGCGGGCGCACTCGGCCAGCGAGAGCTCTACAGGTCGCGACCGGTCAGGCGGGGTGACGATGCCTGAGGCGAGGAGCTCACGGAGCTTGACCCGCGCTTCGGCCTCGGTGCGGACGCCGAGGCTGATGCCCTTCGGCCGCTCGGGGAGGTAGGCGTACCAGACGGCACCGCGGCGGTAGACGTGGGGGCCGCGGGCATTGCGGCGCGGACGTGGGCTGTGTGACACCGCAGGTACTCCTCAACGGACTCGGGGGTGACCCGCACCGCGCGCCGGATCGTCACGCGGGTGAGCTCTCCTGCGGCCAGCATACGCCGGACGGTGCGAGGGGCGACAGCGAGACGACCCGCGGCCTCGGGGATGGTGAGGAGCGCGGCCTGGGCGAGTGTGAGCGCGTCACCCATCGCCACACCCCGGCGTCACCGTCTCACCCACTGCCGCGAGGTGGAGGCCCTCGGTCTTGCCGTCGTCGGGGCAGCGGACGCGCATGATCTTGGAGAGGTCGCTCACGGCGCACCCCACGTGTACTCTGTCACGTCGATCCCCGCAGCGCGCGCGAGACCCACCGTGTGCGCGGTGCCCTGTGTGCGCGGCGCGGGGTGGTAGAGCGCCACCAGCCGCACCGTCGCGTGCGTGCGAAAGGGGTCGTGATGCGCGACCATCGCGGCGTTGCGCGCGAGCGGGCGGCGTCGAGGATCTTGCGTCGTGTCCATCTCGTCCCATCGTCCTGCGAAAGACCAGCCACCACGACAGCCGGGGAGCGCGGTCCATCGCTCGACGTGCCCCGCGACCCGCCACTGCTCGCAGTCGATCGGCGCGACCATCCACTGCGCGATCTCGTGCGCCCACGTATCCGGCCCGCGCGCGTCGCCAGCGACCACGAGCGTCGCCGACGCGAGCTCGCGCGCGAGGATCTCCCGCGCCCAGCGGGTGGCCTCGGGGCTGTCGGCGAGCGCGCGGGAGCCCGTCACGATGACAATCTGGTCAGCCACGGTGCACCTCGTCGCTCGCCGGAGCCGGCCAGACCGTCGCGACCAGGGCAGCGATTTCCGGCGGTAGAACCCCGTATTCCACGTCGACCCGCGCTCCGAGCTCTGCGGCGAGAACTTTCAGCGCGAGGTCCGCTGCGATGAGCGCCGCGGTGGCGTCGGCAGCGTATCCACCGCGATACGGCCAGTTCGTCCCGATCGGCGTCCAGATGCGCCATGACCAGCGGCGCTCCGGGTCTGCGCACGGACGCTCATCCCGCACCGACGCCGCTGCGCCGTGGAGGTACAGGTTGCCGTTGCGCTCCTCCGGCGAAAGGCCGTTGCACTCGTGCTGCGGGAGCGCAGAAGACGCGGGCGCCCACGAGCGAATCCAGTGTCTGTGGTCGCTCGGAGACGTCGGCCGCCACGCGGTCAGCACCACCTCCATGGTGAGGCGCACGAATCCGCTGTCGATCGGCGCTGGCCCGGGCTCATGCCCCGGCGGCCTCTCTGCCGCGTCGCTCTCGGCCGCGGGCGTCAGCAGGCGCAGCACGTTGGCGCACAGCTCCGCGCCCTTCGCCTGCTCATCCATGCCGGCCGCTTCAAGCATCTCCCTTTGGCTCTCGCAGACGGCGACGTTGCGGGCGCGCTCTTCCTCGTGATCGGCGCTCACGGCGTCACCTCCGGCCACGCACAGGGAGCACCCGAGGCGTCGAGCGGCCACCAGCGGGTGATGGTCCATGCCTCGCGGATCAGACCCACGTCCTGACAGGTCGCGTCGCCCCAGTCGCTCTCGGTCTGGTAGCGCCACCATCCGCCCGCGGCGTCGTGCGCGGCGTTCTCGGCAGCGGTCGGCGCCGTCGTGCGACCGGCGATGATCTCGCGCAGGGCGTCGCGCTCTGCTGCCAGCGCCCCAACGTCACGCTCTACCTGCCCCGGGTAATCCCACTGCGGGCACCCACAGAGCTTGGCGATGGCGTCGAGAGCAGCCGTCGCAGCGTCGCCCCGCGTGTGGTCCTCTGCCGATGTGCCGCGCGAAGCGGCCGCGTCGGACAGGATCTTCTCATCACTCATTGGTCACGTCCTTTCGGTCGTTGAAAAGCGGGAGCGCGCCCTGTCCAGCCTTCGCGGCTGCGGTCGCGCGACGGCGGCGCACGTTGTCCTCGCGGTCGTGCCGCAAGTGGTGCATTTGGCAGAGCGCACGGAGGTTCGACGGGTCGTTGTTTGACTCGTCGTGATCCATGTGTGCGACGGTCAGGATCACGCGCAGGAGGTTGCCTGCGTCGTATTCCGACCCACGCACGGCGCCGAGGGACGCGCCTGTCTCGGCGTCGAAGCAATCGCCGCCGTCGAACATCGCGTAGGTGCCTGCGTCCTTGCCGTCGGCCGCGCCACGCACGATGGTCTCGCGGTTGGGGGCGCCGCAGGTCTCGCAGCGGTTGTTCGCGCGGGCCAGGATCGCAGCGCGGATCGCGTGCCACGCCTTCGGGTATTTCTCGGCGCGGAAGGTCATGCGGCCTCCATGATCGTCCGCACCACGTGCCGCGCGAGCGGCGGGGGCACGGCGTTTCCAAGCTGTGCAGTCTGCTCGCGCCGCGTCCCTGTGAGCACGTAGCCCGCTGGGAATCCGCTCAGTCGGCGCATCTCGTCCACCGAGAGCATCCGGCCGAGGTCGCCCCGCACGAGCGCGTAGCGATCCACCGTCGTCAGCGTGCCGATGGGCCGGTCGAGCGAGCGCCCTCCCGACGCGCTCCCGTAGTAGGGCACCAGCACGTCATCGCCGTGCTGCTCCTGCGCGCGGGCGATCCGGGCGCGGCTGCGATCGCACCACTGCGCGGTCGGCGTCCACGTCCCGCTGTCAAGGTCGAGGCACGATCGGGCGCCGATGCGCGGCTCGCGGCCGGGCGCGACGAAGATCGGACGACGGGCGCGCGACGCCACGACGATGAGGCGCTGGCGCTCTTGCGGCGTGCCGCAGTCGGCAGCGTCAAGCACCTGCTCTGACACGCGATAGCCCAGGTCGGTCAGGGCCATTCGCCACGCGCGATAGAGCGTCCAGCGAAGCATCTCGGGCACGTTCTCGACGGCGATCACGCGCGGACGCTGCGCTTCGGCCACGCGGATCACGCACCACGCGGTCGCGCGCGCTGCGTCGTGGTGCGGACGATCGACTCCGCGCGCTCGCGTGTGCCCCGTGCACGACGGCGACGCGAGCAGGATGTCATGCGCTGGGAGCTTCGTCGGGTCGACAATCGCCGCGTCTTCACAAAGATGCAGCGTCGTTGGGTGGTTCGCCGCGTGCGTCTCGACCGCGCGCGGCCAGTGGTTGACCGCCGCGAGCACGCGCACGCCCGCCTGGGTCGCCCCTGTGGACGTGCCGCCCGCGCCGCAGAAGAGGTCGACGGCGTTCACGACGCCCTCCGTCGCGCGGCGATGGCGCGGATCACGTCGTCTTCGGCAGCACGCAGCTCGTCCTCGGTGCCCTGCCCGCGGGCGAGCCGACCGGCGGCGACGCTGGCGTGAAGCGCCTTCTCTCGCACCTGCTCGGTGCGATACGCGGGCGATGCGAACACCGCCGACCAGGTGCGAAGGGCCTCGCGCTCCGTGGCGATTCGCGTGCGGGCAACCGGGACGTGGCGACGGCTCACCGCCTCGACAGCGTCGGCCCGCCCGGCCTCGTGGGCGCCGTCGAGCGTCAGCGCTGGATCCTCGGGGCTGTGGACGCGGCGGGTCACTCGGCCCACCCCATGAGCGCGTCCATCTCGTCGATCGGGTCGAGCGCGGGCCGCGCTTTGCGTCCATCGTCGCCACCGCACGCTCGGTGCGTCGCTGCCCACCGCCTGTGCGCCGCGCGGATCATCGCCTCGCGGTCCTGCCACGTCAGCTTGTGCTGCGGGCTCTGGAAATCGCCGTCCACAGCGACGTTCATCGCGCGCCTCCAAACAATCCGAGCTGGCGCGGATCGACGGCCGGAGCCTCAGCCGAAGCGGCGGGCGGAGCGTTGTCCGAGCGAAACCCGAGGATGGTTCCATCTGCGAAAACGTACGTTCGCCACAGCTTCTCCTCGTCGGTCGGCTCGACGTGCTTGGACTTCACCTTGTCCATGCGACGCACGTATTCAGGCGTTCCGCACGCCACCATCCGCCACGATCCGAGGTCGGTGACGACGCCGGTGTCAGCGTCGAAACGCATCGCGAATTTAAGGCCGCTCACGAGCCACCCGAGGCCGAGGATGTTGTTCCACTTGCGCTCGTGGTGTTCGTCGCGCGGGTGCTTCGGGTCGATCCTGTCGGCCTCCACCCGCCCGTGGTCAGGGTCGTCCAGCACCATCCATGACCGCTCGGGGCGACTGGATCCGCCACCGCTGTGCACGGGCATGGCGATGGGTCCGCCGCCGTCGGGCTGAAAGAAACTCGCGCCGTTGCGGTGCACGGCGATCCCGTCGCCGCGTTGCGGGTGGCGCACCCGCGTGATGGTCTGCCGCGGCCCTGCTGAAAGCTCCGTTGTCACGTCGTTCTCCTGCGCCTTCGGGCGCGTCGTTGGTCACGGTGGGAGTCCTCGGAATCGAACCGAGCGCGCGGTGAAAGGAGAAAGCCCGCGCGGTCACCAGACGGCCCCAGGTGCGCCCCGAGGGGCGCGGTGGATCACGCGGCCTTGCTCTCCCCGCCGCAGGCGCGGTTGAGGTTGTAGCGAGCCGTGTCGGTGCAGCACTTGCCGCGGCGTGCATACGCGGCGACCACGAGCTCGCACCATGCGACGTGCGTGTGGTGGCGGGCGTACGAGTGCCCGAGGGCGACCGGGTGCAGCCGCGCGAGGTACTCGCGGGCCGCCTTGGAAACAAAGGCGACTGAGCTATGCATGGCGGTACCTCTTCTGAATGCGTGTGGTGTCGTGGGGTGTCGTGAGTGCGCGCCCATCCGACCATCCGTGTTCAACGCGGCTGGCGATGACGGAATAGGGAAGGCCCGTCCGCTCGGCCCAATCGGCCATGCAAAGCGTTTCGCCAGCATGGCTCAACATTCGATTGTTTCGAGTGTTCCGCGCCTGCTGTGTCGGGGTGGCCCATCGGCAGTTGCGGGGCTCGTATCCCCTGGCGTTATCGATCCTATCGAGACTCATTCCGACGGGGCGCTCGCCCATGTCGGCAAGGAAGTTCTCAAACGCCTCCCACCTCTCGCAAACCGTTACCCCGCGGGCGCCATAGCGATCAAAGTTGGTGGCGGCCTGGTCGTGGCAACGTCTCCTCATTGCACACCACGTCTTATATGTTGGCGTTTGAGTCATGCCGTGCGTTCTCCCGCGGTAGTTGGGCCTCTCGCGGTATTCGCACCCGCAGGAAACCACATTGCCACTGCGAAGCCGCGTGCCCTTGACGACAGTCAGCACCCCGCAAGAGCACCGGCATTGCCACGCGGCGTGACGGCCAATCAGACCTTCCCTACCAACCACAGTGAGACGACCGAAAGTCTTCTGGGGCAGCTCAGCGGCCCGCGACTTCGTCATCGCCCCACCCTCGCTCGGCGCGGCTCGGCCTTCGGATGCGGCCCCGCGTTCGCCCACGCCCCGACCATCCCCTTCGCCGTCGAGGGCGCCATGTACGACCCGTGCACGTCGGGGCCGTCGAGCGCGATGAGCCGTTCCGCCGCGAGTTCGAGGTACACCGGGCCGAGCGTGCGACGGTGGAGGCGCACGGAGTTCTCGAGGTAGGCCGCCGCGCTGATGCTCGCGAGGTGCGCTCGGATGCCGCCGGGCGTCGTGGCCCACTCGGGCACGCCGGGGAGCGTGGTGACTCGCGCGGAGGTCGCGTCGCCCGCGGAGCCCTCGGCCGCGCCGCCCTGGCTGTTGGCTGCGCTGCCGCCGCTCGCGCGCCCTGCGCCGCCGTTGGTGCCGTCGGGCGGGGGGTCGGGCTGCTGCGCGTCGCGCTCCGCGATGGCTTTCTTCAGCCACACCTTGGCGTTGGTCATCTTGCCCACGTCCTCGACGCGCTTGCAGAGCGACCGCCACGCGCTCTCGCGGTCGGTGGCCGACAGCGGGGCGAGCTCGTTGCGGTGCTTGATCCAGACCGCGACGGCATCGCCGGGCAGCTCGATCTCGGCGACGCGCGCGTTGAACGCCACGAGCGCAGCCGGAACCTCCGCAGGCAATTGCGCGGCCGAGGAAGGCGTCTCCGGGGCCTTCGTCGCCTCGGGCGACGGCTGCACCGTGGCGACGACGGGGGCGCTCTGCTGGGGCTCCTGCGCCGCGGGGTCGGGCAGCGCCGCGGGGGCTCCCTCGGGCCGCTCCACCTCGTCGGGCGTGTAGAGGCCCAGCAGCACGTCCGGGTACACCTCCCGCGCGAGGTCGGCGGCGCAGCGGTGGCGGAGCATCTGCGCCGGGTACGCGGCCCAGGTGCCCTTTCCGCCGAGACCCGCGCGGCGAGCGTCGTCGGCCGTCCACGTCTTGCGCGCGGGCTCGCTCTCGCCCTCGCGCTGCGTCTCGATCGTGCACTCTGCGGCGGTGCTCACGAGCACCCGCCACGAGCGGCAGAGTCCCGACCGTCGGATCACGGCGACCATCAGGTCCGCGGAGAGCACCGGGCGCCCGCTCACGACGTAGATCCCGCGGAGCGACTGCATCGGCGACAGCCCCAGCTCGCGGCCGGTCAGCAGGAGCACCACAGCCTCCTCGGCGCGGCGCACGGCCACGAGGCCGGAGGCGACGGCGGTGCGCGCGAGGCGCTCCACGTCGTCGAGGCTCTGGATTTGGAGCCCGTCGGGCTCTCTCAACACCATCGTCATCGTCTTCCTCTTTCGTCGAGCGTTCCGGCGCTCGGGAGGCTGGCGGCTGCGCGCGAACGCCCCGCTTGCCTCCCCAGGGCCGGAGCCCTCGGGGTCAGCCGATCCGCACCAGCCCGCGGGCGCGGACCCGGCGCGCGAGCGTCGGGTGCCCCGCCACGTCGAGCATCGTCGCGATCTCCTCGCGCTCGGCAGCGAGCGACGCGGCGACCTCCACCCGCACCACCCCGGGCGACACGCGGGCGTCCGCGATCCCGTCGCACACGTCGAGCGCCGCGGCCACGTCGGGCTCGCAGCCGGGGCACACCTCGCCCGCCGCGACGACGCGCGGACACGTCGGGCACTGCTCTGCGCCGCTCACAGCCCCACCTCGCGGTCGAGCGCGAGGCTGTCGTCGCGGTCGCGCTGCTGCCGCTCGAAGCGCGCGAGGGCCGCTCGCTCGCGGTCGCAAGCGCTCGCGTCGTCGCAGCGCTGCCGATAGCACACGTCGCACACCGGACGCGCGAAGGCTGGGAGGTCTTCGACAGGGATCACGACAGCACCCCCATCGTCCGGTCCATCGTGCGCGACAGCCAGCGGCACTCCTCGCAGCGGCACGCGAACTCGTGGTCGAGCGCCTCGGTCGCGCGCTCGCCGCACTCGTCGCACAGCCCGCTTTCGGGCGCGGCGTCGGCGGCAGAGCACCCGGCGCAGATCACGGCACGGTCGTCGTCGCGTGACTCGTAGTCCCGCTGCGCGCGGGCGAAAGAGGCTTCCAGGGCGCTTGTGCTCACAGCGACACCCCGATCAGCCACGACGGGCCGCGGGTGTTCCGCAGCGCCATCAGCTCAGGGGTGGCGGTGGCGTTCATCCACTGCGCATGCAGGGCGGCTTTCCAGCGGCGACCGTGGGTCGCAGCGAAGGCGGACAGGATGCGGTGCTCGTCGGTGGTCACGGTGTCTCCAGCGGCGCGGCGTGGGTGCTGCGTCGGTGGAGAAACAATAACTCAGGTTGTTTTCAGTGCAAGAAGAATCAACAACACTAGTTATTATTATTGCGCCGCCCGCCAAAAACGGGCGAGAGCGCCCTCAAACTGCGCATCGAGCAGCCACGACGGCGCGGCGGGTTGGATGAGCGCCGCGGCCCGGCTCGAACGGAGCGACAGGGCAAGGCGCGACGGGAGGAAGATTTCGCCCGTGAAGTGCCAGGCGTCCGTCTCGTTGTGGTCGCCCTGCCACCGGGAGAACAGGACGTGTGAGAGGCCGTGCCCAATCCGCCCGCCCTCAATGCGCACGTCGGCGCAGGGCTCGAAGTAGATCGTCTCGCCGTCGGTACACTCGTCGATGACCCCGGTGGGTATTCGGTCGAGCACCGGCACGTTCAAGAGCAACGCGCTGAACTCGGGGTGCAGGAGGTGGCGGAAGCCGGTGTACCCGCGACGCACCAACTCCTCGTTGCATCTCCGTTGGAGCTGCTCGTTCAGCCCTCGCCAGACCTCGGGGCCGTGCAGCGGCGGCTCGACGCCCGCCCCGAAGTAGTCGCCCCGCAACAGCCGCTCGACCTGCCACCGCTCCATGTGGCTAGGATACTGTTCCTGCGTTCAGTGCCCAAGTGATTCGGCTTGAATGTCAAGGGAAACGAGGTTCCGGAGCTCTGGCCGGATGGTGCGCCAACTTGCCGGGCTATGTCCGACCGCGGAACAATTCGCTGTCGTTGTCGCTCGCGCGCATCTCCACGTCGAGCGCCGCCTCGGTGCGCGAGCGTCGAGCGGCGATGCGAGTCGCGTCGTCGGCGGAGGCGTACCAGCCCTGAGCGATTTGGCCGATCACCAGCGGCGTGATCTCGCCGGGCGGGGCCATGCCCATGAGGTTGCCTGCGGCTTCGAACGCCGCAGGTGGCAATTGCTTGAACATGCGCATCGCCTCGGGGAGTGCTTCGGCCCACCCGGGGAGTTCGCAGAACCGCGGACGCTTGCCTCTGATGTCGTCGATCGCGCGGCCGGTGACAGCGGCCATGCCGTCGAGCAGGTCAAGGCCCGGCGCGCGCTTGTTGTTCCGCACGAAATTGACGGTCGCCTGGGTCACGTCGAGCGCCTTCGCAGCGGCCGTCTCGTTGCCGTTGAAGCGCCCATCAACGATCTCGTCCAGCAGACCGCGCACGCGCGCGACTTCCTGGGGATCGGAACCCTTTCGCTTCGCCATAACTTGAATCATGCACGCACCATCCAATGACTGCGGTTGTTGATTTCTGTGGCAACGCGAACAACTTGAGTTATGATCGGTTCCCACGATGGACAGCGAACCCCCCTACGCTTCCGCAGGCGCCGCTCTCGCCCGATGGCGTGCAGAAGATCCAGGCACCCGCAGCCAAGACAAGGTCGGCAAGGCCCTCGTGCCGACCGTGTCCCAAGCGGCCGTTTCGAAATGGGAGGACGGGTCGCAGCGCCCGGAACTCTCTCGCGCGTTGCAACTTGAAGGTCTGACCGGCGGCGACGTGTCGGCGGTGTCGTGGCTGTACGACACGACCGAAATCAACGCCCTTCGTCGCGCGTTCGGCTTCCCCAACCTCGATCCCAACGACGTCGCCGACGCGGTGACGATCGACCGCGGCCCGGAGTACGCGCAGCCGGCGCCGGTGCTCCCGTGACCGCCCGCGCTTCCAAGCTCCTCGGCGCGCTCGCGACCGTCACCGCCGAGCGTCGCGCCGTCACCGCCGAGCTCGCCGCGCGCGAGTCCCGCCGCGGCCCCGGAGGCGTCAGCTTCGAGCCCGGCACCGGCGCGGGGTGGGGTCCGCTGGCGCACGCGCAGGCTCGCCGCTGCGCCACGGCGAACCTGGAGAACGCGCTCGTCGACGCGCGCGATGCCCT
>OFSE01000504.1_pt1 | contig 11413 bp, 21 predicted proteins | sample 1543261 | NCBI WGS metagenome assembly OFSE01 (sample SAMN07774225, study PRJEB24372) | wastewater metagenome | isolation source: Exp Tend VB 50WW | collected 2016-02 | reverse complement strand
GATATACTGCAGCTATGCCTCAACGCGACGCTCTTTTAGAATGGGAGGGCCGAGAGTACGACCATAACCCAAAGGACTCAGACTGGTACTGGGTACTCGGCATTATCGCTGTCGCCGGTATCATCGCTGCCGTGCTCTTCGGTAATTACTTGCTCGCACTTCTTATTCTCATCGCGACCGGAGCCCTCGCGCTTCACGCGACGAAACAGCCGCCCTTACACCGATTCCGCCTCGTGGAGCAGGGGCTCATGATCGGGGACGAGGTGCACCCCTTCGAGCGTATGATCTCGTTCTCCGTCCTCGAGGACGTCGAGAACGAATATCCGCCCATGCTCTCGATTAAGACTATGAGCTGGCTCTCCCCACACCTCATTATCCCCCTCGAGGGGGTCGATGCTGACGTGGTGTATGAGTTCTTCCTTCACCATGTGGACGAAGCGGAACACCCGCATACCTTCACCGATCTGGTAGCGGCGCAGGCGGAAGCCAAACGCACGGGCAAGCCATTGGTTGTGTGGGTTGCTATGGTGTGCTCTGATTGCCCCGAGGTGTGCGAGAAGCTACGCGATTGCGTTTCCTGCCACCAGGACAGCTTCAACGGCTCGGCAACGCCGCGGTTGTGCGTGCCAAGCGAGGGCGGAAACTGGTGTTTTCCGAAGTCTCAGCTTGGCAAGGTGTACGACGCTTCGAGCGTGCGGGCGGTGCTCGGCAAACCGATTCCGAGTGAGCAACGGAAACCAGTGTCTTTTCGGTTGAGCGGTCAAGATTGCCCCGATGGGAATTGTCCTACGAGCCGATGAAGGTGAATCGAGCTATCCGGAGTTTCCGGATAACTGAGGAGCAACATGGAACGCATCCCATCGCCACCGACGGCCGGCCTAGCAATCTGCACGCTGCCAACGTGCCGCTGGGTCGGCTCGCTCAGCGAAGCGGACATGGTCCACGGGCTGGCCTACTGCCCGCTCTGCTCGTGTGCCTGCGAAGTGGAATCAGCGTGTGACGAGCCGATCATTCTTCACGCCAGCGCCGAGTTTGACCCGCTGGCTATCACAAAATAAGTCGTACCCATTTCTCCGATGGGGTTCTTCGCAAGACCCGGTTGCTCGTGAGAGTCACCGGGTTTTTTCGTTGGCCCCAGCAAATCCAAAACCCCGAACAAGGCCAAATCCGGTAGATGTTCTTGTTAGATTGGCTCGGCGCGCACCGACCCCGACAGAATCGGAATCGGTGCGAAAAACGTTCCCGTTGAGTTGGTGGCGGCTTTTCGTTCGCGCGGCTTGTTTTTCGTTGCGCCGTGCATCACCCCCGGCAACGTCGCTAGCTCAACATCATGTATCACCCCGTGGCCGTACGTCGTCACTCTCCACGGAATCGCGAAACACGTCTATGCTTTGCTCCCGACGTGCAGGGAGACGCACGGCCGCAACCGTGGCTGATTTGGTTGAGTAGTATGTTTGGCTGATTGCTGTCGGCCAAACATGAGCCATCGGATGCCGGCCCCTTGCGGGGCGCGGCGGCCGACAGCAATGTCATTCTGTCAATCCACCGAACGACCGTCAAGCCCCGTGGCTAATTTTCCGGTCGGTTATCTCTCAACTATTTTGATAAATCTTTGCAAGACCTATCGCCTTCTTGCGAAACCATGTTAAGATACTATCAGTGAAGGACGCAAACACCGAACTGGAGAGATGAAAATGAAGACGACAAAAATCACCACGACGCAGAACGCGAACGGAATCAGTGGCTACGACTTTGGAAGCCGAACGCACTTTGAAACCATCGATCTTGGATGCCGTGGAATCGCCGTTCGCCTGCAAGCCGTCAAGGGGCCACGACGTTACATGGTAGTGACCGGGACAACGAACCATCTCGGAGCTTTCGAGATAGCTCGAAAACTCGCACCAGTGGACGCATAGCCAGACACCACGCCCGCCGCGCACGTCGCGCGGCGGGAGATCTTCCCGGGCACTATTTGCGAGGAATTATGCGAAAAGTGCCGAAAACGACCGAATATTCCCCGGGCGCCAACCAAAAAAAAGGAAACCACCCATGGCAGCGAAGAAACCGACCCCAGCAACAACCCAGCACATCGGCGGTTACGTCCCGGCTGAGACCGCGAAGCAATTGGAGCGAATCCGGCAGCATATCGCCGACCAGCGCCCAGGCGAAAAAGTCAGCATGACGACCGCGATTATCTACGCGGTGAGGGAAGCGGAAAAGAATCTTGAACAATCTTGATAATTCTTTGCAAGACCTATTGCAATCCTGCAAAGACGGGTATATATTACTTATGTCAAGGGAACGAAACACCGAACCGGAGAAACGAAATGCGAATCCTCAAAGCCATCTGCCGAGCCGCAAAAGACTTCGCCCTGGCCATCTGGTCGATGCACTTGCTCGCCACGGGCCGCAACCTCTAATCGGGGATCTGGTTCGCCCTTGAACAACGCAATCGCCCTTTGTTTCGCACACCGAACCTGGAGACTGAGATGAACGCGATTGAAATCAGCGAAATTGAGATCACCGAAGCCTGCAACGACTATGCCGATCGTCACGATGTCAGCCTTGAGGCCGTTGATGTGACTCGAAACTACGAAGGTGGTGGCGATAAAGTGATCGGCTTCCGGCTCAGCCTCGACGGTAACGGCTTCCGGCAGAGCGGGAAAGACGAACGATTCGGCGTCTGGCAGTAACCCCAACCCGCCGCGCCCTTCGCGCGGCGGGAATCGGCCTTCTGTTTTTTTCCGGAAATGTGTGTTGACATCTGCAACACACATTTCTATGATACCATCGCGATGAAAAAAACAACTAAGTCAAAACGATCAACCCTGCATGTCCGGGTTGATCGAGCCGAAAAGAAGAAACTGGCCGAGGCCGCGAAACGTCACGGCCTCTCTCTGTCCGCTTGGGTGCGCACCACGTTGATTCGTGCCGCTCAATAGAACCGTACTGGAGACTCGCAATGACCAATTCAGACCGCAAAAAGTGGACGATCATCAACGGCGTTATCGTCGCCGTGGCCATGGTCGGATTCTATTTCTCGCTGGCCGTTCTCTTCGGCATCGCGTGCCGCGCAGCAACCATTCACGGGTACGGAACGTTGGAAGCGATCGTTTCCGCTATCGGCACGGTGTTCTCGCTGGTCTTCCCGTTTTTCTGTGGGTGGACGTTCTGCTCGCTTATCGAACCGATCGACTGCGACCCCAGGCCGGAAAGCCGAGTCGGTCGTGACGTGTTGGAAGCTCTGAAGTCGCATCGCCGATAATCGCACAAACTGGAGACTTAAAAAACCAACCGTACATCCCTGCCCGTGGCCATCCAGCACGGCGAATAGCCCATCAACGGAGTGAGTCCCGGTGATGGGGCAGGGTGAATTTCTGGAGACTCAGACCATGTTCAATCCGTTCACGCTTGCAGCCAAAGCCATGTACCTACCCTTCCGAGCGGCCATCCGCGCAACCTGGAACGCTGCCGTTGCCGACGAAGGTGCGGCCATCGTCGCGGAACTCGAACAATTCGGGGAGAGCGTTGAGGACGCGCTTGCGGAGATGCGACCGCAGGCCATCGAATCTCCGAAGCCTCGCAAGAAGTAACCGCGAACCAACGCGGGGCCGGGCGTTCCGGTGCGGTTCACATATAGCCGCAACCCGCGTTCAAATTTTGGAGACGAACGGTGGACCTTTTTTTTCTTGGAACGTGCAACCCGGAAGACTTGCGCAAAACGAGCGTGCCCCTGTTCGTCTCGCGCCGCCGATTAGCACGAATCAAGCGTCTTCCGCAACCGTGCGGGCCGTGGGCGCTTGACTCAGGAGCGTTCACTGAGCTTACCAAATTCGGCAGGTGGACCATCACGGCCATGGAGTATTCAACAGAGGTTCGTCGATACTCGCAGGAAATGGGGAGGATGCGCTTCGCGGCAATTCAAGATTGGATGTGCGAGCCGTTCGTAGTCAAAAAAACCGGCCAATCCGTGATTGAACATCAGCGGCGAACTGTTGCCAATTATTGTTTACTCAATCAGCTTGCGCCAGACCTGCCGTGGTGCCCGGTGATTCAGGGGTTCACGCACACTGAGTATTGGGATTGTGTGCGCCAATACGAAAACGCTGGCGTTGACTTGAGGGTGTGTCCGGTGGTCGGCCTCGGTAGTGTGTGCCGCCGCCAGGATACCGCAATGGTTGAAGAGTTGATTCGCGAACTCCACGACTACAGAATCAACCTGCACGGATTCGGCTTCAAGGTCCGTGGCATAGAGCGTAGTGCAAAGTGGCTGGCTTCTGCCGATTCGATGGCTTGGAGCTTCGACGCTCGCCGTGGCGAGCCGCTTCCCGGCTGCCAGCATGAGAAGTGCGCAAACTGTCTGAAATACGCGCTGAAGTGGCGAGAGGAAAAAGTATTGCCGGCCATGCGGCGTGGCAACAAAGCGGGAGTGCCTCCATCAATATTTGGCAACCCGCGTTTGGTACACCCATGCCGCTCCCGCTGAGGAGCCGAAGAGTGAGCATTAATTCCATTGGTGATCGACCTTGGGTTTCCGTGCTCCTGTAAAAACACGCCGACTCAATCGATCAAACTCTTCCGCGCCGGTGTGTTACTGGCCGGCATGGTGAACGAAGCTACGGCCCTGGGTGGCTGCGATTCCAAACCCGTCGCAGGTGGTTCGATTCCACCCGTAGCTCTAACCCGTCGGAGATGCCGCAAACCGTGAGGCTGCGGGAAAAACAAGAACACGGCAGCAATGTCGCGCTCTCGGGATAACCACGCAACATCTCCGGCGGGTTTTTATTGGGGGCATGATGACGCACGAGAATCGACAAAAGATTTGCTCACTGATGGCTGATGTGTACGAGAGCGCCCAAGCGATCAGCAGAATCGCGATGGTTGCGATCAAAGAATCGCACCAGATCAGCATGGATAGGCTGGTGTCAAGCTACAAGGCGATTGCCGAAGTTGCTTGGATTATGGATGATGAAATATCGGCAATCAAAAACGAAATGGGGACACTATGACCCGCATCGAAGACCTAACGAGCCTGAAATCCATCAAACGCTGCATGATCGAGGAGCGATTGCGAGCCATCCGTCAGGGCGGGCGCTCATTGGCGTTGCTCGCCTCTGCCGCCGAGGTGTCGATCCACGAGAACGACCACGACGCGGCGACGGAACTCGAATCGGTCTATCGCCAGATTCAGGCGATTCAGGCGGAGGCCGATGCGATTCAACGGGAACTGGAAAACTAACTCGCACAAGTGCCGCGCGTTTCACGGGGAAGACTGGCCATGGCGGGTCACGCAGACGGAAGGCGGCCGGCACATGGAGCACACAACGGAGAAACCAAATGAACGATCTTGGCGGCGACGAAAACAAAACCCTGCGGCGAACAATCAAAATCATGCTCGCCCTCGCGTTTTTCGGCGGGCTGTGTTTCGGGGTAGTCGCTCAACACTTTTTGCAAATCGTGAAGTAAAGGGGATGACATGACAACCCTGCAAAAATGCCAACAATGCCACGTTCGACTATGCCGCGCCAGCATGTGTTGGGACTGCAAACGCAAATCACTCCGCAAGCCAAAGCGCACGGAGCACTCCGCAAAATTCAAGGCCTCTCGTGAGCGGGCCGCGAATCAAGAAACGAAAGAGGACGAAGCCGCCAAGCGCCTGCCGATCCAAGCAATGCTGGAAGATCGACCCTGCCATCGTTGCGGGCGCGCTGTGCTGGTGTTGGTGATTCCGGTAGAGGAACGCAAGCGGCTCGGCACGTTGCCGGTGGCGGTGGAGTGCGAGAAACCGTGTGAAGCGAGGGTGATGGCGTGAAGGCAGCCGACGTTATTAACGGGAAATCGCGATGGTCAATCGAGCAATCTGATTGCCTACCGTGGCTTCGCTCGCTTCCAGATGATTCCGTGGACCTAGTGCTAACGAGCCCGCCCTACGAACTCGCACGAACCTACCTTGAGGGCGGGAAGAATCTCGGCATTGCACGCAAGACCGATGCATGGGTTGCGTGGCTCGTCGAAGTTATCGGCGAATGCGTGCGCGTCTGCCGTGGGCTTGTGGCGTTCGTCGTCGAGGGCCAAACGCGGGGCTTCAAGTGGTCATCTGGTCCAGTGCTGCTAATGGCGGACCTTCACCGCGCCGGATTCAATCTTCGCAAGCCGCCGATGTTTTCTCGCATCGGTATTCCCGGCAGTGGCGGGCCGGATTGGTTGCGGAACGACTACGAGTTCATCGTGTGTGTTTCGCGTCCCGGCAAGTTGCCGTGGAGTGATAACACTGCGATGGGCCATCCGCCGAAATGGGCTCCGGGTGGAGAGATGAGTAGCCGGCTTGCGAACGGAAGGCGCGTCAATCAACTGGGGTCCGGAATCGATAAAGGCGGCCCAACATCGAGCGCTGATGGTAACTGCAAAACGAACACAAAAAAGCCGTCACATATTCTTATGACCGATCCTGTTGATGGCGGATTATTCGACGGCGGAACGCCAGGTGAAAAACAGCATCGGGACAAGTTTGGCATGGCGTCGGGCAACTGTCGAAGGCCAGACGGAACCAGGCAGGCGACTGGCAGAAAGAAAGGCATCGGCAGAGCAAGTAGCGGAATCAGAGATGGCGACACCGAAACGCAAACCGCTTACGATCCGCCCGTGAAGGCGAATCCTGGGAACATCATTCATTGCCTCGTGGGTGGCGGTGTGATGGGGAACCCATTGTGTCACGAGAACGAAGCGCCGTATCCGGAATCGCTTTGTGAGTTTTTCATCCGCTCGTTTTGCCCCGAGGACGGAATCGTATGCGACCCGTTCAACGGGAGCGGAACGACCGTTGCCGTTTCTCATCGATGGGGGCGGCGTGGGATCGGTTGCGATCTGCGCGAATCGCAAGTTGAGTTAGCACGACGACGGGTGAAGGAAGAAGACGGAATGTTTTAGTTTCCAGTGTGAACCACAAACCTGAAAGGATTTCCAATGATCGTACTCAGCAGAAAATCCAAAGACATCGGGACCGCCGAAAGCCGCATCTACGTTGGCGAAAATATTGTGATTCATCTTAGCGAAGTAGACCGTGGCAAAGTGCGAATCGGCATCTCGGCACCGAAGGACGTGAAGATCTTTCGAGGCGAACTGCTCAGTTATACCGAGCGGTTGCGAATCGAAATCGCGGCGGGCTTTTCGTCGGATGGGCAACAACACGACCTGGGCGGGGAGGGCTAGATGCACAACAACCGACCGCGAAAGTATCGCAACCTGAAAGTGCGTTACAAGATTGTAAAGAAGACGTCCAAGGGCGAGTCGCGCTTCGTGCTCTACACGGCTGAATACTTCGATGGGATTTTTAGATTTCTGGATTCATTCAAGACTCACGAAGAAGCGGTGCAGGCCGGGGATATTTACGCAAAGGATCGTGAGGTAACATCATGAGACTACCTATTTCCATCTCCCCTATCAGGGGACTGCGAAGCGAAGAAAACCCGCAAGGTTACGCCCGCATCTGCGATGCTGACGGGAAGTTCATCTGCCGCGTTGAGTTGCAGGCCGACGCGGAACTGATCGTTGATTCCGTCAACTGGTTTGGTGATCGGAAAATCAGAGCGGCGCACAACGTGGCGATCGCGGAGAACGAGCTATGAGTGAGTTGATCTTCGACGAGGAGAGCCACCGCTACACGATTGACGGTGAAGTGCTGCCAAGCGTTACGGGCATCATCGGTAGAATCCTGCCCTACGACTACAACGCCAGCGAGTGGCACATGCAACGCGGCGCGGCGACACACAGAGCCTGCGAACTCCTCGATAACGCAAGCCTTGACTGGCTCACGGTCGATCCTGAAATCCTGCCGCGCGTTCAGGCTTGGGAAAAATTCCGGCTCGACATGCCAATGGACCTCGTTGCCGTCGAGGAGCGATTGGCGCACTCGGGATTGCGGTTTGCCGGCACCTTAGATCGTATATTCCGCCGCAACGGAAAACTGATTTGTGCCGACATTAAAAATTCGGTGTCAGCACAAGTGAAGTTGCAACTGGCGTTATATTCGTTGCTCTGGACTCACAACAAAAAGCAAACGATAGATTCCGCCGTGGCCGTGGAGTTGACCGAGGACGGGAATTACAAGTGTTTTTGGATGACCGCAAGAGAGTTGAGGATTGCAGAGCGTCAAGCGTTGGCTTTGCTCACTGTGTTCAATTTCGCCCGCGAGAACTCACTACTGGAGAAGAAATCGTGACCCATGAACACCCGATCGAAGGCGGGCCAAACCCGTGCCCGCACTGCCCGCCGATTCCGACTCAGGCCACGATGGAAAAACTGATCGCTGTCGGCTTCGGATGCGCCACCGTCACCCGAGACGGCGAGCAAATTATCGACGGCGAGCGGCATCCGAGCGACGAATTTCTGACGTTCGCCGACGCGGAAGCGATGGCCGTAATTGATCCTGACCATGACTGGCGCGTGATCCTCCACGGGCCACTTCACGGCGAGACGTACCAGCGGCAGGGCGTCGAGAAATGGGTTTGCATCGAGAGAAATGAAGGGTTCGCCTAACACATTAACTTGGAGAAAAAATGAGTCAAGACCTCGCAGAAATCGACGCGCCACCAGAGCTACGCCAGCACGTCGCTGCGTGTGTGAAGTGGAGCACAGAAAACACCATCGCCACCACTGCGGATTATCAATCCACCGCTGACCACCTGCAAGAAATCAAAGCCCAACTGAAGGCCGCAGATGCCTTTTTTGATGGGCCGATCAAGACTGCTCATGAGCTTCACAAAACGCTTGTCGCTCGCAAGAAATTTGTGACCGATCCTCTGAAGCAAAGCGAGGCGACCGACAAGCAAAAGATGATGGGCTACACGGCAGAGCAGCAACGCAAGGCGGAAGAAGAACGCCGCCGATTGCAAGCCATCGCCGACGAAAAGGCTCGCAAGGAAAGGGAGATCGCCGAGCAAGCAGCGGCCAAACAGCGGGCCATCGAAGCAGAGCAACGAGCCAAGGTTGAAGCGGCACGCATTGCAGAAGAGAAAGCCCGACGCGAGGCCGAGGCCGCAAACGCAGCCGAACGCAAGCGCCTGCTTGCTGAAGCCGAAGCGTCTCGAAAGGAAGCGGAGAAGGCCGAACGAGCGGCGGCAGCGGCCGCTGTGAAGGTTGAAGCGGCTGAAGACAAAGCCGCACTGGTCGAGGCGCCCGTCATCGCCGTGGCCGCACCCGTCCCGAAAGTGGCCGGCATCACGACGCGCAGATCTTGGAAAGCCGAGATCGTTGACCTCGCGGTATTCTGCGCGGCAGTGATCGAATACCGACGATCCGACCTGATCCTGCCGAACATGGACGTGTTAACCGCACTCGCCAAGGGCCTCGGTGAGCGTGCCGAGTTTCCTGGAGTGAAGTTCTTCCAAGCCGAGACGATGGGCTCGCGGAGCAAGTGATACGAACCGTAAACACCAACCGGAGAAAACGAATGGCAGCACCAGCGAAGCCGCAACAGCAACCCAAACCAGCGGCGCAACCGCAAACCAACGGCACGCCGAAAAGCGACCACCACGAGGCCGGGAAACAGATCATCGGCGACATACTGAAACGTGAGTTTTCTTTCACCCCGTTCATGTCTCAGGAAAAGCTGACGCTGACGCCGGGACACGTCATGCGGTTCCTCTGTAAGCCGACGCGCAAGGGGGCAATCTGCACGCCAGAGCAAGCGCTACGCTTCTGTATGCTCTGCAAAGCTCGCGGGTTCAACCCGTGGGAGGGTGATGCGTTCATTGTCGGCTACGACGCGAAGGACGGGCCAGAGTTCAACCTGATTACCGCGTTTCAAGCAGTCATCAAGCGGGCCGAGGTTCACCCAGGCTACGACGGCATGGAATCAGGAGTAGTCGTTCGCCGCGGTGATGCACTGATCGACATCGAAGGAGAAATCACGATCAAAGGTGACACGCTGGCGGGTGGATGGGCCAGGGTGCATCGAAAAGACCTCAAGATTCCCACCTATCGCCGGGTGAATCTCGCATCGTACATGGGCAACGAATACAGCCGGTGGGGAAAGGATGCCGGTGGGATGATTATCAAGGTTGCCATGGCGAAAGCACTCCGCGAGACGTTCCCGAACACGCTGGGCGGGCTGTACCTCGATGGCGAGTTTGACCGTGAATCGACGGCACGCGAGCCGGTGAAGATGCCGCAGCCGATTCAGCAACAACCGGCAACTCAGGACGATGGTTTGATTGCGAAGATTCTTGAGCAGCAAGAGGCGGAGAAATCATCGGTGAAAGACGAACCTCACGTCGAGACTCACGAGGTTCCGCCGATCGAAGATAACGGCATTGACGAGCCGCCGCTTGCCAACCCGAGCGAATGAGCCAGCGACAGCAACCAAGCACGGTGAGAGCGTTTCCTTGCCACCGACCGGCTGCACTTCGCGGCCGGCGGTGGTTTTATCTGAGGTAAACGATGACCGACGACGCCAACGAAACCGACATCGAGCCAGCACGGTGCAAGTCGTGCAACGTGCCACTGATTGAGCACGATGGCTTCACGCGAACGTGCGCGGAACTGTTGAGGATACGGGCAGAGAACGCGGATTTGATCGACCAGGTGAAGCGGCAGGCCGCTGAGATCAAGAAGCTCAAGCGGAAGCTATCTTGACGCCGCGACGCCGACGGTTATGATTACTTTGCGGTGTTCGACCACCGCTCTCGATTGGATGAACGGAACAACAAGCAACCGGCTTTTCCTCCCGCTGGTCCGCGCACTCATTCCCAATCATGAGTGCTGTCGGGTCGAGCCAGCGGGAGGGCGAGCCGGTTTTTTTACGCAACCATGGATCGGCAAAATGTTCGTCAAACTCTATTCGCGAATCACCGAATCGTCACTGATGGAACAGCCGATCGAGGTGCGTTATACGTTCATGATGCTTCTGGCGATCGCAGACCCTACCGGGAGGGTAGTCGGCACTGATATTGCAATCGCCAGGAGGATCAATTTGCCTCTGTTAACTTTTGTTAACTCTGTTAACTCTCTTAAAGAACCAGACCCGGATAGTAACTCGAAAGAGGAAGAAGGACGAAGAGTAATCAGCAGTGACGGCGAGAGAGGCTATCAAATCGTCAATTATCAGAAATACCGCAACCTGAAGGATGAGAACGAAAAGCGTGAGTACATGCGGACTTACATGCGAAACCGTCGAGACGCTGTTAAAAATAGTAACTCCGGTAAAGAAATGTTAAACGTGTTAGACGATGTAACACAAGCAGAAGCAGAGGGAGAGGCAAAAGAATTAGGAGTAGGGAAGCCTACCAAACCGGAAAAACCAAAGAGAAAACCAAGAGCGGTTTTTACAGTCCCAACCGTCGAGGAAGTTTCCGCCTACTGCCAAGAGCGAGGGAACTCAATCGACCCCCAGCGGTTCGTTGACCACTACACAAGC
>OFSE01000503.1_pt1 | contig 11458 bp, 11 predicted proteins | sample 1543261 | NCBI WGS metagenome assembly OFSE01 (sample SAMN07774225, study PRJEB24372) | wastewater metagenome | isolation source: Exp Tend VB 50WW | collected 2016-02 | reverse complement strand
ATAGCTTGTAATTCCGTTTCTAAAGCTATCGTGTCTAGGCGCCGAGTCGCAGACAGTGCTGTAGCACGGCAAGGTGAAAGCAATAACGACACGATAGCTTTAGAAATGGAATAACGACTTTTTAGGCGTTTTTGTTTATTGCACCTTGCATTTGCTTATATGTAATTTATCTAAGCCTGATTTGTGGGATGCATCAAATTACCTTAAAATACAAGGCTTTGCAGCTAGGTGTGTATTAATAGTTTAATTAGTACCTTGATTGAAGCTCTTGTTGATCGCTGCCCCGACTATTTTTTACTTTTTTAGATAGGACTGTTATGACCCACGTTGTGACCGAATCCTGCATCCGTTGTCGTTATACAGATTGCGTGGATGTTTGCCCAGTTGATTGCTTCCGCGCAGGCCCAAATTTCTTGGTAATTGATCCTGATGAGTGCATAGACTGCGCAGTTTGTGTGGCGGAATGCCCTGTTAACGCGATTTACGCTGAAGAAGACGTGCCGGCAGACCAACAGCAATTCATCAAAATTAACGTTGAACTGACACCAAAGTGGCCATCCATCACCAAAACAACGACGCCGTTGGCTGATGCGGACGATTGGAAAGATGTCAAAGACAAACTCCAATATTTAACCCGCTAAATTTTTTCAAGTAGTACGTTGTTCAGTTTTATCGCGCATTGATTTTGAACCGCTATGTTGATTGGCCGCTTTTCAAACAGATAAATCGAACAATTTTTTGTCCCATTTTCAGGAAACCCCAAGTCGTATGGAAACCAAACCGAGTTCCTCATCAAACGTAATTGACGCTGACGCCGTGATCGTGGGCGCCGGGCCAGTTGGCCTGTTTCAAGTATTCGAATTAGGCTTACTTGAGATCAAAGCACACGTGATTGATTCTTTGCCTGTGGTCGGCGGACAATGTGTTGAGCTGTATCCAGACAAACCTATTTACGACATTCCTGCGGTGCCTGTTTGCACAGGTCAAGAATTGACCGACAACCTTTTGAAGCAAATCGAACCCTTCGAACCCACCTTCCATTTAAATCAGGAAGTCACCTTGGTTCAACGCCGCGAAGACGGCAGGTTTGATTTAGAAACCTCAACTGGCACGCGCTTTATTACCAAAACAATTTTCATCGCTGCTGGTGTAGGCTCATTCCAACCACGTACTTTAAAAGTCGAGGGGATTGAAGCATTTGAAGGCAAGCAAGTGTTTTATCGCGTAAAAAACCCAAGCCAATTCGAAGGCAAAAATTTGGTGATTTGTGGTGGTGGTGATTCCGCCTTAGATTGGGCGCTGGCATTAGCTGGAAAAGCAGAATCAGTCGTATTGATTCATCGTCGTGAAGATTTCCGCGCTGCGCCCGCATCTGTCGCAAAAATGAAGGAAATGTGCGACAACTATGAAATGCAATTCATCATCGGACAAGTCACAGGCATCGAAGCAAAAGACGACAAACTGGCTGAGCTAAAAGTGACTGGCGCCGATGGCGTCACACGCCGTCTGCCACTTGATGATTTATTGGTGTTTTTTGGTTTATCACCAAAGTTGGGACCAATCGCTGATTGGGGCTTAGATATCGAACGCAAGCAGCTCAAAGTCGTGAACACCGAGAAATTTGAAACCAATGTACCGGGTATTTTCGCCGTGGGCGATATCAATACGTATCCGGGCAAAAAGAAATTGATCTTGTCGGGCTTCCATGAAGCGGCGCTCGCCGCATTCGGTGCGGCACCCTACATTTTTCCGGACAAGAAGATTCATATGCAATACACAACGACCTCGCCTAAATTGCACAAAATCTTGGGTGTTGAGTCGCCAGTATTCGATTAAATTTCCACAAATATTGCAAGATTTTTGTGCCGTAATTAAAAAAGCATCACTTTTTGTGATGCTTTTTTGTTGCCTAGCCAACGTACGAACAACTTACTCTGTGCTTACATAGCGCAAATCTGTGAATATTTTGAGCCAATTTAACAGTGTTTTTCATTAACGCTTTCTTATTCACAACATCGACAAAAAAAACCACCAAAATTGGTCTATGATGCGATGCAGCAGCGTAAAATTTTATTGCTAGTATTGTTTCCCCGCATTATCGAAAAAGAAAGAACTCACTATGCTGTACCAAATTCATGAGCTCAATCGCGCTATGTTGACGCCACTCACCAACTGGGCGGAAGCAAGTGCAAAAATGTTCGCGAATCCAATTTCTCCCCTAGCGCACGCCCCTTACGCTCAGCGCATTGCTGCAGGCTACGAACTTTTGTTCCGGCTAGGCAAAGAATACGAAAAGCCACAGTTCGAAATTACATCAACAACCATGCAGGGTAAGCAGGTTGACATCATTGAAACCACGGCAGTGAGCAAAGCTTTTTGCAAATTGCTGCATTTCAAAAAGGATTTGCCTGAAGCAGAACTTAAGAAATTGAAACAACCGAAAGTGTTGTTGGTGGCACCCTTATCAGGGCACCACGCAACACTGCTGCGCGATACTGTACGTAGCCTTTTGCCCAACCATGACATGTACATCACCGATTGGACAGATGCACGCATGGTGCCGCTATCAGAAGGTCCATTTCATTTAAGCGATTATGTTAAATATGTGCAGGAATTTATCCGCCATGTTGGTGCCAATACGCACGTGATTGCGGTTTGCCAGCCCACCGTACCAGTAATGGCGGCGGTGTCACTGATGGCATCAGAAAAAGACCCCATGTTGCCCACCACGATGACCTTGATGGGTGGCCCAATTGACCCGCGTAAATCGCCCACACAAGTGAATAATCTCGCCACAGAGAAGAAATTTTCTTGGTTTGAAAATACTGTGATTTATTCTGTACCAGCCAACTACCCTGGCTTTGGTCGCAAGGTCTACCCTGGCTTTTTGCAACACACGGGCTTTGTCGCCATGAACCCGCAACACCATGCGCAAAGTCATTGGGACTTTTACCAACATCTGGTAAAAGGCGATGACCAATCAGCGGAGCAGCATCGCCAGTTTTACGATGAATACAATGACGTGCTCGATATGCCAGCCGAGTATTATTTGGAAACGATTAAAACCGTATTCCAAGAGTTTGCGCTACCTGCTGGCACTTGGGAAGTCGACGGAGAATTAGTGCGCCCACAAGACATCAAGACGGTCGCCCTTTTCACTGTCGAGGGTGAGCTTGATGACATTTCTGGCGCAGGACAAACCCAAGCGGCGCACGATTTGTGTAGCGGCATTCCCGCCAAAATGAAACAAGATTTCGTGGCACCGGGTTGCGGACATTACGGTATTTTTTCGGGTCGCCGCTGGCGCGAGATTATCTGCCCGAAAGTCGGTGAATTCATAAGTAAGTACAATTGAGTTAGGGAAGCTCCGATTAAGTGTAGCAAGCGGTCAAAGTTTGGTTCGAGAAGCGCACCTGTACGAGAGTACAGCGAGCATCGCAGGTCCAAAATTTGGTCGCGCAGTAACTTAATCAGAGCTTCCTTAGCCAACGACTCAATAAAAAAGCCGCTGCAATCAGCGGCTTTTTGATTCCCGGCACCCATTTTAGGTTGTCGACTTGAGGTTTCTATTTTTTCGCTCTCGTGAACCAACAACAGATATCGCTAGCTAATCAACTCGAGGATGCTTTGCCCCAAACGCAATGCACGAAATGTGGCTTTCCCTCATGTCGCGCTTATGCAGAGGCGATGGCCCTTGGTCAAGCGAACTACAACCAATGCCCACCCGGCGGCGCTGTTGGTGTCGCACGTTTAGCGACAATCTTGGCGCGCCCACGAATTGCGCTGAACATCGAACATGGAAACGAGCGCCCACGGCCAGTTGCGCTGATTGATGAAGCCCAATGCATAGGTTGTACGCTATGTATTCAGGCCTGCCCAGTTGACGCCATTATGGGCGCCGCCAAGCAAATGCACACCGTGATCAGTGCACTTTGTACGGGCTGTGATTTGTGCGTGGCACCCTGCCCTGTCGATTGCATCAGCATGGTGAATGTAACGGAGGAAAAAACGGGTTGGGACGCGTGGTCGCAAGAACAAGCCGATAAGGCGCGTCAGCTCTTTCATGCACGAAACGTTCGCTTACTGCGTGAGAAAAAAGAAAACGATGCGCGACTGCTCGCCAAAGCGAAAGAAAAACTGCGGGCAATCGCCGGCGAAATCCCTCTCACCCAAGAACAAATCGACGAAAATGCGCGCAAGAAAGCCATTATCGCCGCTGCTATTGCGCGTGCCAGCGCAAACAAGACATGAACCAGCAAAAACGCCATGAAATGTTCACAAGGCTGCGCGCGCAAAACCCGCATCCCACCACGGAACTGGAATACAACAGCCCATTCGAGCTACTCATCGCCGTATTGCTGTCAGCGCAAGCGACTGATGTTTCCGTCAATAAAGCGACACGCCGACTGTATCCAATCGCCAATACGCCGGCAACGATTTATGCGCTGGGCGTCGATGCCCTAATGCCCTACCTGCAAACAATCGGTTTATATCGCACTAAAGCGAAAAATGTGATTGAAACTTGTCGGCTATTGCTGGAACTGCATGATGGTGAAGTGCCACGTGAACGCGAGGCTTTAGAAGCCCTGCCTGGTGTGGGGAGGAAAACCGCTAACGTGGTACTCAATACGGCATTTGGCGAACCCACCATTGCCGTTGATACGCATATTTTTCGTGTCTCAAATCGCACAGGATTAGCGCCAGGAAAAACCGTTGAGATTGTTGAAGCCAAACTCTTAAAATGCGTCGCGCCCGAATTCAAGCTCGACGCCCACCATTGGCTAATACTGCACGGACGCTACATCTGCACCGCCCGTACACCAAAATGCTGGAACTGCGTGATTGCCGATCTCTGCGATTTCAAACAAAAAACGCCGCAACCCAAAGACGTGTAAAGATCGCAGGGTTGTTCGTCCGAAGAGAGTCGCCCTTTAGCAATTACATGCCTTATGCAATTTTGCACGCTTCCGCAAAACTCAAGCGCGGTGAGCGGGGAAATAACTTACTCGCGTCGCCGTAACCCAAATTGCAAATAAAATTCACTTTAACTTCCGTATCTGCAAAAAAAGTTTGATTCACTTTTGCCGCATCGAAGCCAGACATGGGGCCGCAATCTAAACCAATTGCACGTGCCGCCATCATTAAATACGCCCCCTGCAAAGAAGAATTCCGAAACGCCGTGGACTCGATTAAACCTGCATTACCAACGAACCAAGAGCGGGCATCTGTGTGGGGAAACAAGGCTGGTAGTTTTTCGTAAAAAGCCATGTCCATCCCGATAATTGCCGTCACAGGCGCGGTCTTTGTTTTCGCTTGGTTGCCTGGCGACATGCAGGGCAACAGCTTTTGTTTCTCTGCTTCAGATTTCACAAAAACGATACGTCCAGGCGAGCAATTTGCGGAGGTTGGTCCCCATTGCATCAGGTTATAAATTTCGTGTAATTGCGCATCGCTCACTTCACGGTTTTGCCATTCATTATGCGTTCTAGCGTCGGAAAATAAACTTGAAAGTGAAACAGTGGTCATAGTGAAATTCCTTTTATGTTGATAAGGTCAAGACAGGCTACAAGAAGCCAACACGCCATGAAGGCACCGCGAGAAGCCATGCGCTGCGAGACTATAGCAACAGTTTTCATTTTTTGCCGCTAGAATGCCGAATTACTCTTGCAACACACAATAAATTACACGCAATGTTCGCTCCCAGCCAATCTGACGTACGCAAGTTTTTTTGCGAAGCCTTTCGCAAATCCTTTGCGAACGAAATTCTCACCCAATTGAAGCTATTGCCGCAGATTGGATACGTGAGCATCCCGAATACGATGACACCTTACGCAATCTTGACCAAGCGCTCACCACCAATTACAGCGTTGACGAAGGGAGAACCAATCCGTTCTTGCACCTGTCTATGCATCTCTCGATTTCAGAGCAAATTTCGGTTGATCAACCTAAAGGCATACGCGGGATCTTTCTTGCACTCGCGAATAAGCTCAATTCCGAGCACGAGGCGCAGCACCAGATCATGGAATGTTTAGGCGAGATGATGTGGGTGGCACAAAGAAACGGCACCCCTCCAGATGGTGCCGCTTATATTGAGGCATTGCGCAAGCGGCTATAAAAAAAGCCACCCTTTTTATCAGGGGTGGCTTTCTTCATACGGCAACGCTGCCAGATTTATCTTTTCACTACCAAGCTACCTTGTAAGCTATTTAAGTAAGCCGCGATATTCTCGATATCTTTATTGTTCAAAGCTTTAACTTGGGCACCCATAATCGCGTTACCACGGCCATTCGCGCCGTTCACACCGCGTTGATACGCTTTTAGCGCTTGCACCAAATAGTCTTTGTGTTGACCAGCAATTTTTGGATAAGTTGGATCAATTGGCGTGCTGTAATCAGCGCCGTGACAAGAAGCGCAGTTGAACTTCTCTGCAGCGATCTTTCCTTGTTCAATACTATTGCTAGCAAATGCGCTTAGCGACACCAACGACAATGCAGCTAACAAGCCAGATATTTTTTTCATCTTTTTCCCCTAATTCTTATTTTTGTTGAGCGTAGTACGCAGCCAAGTCAGCAATGTCTTGCTCGGTCAAACTACCTGCAATGCCGCGCATTGATGGGTGTTTGCGATCGCCTTTTTGGTAGGCTTTTAGCGCACTTTCAATGTATTTGGCGGATTGGCCACCGATTTTGGGTACTTGGTACACCTCAGGAAAGGTCGCTTTGTAGCCAGGAATGCCGTGGCAGCCAATGCACATGGCCACTTTGTTTTCTGCCGCTTTTGCGTTGCCAACAATCTCAGCCGCGTTGGCCGCTTGCAAGCCACCTAACATTGCTGCAAGTAGGGATACTGATGCGATTATTTTTTTCATAGTTACGTCGAGAAGTTGAGTAAATTGATTTCAATCAAAGCGATATTTTAGCTGATCCCATTCGAGAATACGCAAAAAACATGCTATTTGTTCCCCTAGAACAGTCGCTTTTTGCACAGATTGAAACAAAAACAGCAGCGGCAGGCGCATCGCTCAGGCAAATCTGCCACCCAGATTGGGCAACTCATTTATACTCGAAGGCCTCATTCATTTGATTTTCAAGCAAGTCCTTTGATACCGCCAAAACAGCGCTTTGGACTGAGATAACAGCATTTTTTGACGCGTTTTTTTATTTTTACTTACTCGACCCAAGACCCAAATGAAACCGACACCCCGCTTCGATGGCGCACAAAACTATGTCGCGACTGATGACTTAAAACTTGCCGTGAACGCCGCCCTCACGCTGCAACGGCCCTTATTAATCAAGGGCGAACCCGGCACGGGCAAAACCATGTTGGCTGAAGAAGTCGCCGCTGCGTTGAAAATGCCGCTTTTGCAATGGCACATCAAGTCCACCACCAAAGCGCAGCAAGGCCTTTACGAATACGACGCAGTTTCGCGTTTGCGCGACTCGCAATTGGGCGATGAACGGGTGAAAGATATTCACAACTACATCGTCAAAGGCGTGTTGTGGCAAGCCTTCAACGCCGACGAGCCCGTGGTCTTGTTGATCGACGAAATTGATAAAGCCGATATCGAATTCCCCAACGATTTGCTACGCGAATTAGATCGTATGGAATTTTACGTATATGAAACCCGTGAAATGGTAAGAACCAAGCACCGGCCACTGGTGATCATCACCTCCAATAACGAAAAAGAATTGCCCGACGCGTTTTTGCGGCGCTGCTTTTTCCACTACATCAAATTCCCTGACAAAGACACCATGCAGGCGATCGTGAACGTGCATTTCCCCACGCTCAAAGGTGATTTACTCAGCAACGCGCTGACCACTTTTTTTGAAGTGCGCGAGGTGGCAGGGTTAAAGAAAAAGCCTTCCACATCAGAACTAATCGATTGGCTCAAGTTGTTGTTGGCGGAAGATATTCCCGCCGATATTTTGCGCGGCAAAGACAACAAACTCGCCGTGCCACCACTACATGGCGCACTACTTAAAAACGAACAAGACGTGCATTTATTTGAACGCTTAGTCATGATGGCGCGCAGCCACCGCTAAGCTTGCAATGCTCGCCTAATGAATGCGTTTAGGTGAGCAATATTGTCGGAGGTTTTCATATACTCCGCCAAAAATTTAATTTTTATAGCCGTTTGCGTTTATGAATAAAGCGAATCAACAAAGTACCCAATACAGTATCAATTAAATATCGCAATATTCAGTTTAGTTTGTGATGAAAATAAGCAGAGCTTGATGATCAAATGCCACAAAAAACTGCTGCATGCGGGTTGAACTAAAAGTGAAGAAAAGCGTCCTACCGCATAGGCGCACAAGTCGCAGAGAATAAAAGGTTCTCTCTGCGCTCTTTGCGTCTCTGCGGCGAGATTTCAATAAAAAATAGGAGCACAAAAATGAAGCGGGTTCTCAAATGGTTTGCCTTAATTCTTCTTCTCTTGCTGTTGGTGATTACTGCGCTTGGCCTGCATACTTGGTACGCAAAACCGCTCTCGATTAACTGGTTTTACACCCGCGTATTTGCTGCGTTTGCGCTAGATAACCCTGAGTTCCTCACGCAAATGCGTATGCTAGAACCACTGGGCATACGCGGGCACAACGCCAAACTGGCAGATGCATCGCCAGCCGAAACGCAACGGCAATTCACTCAACTAAAAGCGGATTACGAACAGCTAAAAAGCTACGACACCAGCCAATACACAGGGCAAGATCGGCTTTCTTACGATGTGCTGGAGTACTTTTTAGGCACGCAAGTTAAAGCCGAGCCTTGGTTGTATCACGACTTCCCCGTGAATCAATTATTTGGCGTACAAAGCGCCCTGCCCAATTTGCTGACCGAATCCCAGCAAGTGGCCGACGCAAAAGATGCAGAAGATTACCTAGCTCGCTTAGCACTCTTTCCACGCAAGATGGATCAAGTGATTGAAAGCTTAACGCTGCGCGAAAACAAAAAAATCATTCCACCTAAATTTACGGTCGAAAAAGTCATTGATCAGCTCAAGGCGTTCACCGCCGACGGCGCCGCCAAGAATACCTTGGTGGTTTCCTTAAAAGCGAAACTAGACAAAATCCCCGCTAACAAAATGAGCCAAGCAGCGCGTGATGATTTTGTAAAACGCGCCACCGATACCGTCAACACACTAGTCATCCCCGCTTATAACAAGCTAGGCGCGTATATGGAAACCCTGCGCAGCAAAGCCCTGCGCAACGACGGCGCATGGTCCTTACCTGATGGCGATAAATTTTACGAATACCGCATCGAATTAATGACCACCACCAAAATGAAAGCGGACGATTTGCATCAGCTTGGCCTAGCTGAAGTAGCGCGCATTGGTGCGGAAATGGACAGCATTTTAGAAAAACAAAACTTAGCCGCTGGCACCCGTGCAGAAAAACTCGCTCAACTTTCGCGCTTGCCTGAACAAACCTTCCCTGCAAGCGACGAAGGTCGTGAGCAAGTCTTAAAGGAATACACGCGCATTATTGATGAAGTCAACACCAAACTCGACCCCTTATTTGCCACCAAGCCCAAGGCCAAAGTGGTGGTCATGCGCGTACCTGTTTTCACAGAAAAAACCGCACCCGGTGCTTACTACAACCCCGCGCCGCTCGACGGCAGCAAGCCCGGCACGTTTTACGCCAATTTGCGTAAGCCTGAAGAAATTGCCAAATACGGTATGCGTACTTTGGCCTACCACGAAGCTGTGCCCGGCCACCACTTTCAAATCGCTATCGCGCAAGAACTTAAGGGCTTGCCCATCTTCCGCACCCTGCTCCCATTTACTGCCTACACCGAAGGCTGGGCGCTGTATGCAGAGCGCCTCGCATGGGAAATGGGCTTAGAAGAAAACCCGCTCGATAATCTGGGGCGCTTGCAAGCAGAAATGTTCCGCTCAGTACGCCTGGTGGTGGATACAGGCATCCATGCCAAGCGTTGGACGCGTGAAGAAGCCATCGCCTACATGATGAAAAACACGGGCATGCCAGAGATAGAAGTAGTCGCAGAAATCGAACGTTACTTCGTCGACCCCGGCCAAGCCCTCGCCTATAAAGTCGGCATGCTAAAGATTTTGGCACTGCGCGAAAAAGCGAAAACCGCCTTGGGCGACAAATTTACGCTGCGCGATTTTCACGACGTGGTCTTAAAAAACGGCGCGCTTCCGCTGGATATCTTAGAGCGTGTGGTCGATACCTATATTGCGGACAAGAAGAAGTAATGTAAGAAAAGCAAAATACAAACAGACTAAAACGAATGGCTGCGAACGCGTGCACGGTACAAGTTCGCAGCCATTCTTAAATATCGTCGTCCTTGTTCACCAAGCTTTGCACATTCACTGCTGTCCACAATAAAAGAGACCCACAAGCATGCAAACACCAGCAACAATCATCCCCGCGTTACCAGCACATACCGAAGCCATCCTGCAAATCACCGTCGATGCAGGCATGTTCCAAGTCGAAGAAATTGGCGCACTGCGCGAGATTTTGGAAGGCTTTCATACCGCACCAGATGGTAATGGCCAGCACCTCATCGTCTCGGTAGATGCAAACGACACCGCCCAAAATCAAACACCCACAGGCGCCGCCTACTTCGGCCCCAACCACATGTCCGACAACGCCTGGGACCTATGGATGATCGCCGTACCACCAGAACGACAAGGCCAAGGCATAGGTTGCACCTTAGTCGCCCACGCAGAAAACCTGATTCAACAAGCGGGTGGACGCTTGTTAATCATCGAAACGAACTCAACCGCCCAATACGAAAAAACCCGAGCGTTTTATGTGCAGCGGGGCTATGCGCAGGTGGGGTGTATTCCTGATTATTACGGGGATGGGGAGGATAAGGTTATTTTTTCTAAGCGATTGTTTCATACGTCAACTCCTTAAGGCGATTGATGCTTGCGTGAGCTTCAGGCAGCGGAATAATGTGTTCGCGAACGAATCGGTTCAGTGTCCAAAAGGTTTGAATGCTTTGTTTGACACTGTGTTTGATATTTCGCGAGTAATTGGTTGTTTCCGGTGAGGTTGCATAGGTTTCTTTTTGACGACGTACTGCCGCCTTAAAGTAATTTTATTTGCCGTTTTCACCCTTGTAAAAAGACAATTAAAAAGATATCGCCTCATGTGTTTCTGACACGGCGAAATATTAAAAACGAGATCGTTTTTTCGATTCCCATTTTGTAGTGATTGGCGCGTAAAGACCAACCAAAAGTAACTTTTCATGACCGATTGAGACGAAGTAATGGACCAAGCAATGTTATCTCTGGCCGTTAAAGGCGATAGACGACCAACAACAAAAATTTCAAACACCTTGGAAGTTGTTACTTGTTGCTGTCTACTTTTGTTTAGTCATACAACCTTCGCACAGCAATTAGAGACAAAACAAATTAATCAAACAAATCAACTCGCACAGAGTCCTAATAGGAATTTAGACGCTATTCAAGCTAGTGCCAACCCACCGCGAA
>OFSE01000502.1_pt1 | contig 11483 bp, 21 predicted proteins | sample 1543261 | NCBI WGS metagenome assembly OFSE01 (sample SAMN07774225, study PRJEB24372) | wastewater metagenome | isolation source: Exp Tend VB 50WW | collected 2016-02 | reverse complement strand
GTGCCGGAAGACTTCACTGGTGCTTTCTTCACAGTGTCTAACAAATTTACCTTGATTGTTTGAACCGAGGGTGCAGCTGCGGGGGGAATCACCAGAGTCAATAACCCCCAGAGAATTTGTGCCTTTATCTCAGAGACTTCGGTACCAGGGGCTACACTTAGAGTGACTTCACCTTTAGGGCATGTAATTTTTAGAATGTTGCTTTCACAGGATACCTCTACAGTGCTCGGATCCACACCTGGAATCTCTACACTGACTACGATGCTTCCGTCTTCATTGTGAGATGAATTCTGAGTGAGTAGAACTGTGGAGCTTTCTACGGTTTGCCCAGACTTAGGGTGATTCAGAATTAAACTTTTGGTCAGAGTGTTTGACATTTGATTTGAAGTTGTTGTAGTTAAATTTACCCACCACCTCGACATCTTCGTCGAGTCTCAGCAGCTTTCTTTGCGGCTTCAGAGCGTACACTTGAATTTATTGTGTTTCTTCCTTGAAGTGCTTGACCTCGTTTTTCATCACCAGCCTGTTCTCCGGGAGTACGATTACCCTTCATTTGCTCTCGCAACTGCTTTTGTCCGCATTGACCGATCAATGGGTTTTTATTATTCTCAATATACAACAGCTCTTCGACTGAGGCGAGAGCTTCTTCACTGAAACCTGAAATGTTCATCCCAACATCCTCAAACCAAAAACTTCTTTGCTACTGCCACCTTGAGGGTTAGCTGGCCCTTTCGGTAGCGCAACACCAGAAAGCATTTCTGCCTCTGTGTTTACTTTTTGTTTGCCTAACTTACCTTTAACTCCTGTTTTTGCAATCATACCTTGACCGAGACTGGCAGGAGTTTTGGGTATGCCAGTGTCATAATTTCCTTCTTTTTGGGGTCCTGGACCTTTCCCTGTTTCAAATTGTTTTTGCCAGTCAATCTCACCGAAGAGCATACTCTCCACAGCAAGAAGACTGGTTTCGGAAAAGTTGCCTTGCACAGTAACAAGTAAGCTAATTGGTTTTACCCTCTAGCTCGTCAATGTACTGTTTCATCTGTTTTGTTTGGTCTGCTAGTTTCACAAGAATGCCAAGAGACTCTGCAAGAAAAGTTTCCAGTTCTTCTCGTGTTAAGTGATAAAGTCGAGCGCGAACACTTTGTACTTTAAACTCTGTTTCTAAAGACAAAGGGTCGAGCTCAAACTTCGGTGTCTTGTCCATGTGCAATTGCCTGCAGCTCATAGAATTTTTCTGCAGCTAATTCTCGTTCTGCATCTGTCATGGGTGCATCTTCTATGTACTTTATTAATATTGCCATTTCGGGTTCGGTTATATTTTGTATTTCGTCACGAAGGTCATCAGAGAGTAAGGTGCTTTTTGCTTCATCGAGGTTGTAAATGAACTCAGGTGATACCCAATCTTCTGGTTGGGAGTCGTAGGAAATATGATAGTTATTTAGAGACAAGTGACAAAGCATTGCTTTGCTCTCAGTAATGCCTAGTTCCTCTGCCATTTCGTCGTAAGACTTCCCTGCAGAAAGCATTCGAACCACTTCATTTTTGTAGGTTGCAATAAATCGAGGAGTTCGAACCATACGAGAGTAGTCTCTCAAAGCGTGTTGAATATAACCTCGTGCAGTACCCCAAGCATAAGTACTAAATTTGATCCCTAAACCAGTGTTGTATCTTGTGGCAGAAACACAAAGAGCAAAGTTTGCAATTGACTCCAAGTCTTCACGAGTCAACGACCCAGTTTGCCCACCAGTCAGACATTTTGCCCCATGGGCTAAACGACCTGCAATCCACTTATGCTCTGCCACTAGGGCCTGTTGCTCTTTTGTGAGCGCAGGGTATTTTTTGGTACGACGGCTCATTTTAGGCTTCGCAAGATGTACAGTCGGCATAAGAAGGCTCTGTGGGTTGTGTTGATTTCATTGCCACATATTCATTATAGCCACCTATATGCTTCTTGTAAAGCCACATTTGAGGAACAGTTTTCCATTCCTTATTCCAATAACCTTTTTCTTCAGCTTGAGCCTTACTTATCTCCTCAAAAGTTACTCCTTCTGATGACAATAACTGTTTTAATTTTGTGCACCAGGGACAGTCTTCTTTAGTTACAATAAGAGCAGGAACTACCTTCCTGGAGCTAATCAGAGAACTTGACTTCAAGTAATACAATGACTTGAGCCCCATTTTCCAAGCCGATAAGTGCAACCGCATAATATATGCAGGATCGCTTTCAGGGTCTACAAAGAGGTTTAAACTTTGACCCTGGCAAATAAACTTCTGCCTATCTGCGGCTTGTTTGACCAGCTCAAATTGATCAATTTCACGAGCAGTTTGAAAAACTTCTTTCTCATCTTGAGACAAACAGTCAAGCCCTTGTACAGAACCTTTATCAGCAAGAATTTGCTCCCACACTGTGTCAGAAACACCTCGGTCGCAGAATAGTTTTTCAAGTACGGGGTTTTTCCGTACGAAGGTTCCCTTTGCTTGCTTTGCTACAAAGTAGTTGGAGTCTATGGGTTCAATGCCTTGACTAAAGGCTCCGGAGATAACCGAGTTTGTGCGAGTTGGAGCAACCGCGAGGAGGTGAGTATGACGCATTCCGCTACCTGCTGCCCACTCTGGCTCACCAAACTTTGTTGCCAACTCCCGAGAAGCTTTCTCAGCTTCTGTACGAATCCACTCGTGAGTTTCTAAGTTCAACTGTCTAGCACCTTGAGACTTAAACGGTAAGCCTCGTTTTTGATACAGGGTGTGAAGTCCCATTGTGCCTAAACCTAGAGCTCTAGACTTCTCAGCAAAGCGAACCGACCTACCTAAACCTACTTTATTGTCGGCTTTCCTAATGAACTCTGACACGACCGCATCAAGGAGGTGGATTGCGAGCTCGGGGACAGACCTACCTGTAGAAGAAGAGCGCCAATTACTAAACTCGTCGTAGCGAGCAAGGTTGAGACTACTGAGCACACAGACAAAGGAATGGTGTTCGTCTGTATGGAGAAAGATTTCTGAGCAGAGGTTGGAGGTTGATACTTCAAGACCTCTTTCAACATAACATTGGGGGTTTTGACGGTTGGCATTGTCTATATATACAAGGTAGGGTGAACCAGAGATCATCCGTGTTTTAAGAACTTCGCCAAAAAGTTCCTGTTTCTTCTCATCACCTGCAATCATTTCATTGATAAAATCATCGCTAACGGTAAGAGCAATGTTGCTATCAATAAACTTTCTCGGATCTCCCTTACTATGATCTTTTGCACGAAGGAGTTCCGGTACGTCCGGATGGTCGATTGGTAAATATATCGCGAACGAGCCTCGGCGGACCCCACCTTGTGAGACAACTCTCGCCGCAAGGTCGTATTGTTGGGCCCAGGGAACAATTCCGGTGGACCTTCCACCTCCAGAAATAGGAGCACCCGCAGGACGCACATCGCCGAAGTAGACGCCAACACCTCCCCCATTTTTACTAAGTTGTGCAACTTCTTTCAAATGCGAGTATATGGAGCTAACTGAGTCACTAACGTGAACAGAGTAGCAAGAGATAGGTAGTGCGCGAGTAGTACCAAAATTAGCAGCTACAGGACTTGCAAGACCAATCCAACCGTTCCAGAGGCACTCAAACAGGTCGTTATAGAGGTAGGGATCCTGGTTTATTTGAGCTGCGGCATTAGCCACACGTTCAAACATTTTTCGGGGAGTTTCTCCCGGCAGTAAATAACCTGCTGATAATGTAATCATACCCTCTTCAGAGAGCCAGTCCGGGGCAATCGGTTCAGTCATGAGATAACAAGGTCAAGTAGCTTAAGGTTAACTCCGGAAAAATCCTGAATGGGTTTAGAAATATAATTGCTCCCATCTTTCGACTGTGCAAAGAAGTCGGTACTTGTCATGCCAGCCGCAAGTGGATTGAACCATTGCTTAATTCTCTCTGCAGCAGCAACATCGTACAAATACGTTTTGTTGATTCCGAGTTTTTCCAACCTGTCATTTGCTCTGTACTTTACGTAGGCTTCAAGGTCGTATGCACTGGCTGTGCTTAGGGATCTACCCTCGAAGATTTTATGTATAAACGCCAGTTCATTCTCAATTACTGTGTCAAAAGCATCACCAATATTTTTCTGTTCTTCCCAAGTCAGAGGTTCCTCTTTGACTAACTCCTTAAAGAGTTCGATTCCTGTGTCGGAGTGTTGTTGCTCGTCGTTGATTGACCAGCTGATGATTTGTGCGATACCTTTGAACTTACCGGTGAGGTTAAGTGAGAGGAGCACAGAAAAACTACTAAAAAGAGAAACGCCCTCACCAGCACCGCTAAACACAGCCAAAGATTCTTTAACCGGGCGATTGCTGAGGAAATATCCAATTTTTTGTTGGGCAACTGGGTCACCTAGAAAAGCCTCAAATTCATTTAATCCCAGAGTGTCAGACAGCAAATTGTATGCTTGAGCATGAACAATCTCAGAAAGAGAGAACATTCTCGCCACCGCTGCAATCTCATGCTTTGGAAACCAAGTAGGAATGTTTGACCAGTAGTCGCTTACATGGCACTCCAATTGAGTGAATCCACGTAGAATACCTGCGATAATCTCTCTTTCATCACTGGTTGCATTTTGCCAGTCTCGAATGTCACTCTCAAAGGAAACTTCCTCAGGGCGCCAAACAGAAGCTAAAGCTTTCTGATACTGTTCAAAGAAGTAAGGATACTCAAACCCTTGCTCAGTTTTGTAAACTTGTCTGTAATCTCTGATTGACATTAACTTTCCTGAATAACTTTTTACTTTCTCGTTCAGCGAGATACTGTTGGCGAACAGGTTCGTGTTTGACTTCGTCCCACCAATTAGGTTTTTCTGAGTAACGCCATTCGGCGTAACCTTTGTACCCGTTGATGTAGTTACGGTAAGCAGTGATCGCATCACCTGGAGTCTTAAACTCTTCTGGCATTGCTTGAACGAACTCAGTGTGGTCCTCCCAGTTTACCTCAGGATAGTGCCGGTTAATCAAATCTGAGAGTTGTTCAAGTGCGTACCAGACACCGTGCTGTTTATTGTATCTACGAGTGTATTCTTCAGACATCGCGTAGGCATGGTGGTACAACCAAGAAACATTTGCGGGACTTTCGTAGAGCCATTTTGCACAAGGATGGTGAGCGAATCCTTTGATGCCATAGGTACTCCCGTCAACTTTTTGGATGTAGACACCATGAGTATTAAAAGCCCAGGGTGTGAGCAACTGAATGCTTTCTGTGGGCATTTTAACTACGAGTTTGTCGGGCAGGTCGCAAGCTGCGACGCGAGGGTCGTTGTTAACGGCGAAGATGTTCATGAAGTTGTTTTGAACAGGTATGTCTAGTATAGGGGGGAAAGTCGGAAATAAACCGATTATCCCTCCATTTTTGCATAATTTTGCATGCGTTTATTTTCTTTTTCAATAACCTCCATACACTCGGCTTCGAGTTTTCTGAAGTGCTCGAATCGCTTCTTTTCTGCTCGTTGTGCTAGTTTGCCAACTACAAGATAAAACCCAGCATTAGCCAGAAGGCTGCCTACAAAAGCTGCACCGAGAACCGTTAAAAAAGTCATTTAGGTAAATTCGAGGGATTCGGAGTTGTACCGACCGAGAGAGAAGTTAAGGGTCATTCGTATGTCTGAGTTGGGGAATGACCAACACTCCCCGCCTTTGTTAAGAAACACCACCCAGATGAGATCGTGTTCTTGTGAGTAGTCTATCAGAAAGTGAGCCCATCCTTTACCCTTCGGAGTTTCCATCGGGAGAGGAGGATTCAACTGTAAGATCACCTACCTTGGCCTCGGTAACGTTTCTTAGGACCATTACGTGAGGTAGCGGCCAGTATTGTGTTGTTAGATTTTCCTTGTCGGGTGCCTTTGGGTTTGGACTGAATCATTGTCTGACCCGATAAAGTTTTGCTGAGTTTAGCCACTTGTTGTTACCTCTGTTGGTTCGTCAGTTAGTTTTCTTTCAACTGCTTCGCGCAGCATGTTCACAAAGGAAGTTTCAAACTCCTCGTGAAGTTCTTTAGTAGAGTTATAATAACCTAACCAAAGCCCGCACTCACTGCCATCTGGTGCAGAGAGTTCAAAACCTGTCTCTGTGTCGGTTACGATTAGGTCATCAAAGGCATCTGGGTGAGGCCACCACATTTACCATACTCCTGGCACGATCTGGCCTGTCAAAGCATAAGCACCGAGTGCTGCGACAATGCCAAGCATTGCTAACCTTCCGTTCAACTTTTCAGCGCGTTCGTTGTGTGACACGTAATTTTCCTCGATAATCATTTTGGGTTCTTTGGCGAAAACGTTTTGCCTATCGCCATCTTCTGTAGTAATCGTCATTGATTGGAGTCAACTGGTTGTAGTATAGGGGGTCAAGACGAAAGGTAAATCTTTTCTAAAGTTTCTTTTCGTCCTGTTATCACGTCTTTTTTGTGAAGTGATTTAGCTCGAAGCCATAACCGAAAATAAGCGAGCTCCTCAGGAGAATAGAGATGAGGAGTTTCCAGAGCTTTTTTAACAAGGTCTTTCTTTTTCATCTTTGAATGTCCTGATAATCGTAACTTTCGGGTTTGAAGTAATCAACGAGAACCTGCATTCCTTTGTTGGAATCCATGTCCCCACAAGTATAAACATCGATAGCACACGTACCATCTTCTGGGAAGGAGTGAATACTGATGTGTGATTCGGAGAGTGCGTAAACAACTGTTACGCCTTGTGGTTCAAACTGGTGAGAAAAGCGATTAAGGACTGTAGCCCCTGTGGCTTTCACGGCCAGTTCAAAAGCGTCGATGATGCCGAGTAGATCATTCAATAACTTGAAATCTACTCCGTAGAGAGAAAGTAAAACGTGATGGCCCAATTTAGCATAAATCCTCGATTATTCAGAAGTTTGTGTGTTTAAAATTGATTTTACCCCGTCACGAAGTTCAGGGATAGATAGAGCACCTTGCAGGTGCCCCAGGTATTTGCCTTGCTTTGTCAAGAACAAATACACAGGTAAGTCAATCTCATAAGTGGGAGAGAGACAGTGCCGTTCAAGACATTGATAGATCCTTTGAAGAGTCAAAGGTTTAGCACTGTTTACATTGTCAAGAACTTCCTCTAAGTAAACCTCTTGGTAGTTAACCTCAGGGAAACTTTCAAAGGTGGCTCTGTCATGTTTTGACATGTGCTGGCAAATGTCACAGTCTTTGTCGTGAACTTTTGTCACTATGGCAGTGTCGGTCATGAGTTCCTCCAATTTTGGAGTTCATCCACGTCGTCCGACAAATCGGAGAGAAAATAAGCTAGTGCCTCAAGATCCAAAGTTCCGTCTTCACGAGTTATTTTATCAAGCATTGGCTTGATGTACTCCTTTCTTTTTTCCTCGTAGTACTTCTCCCTCTCTTCCTCAGTCATACTGATCACAGATTTGAATCTCATTAGAAAACCTCCGATAGTTCTGGCATTTTTTCACGCACAATCTTGTTAAATCGTGCAATGTGTGATTGAACAGCTTGTTTCGTCAAACTGAACTTCTTGGCTACTTCTCCCTGGCGAAGGGGTTTGTAACCGAGAAGACCATACCTGGAACAAACAATCTGAGCCCTCTTACTATCCAGAGAGCCACATCCTGCAATTATAATATCCTCTATCTTTGCAGCTAAGGACTCATCTTTGACTTCATACTGTAACGGATCTTCCAAGTTCAAACACCAATCAGACTGTTCGAGAGAATACTGGTATTTTGGCCTCCTCCCCTCTTTTCTTGCCACACTTTGGACAGCAAGACGAACATTGGGATAGACCCAAGTCATGAAACGATATCCACGAGATAGTTCAAAGGTTTTGAGAGCTTTAACAATACCAACTAAACCTTCTTGAACCAGATCTTCTCGACTGTGAGTGGGTGCCATCCAAGCATACTTATTGACAATTTTATGAACCAGGGGGGTGTACTGGTTTACAATTGAAGTGATACTTCTTGGATCACCTTTGATGGCTTTTTCCAGTGTGTCTAGTTTGGTCATGTGTTTGTGTAACTGTATTCAGTATAACAGGTTTGAGGTCAAAAGGGAAGGGGGTAAACCCCCCTAAAAGGTGCGGTTAACCGAACAAACTGGATTCATAATCCATTTTCCCTGAGGGTCATCTCCATCATAATCGAACGTTCTGCCCAACCTATTCCACCCTCAGTTCCCTTTGCCGGGTTAATACAGTTAGGTTCCTTGTCTTCTGGTAACTGTCTACAGACTAGAGCATTTAAGTCTTCGTCTTTTCCAGGTTTTCCGGTACTCCAGTAAAGTTGATTTTCACACCAGGTAGCGCCACAGACAGGGCAGATGTTGCAATTCATGGAATCCTCAGGATGTAAAGGTTGGCTCCAAGTACTCTATATACTCTGTCAAAGCTTCTGCAAAGGCATCACAAATTTTATATTTCGTTGTGAATTCAACTCCGTAATGATCGGAAGTGTCTACGAAACCCTCCCAACAGGCAAGTAGTTCTGCATGACCGTACTCGACTTGAATGAAAGACATTATTTCTGCCAGATGTTTTTTGTGGCCGGCAACATGTTGTGCGTCTTCGAGTGTGCAATCGGAGGCTTTCATTTTATCGGTTATCTCCACTGCCAGCGATAACTCCACGTTGCTGTCGGGATGCTAATTTATCCAAGTTCATTTGCATAATTTCCTCAAGACTGTAGTCGAGTTCATAAGCTAAAACTGCCAGATACCAACAAACATCGGATAACTCAAGTGCAATTTTTGTCCGAATCTCGCCTGTGAGCACGTTTTTTTCATCTCGAACAAGTTTTTTGACTTTTTCTGCAACTTCACCCGCTTCTCCCACTAGACCTAATGTAGGGTAGATTAGGTTTTGACCTTGATTCGGGTAGATGGCAGTACCTAAGGCAGCAGTTTGATAGTCGTTTGGGGTCATTACCATTAAGAGGAGTTTGTTACCAATTTAGTATATCACAGGGAGTCAGCTGTAAACCTAAAAGCCGACATCCACTTCGCGGGCACAGCCGCGTTCGACAACTTCATCCCATTCCATGGACACTGCACCGATTGTAAATCTGATGCTTGTGGGGGTCTTACCCGCAAAGAGGGCTACCTCCCTCAGTAAATGCTGGTAAAAGGTAACTTCGGTTACAAATTCATTGAGTACGAGTGTGGGAATGAACACCATCGCGCTCATTTCAATTCCCTCAGCGAGGAAATAAACCGTGATTGGTTCTCGTTGGCGTAGGAAACAAATTGGATAAACAGTTTCGTGTACCCCTATTCGAGTTGCAACTAAAAGCTCGTTCCACTCTACAGATTCACTAGACAATAACTGAAATACTTCACTCGAGGCGAGGCTTTGAGATACATCGTAACCGTAATCGGTCTCACAGTCTGCTAATACATTTACGCCTGTCAGGTAAATTCCGTATAGATCTGACTTACCTTTGTTTGTTAGTAGGTTGGTGAGAAAACTGAGGGGATCAGTGATTTTTTGTGCCATTGGAATACCGTGGTTGAGATGCTTGTGGTTCGTCCTCGTAAATAATGTACCCACCATTTTCAATTATTTTGGTGGGGTCGTTGGGCATAATGTCCTTGTCTCGAGTATTATTTTGCACTCTGTTCATGCGTACGGGGCCTTTCTTGTCAAACTCCGGATGGTTTTTGAGAAGATCAAACACATTTCGCTTTGCTTCAATACTAAAGGAGCCAAAATAACGGTCCGTAGCATTATCTGTCTGAGTGCCCCCCGTATTCAGAGGGCCTTCTTGATACTGGGGATCCGTACCATCGCGCATGGGTTCTTCCCCATCCTTCGGTTGATCTAGATCCTTGCGGGAGAGCGGTTTGCGTTTTAGGCTTTTGTGTAAGTTAAAATCCCCAGCAGCATTACGATAACTTTGAGTTGGAGTACCAGCACTATTTATAGGTGTGGCAGCATCTTGGGTATTGTTACTGCTGAGGAAGTCGTCCATATTAAGTCAAAGGAAGACGCAAACTGGGCACATAGGCATTCTCACCCACTCTCCGAATACCTACTACATATTTTGCAGTGAAGTACTCCCCAGGTTTAGGAATGACGTAATTGAATTTAATAACTTGCCAGAGAGGGCAAAGGTAAAAAGAATGCTCCAGGTTCTCACAACCTTTAGCAAATAGTTTACAAAGTAAACGGGGAGTGTAAAGTTCGCATAAGCACTCAATCTCTTGAACCGTTCCAATCTTGTCGTATAAACCCGCAGGGTCATCAATACAAGTGAATCCTTCTGATTCTAACTGTTCTTTAAGACGGATTTGCTTACTGCATTCGTAGGACATTGCGTCCATTGCAGTTTCCTCAGAGTTTGTAGTCGGCATCATAGTTTTACCCTCCCTTCTTCAGAGTAGAGTTTTTCCCGAGCTGCTGATCGGAACTTCTCAGCATTATCTGGAGAGTACTGTTTATTCCCCAACCAACTGTCATAACATCTGGTGTTCACACTGGTTAGACGTTGAACATCTTTTGAGTCAAGACCTTCCAGTAACTTCTTACCTTCCTCCTGCAACTCCTCACTCGCATGACGCATGAGTTCCCAATTTTCTATAACATAGTTGGCAGAACCCCCGATCTTGAATCCGTCTCTCATTACGAGTTTTTCCATAATGTCTTTGATTACTTCTGTTGTAGTAGTGTTCCCTGTTGCATTTCTTCCGAACTGTTCGTAGTAGGTCACTGCATTTTTAATTGACTCCCACCGTATCTCACGAAACCCTTGGTAATAGTGTGTCGAAGGTCTACCAGCTGCTTCCCATTGTCTCTTCATCTTCGTCATCAGGTTGAGACCTGAAGGATCTACACCTAAGAAGTAAAAGTGATCGAGACATTCTTGCAACATTTCCGGAGTCAACTCAGGGACTTCTGAGTCCCCTGTTCTCAACATCCACGCGAAGGACATACCGTTAACGAGTGCCTGTGTAACATCTGCTTTGAATCGTATACGTTGTCGTGTAGTCCAGTACCTAACTTCCACCTGAAGACGGTTGATTGATGGATCGCGAACATCTGTAATAATGTTCCAGAACCTATCTGTAGCAAGTCTCAAACACCACAGGTAAAGAGCTTCCTGGCTCACTCCTATTTTATCTGCGAGGTAAGGTATGTGTGCTCTTGGTCGAAGATCTGGAGAACCTTCCGAGATAGTTCCCTCCAGGTACTCTCTATTTTTAGCCACCTCGTACTCACGATAGGTTGAAATGATCTTGATCCTGTCAATAATTCCAGGGTCCAAGTCATAAGCAAACTTACTGTTCCAGTCGTTGGAGTTAACAAGTATGACTGTTTTTGGCCAGATTTGTTCAGCATTTTGAAACTTTTCTTCAACCTGAAACAGACCATTTGTAATCAGAATCTTTGTCTCTTCAGCGGCCAGAAACTTCTTCAAAGAAGCAAGACTGGTGTCATCTTTATAAGCAACATCACTGAGAGCTGCTGCCTTCAGACCAAACCTATCCT
>OFSE01000501.1_pt1 | contig 11487 bp, 12 predicted proteins | sample 1543261 | NCBI WGS metagenome assembly OFSE01 (sample SAMN07774225, study PRJEB24372) | wastewater metagenome | isolation source: Exp Tend VB 50WW | collected 2016-02 | reverse complement strand
AATATATGGCCATTCGTTTTGAGACGACCCAAAAGAAAGTGATTGAGCAAAGACTTTTGGAAACTTTGTCTCAAAAACACAAGTCAATGCGTCACATGACACAAAAATATAAAAAGAAACAACAATCAATTAAATTTCAAGCTCATCGGGTATGAGTAGCAAACCTATTTCAATGTCTCGGCTAGTTTCATACCGGCACCAATTCTATTTTTACCTTTTGACCTAAAGCTGCAGCTGCACTCGACAAGGTTGTTAATGTCAGACTGGTATCTTCTTCATCGAGCAATCTATTTAAAGCGGCGCGGCTGGTGTGCATCATCGATGCCATTGTCGTTTTATTCAATTTTTGCCGCTTCATTTCTTTTTCAATTTGCCAGGCGATAACACGCTTCACCGCTACGGCATTTGCTTCATCGAGAATACCTTCCTCTTGAAGGAAGGTATCGAAATGAGTACCTATATTTTTTTGCTTCATTCTTCACTCCGTGATTTTTTCAATCGACTCATGGCAATTTTCAAATCTTCCTTCGGTGTCGCTTGAGATTTTTTAATAAATCCATGAAGTAAAACTAATCGATCATCCATCATCGTAAAAAGTATGCGTGCGATGCGGTTTGGCAAAGTAACTCTTATTTCCCAAAGATCTTTTTCCATTTTACGCACTAGCGGCATACCCAAAGGCCAGCCGATCTGTACTGTCTTGATTTCAGCGCCAATTATTTTCTTTTCTATCGGATGCAATCCTCTAATCCAATCTAATACTGGCTCATTCCCCGCTTCAGATCGATAGAAAAATACCTGCAATGATGGTTTTATCATGAGCTAAATGTACCAAATTTGATTCGCCTCTACAAGAAAATAATGAATGAACATCAGGTAAAAGTTTAATTACCGCCGCTCATCATTGATTGCAATACTTAAACCCACATCGAAAGTGAATTGCCACTTTACAGTTGAAACCACTTACAACACGCATTAAGGTAACAGTCTTTCAAACTGTGCTTAACAAACCACTTCACAGCACTTTTTTGATCAAAGTTGATGATTGCTGTTGCAAAATAATGTAAAAAATATATCCCGACCAAGCACCATCAGAATTTTGTCGGTTACCCTGTTACTACAAAAACGAATGGGAGCTATCATGCGATTGAATATGCCTGTCAGTCAGATTGAGCGTCAGATCAGCAGTACAGAGTCGATTGTTTCTACCACCGATTTACAAGGCAATATTACCTACGCCAACCCTTACTTTATTGAAGTGAGCGGCTTTAGCAGTGGTGAGCTGATAGGTGCGCCGCAAAATATCGTGCGCCATCCTGATATGCCGGTCGAGGCGTTTGCCGATTTATGGGCAACGGTTAAATCTGGCTTACCTTGGAGCGGTATCGTAAAAAATCGCTGTAAAAATGGCGATTATTACTGGGTCAACGCGAATGTCACGCCAGTGATTGAACATGGCAAACCGGTTGGTTATATATCGGTGCGCACCAAGCCGAGCGCAAAGCAAGTGAGCGACGCCGAAAAGCTGTATGCGGAACTAAAGAGCGGTAACCCCAATAAAATTCAACTACGCCAAGGCGCAGCGCACAAAAATAATCTTTTTACCAAAGTGCTGCAGCGGACAAAGATTTCTATCAGCAAACACCTTACCGTGACTGCGATCTTGACGATGGCATCCTTGCTCATGGTGTTGACCAATATCATGACCGATAAAACGCCGATCACCGAAGAAAATCGATGGCTGCTCGGTTTGTTGTTGTTGGCAACCCTCAGCACGCTCAGCTGCCGATATAATTTTCATCGAGCAGTCACACTGCCTAGCAGAGAAGCGTTACAGGCTTGCAAAGTGATGGCGGGTGGCGATTTGACGGGCGAGATTCAAACCGCGTATGGCGATGATCTTGGGCAAGTGTTGCGCATGTTGCGCCAGTTGAAGATCAATCTGCATTCAATCGTCAGCGACGTGCGTAAAAATTCCGAACAGATTCAGACCGCCACCACCGAAATTGCAGCGGGTAATATGGATTTGTCTGGCAGAACCGAGTCGCAGGCATCGTCGCTGCAGGAAACCGCCGCGAGCATGGAAGAACTGGCGTCAACGGTGACACAAAATTCCGAAAATACCACCCATGCCAGCAAGATGGCGGGCGACGCGCTGCGCATGGCGGGCAATGGCGGCAAGGTTTCCGCGCAAATGGCGGCAACCATGGACGACATCACCGGCTCCTCAAAACGCATGATAGAAATTACCGGCATCATTGAAGGCATCGCTTTCCAGACCAATATTCTGGCGCTGAATGCCGCCGTTGAAGCGGCACGCGCCGGTGAACAAGGGCGAGGATTTGCCGTGGTTGCTTCTGAGGTGCGTAATCTGGCACAACGTAGTGCTTCGGCATCGAAAGAAATCAAGCAGTTGATCGATGAATCAATGCAGAAAATTCAAACCGGCTCTGGCCTGTCTAGCAATGTTGGTAAAGCCATGCAAGACATCATTAGCACCACCGAAAAAGTCACCAGCGTGATTGAGGAAATTGCTTCCGCATCACAGGAACAGCGCTCAGGTATTGCCCAGATCAACGACGCCGTGACGCTGATGGATGAAGTCACGCAAAGAAATGCGGCTCTGGTGGAAGAAGCGGCGGCCGCCGCTGGCAGCCTGGAAAATCAGACCTTTGCGTTGATGAATGCGCTCTCCATTTTTAAACTATAGTCCGTCGCATGGCCTGCCAGCGGCCATACATCAAGGAGCGCCACAACCACTCCGCCGGGCCGAACTGATAATAGCGTAAGTAAATAACGCTCAGCAGGATTTGAATCACATAAATTGCCACGCCAAGCAGAAAACCCGTGGCGGCGGGCATTTTGTTGAATTGGCCAAAGCCGTAGCCAAAGAAAATCCAGCCGAGCACGATCGACTGTGTCAGGTAATTAGTCAACGCCATTTTACCCATCGCGGCGAAAGCGTACGCCAGCGCGTTGCGGCGAGTTTGGCAGAAGGTAATGACCAATGCTGCATACGCCAGTGCCAGTATGATCGGTGCGCCATTGAGCAACGCTTGTGCGGCGACGATATCGGTCAGCAAGATACCTTCCTGATCGCTGATGGTAGCGATAATAAAAAAGACGATGCCCAGCAATGCAGCACTAAAAAAACGCTTCGGCCAACGCGCAGCTTTCTGCACGATGTCGATCCGATACAGCCAGATGCCGAGTAAAAATAAACCGACCGTGCGCGGCAAAATGAACAGATGCAATCGCAGCACCAGCGGCAGCTCGGCAATATTGTGATGCCAGACTTCGGCATGGCTACCGTTGGCATAGATTTGATTGGCTTGTTGCACGGCGTCACGCAAGGTATCCAGTTCAAACCAATCCAGCGCCCACGGCTGTAAATTGGGGAAAATGAACAAGGCCAATACCAACATCGCCAGGCCAAACACCGTCGCATTAGAAAGCAACAAACTCGGCAGCACCAGCAGACCAACCAGCGCGTATTCGCTGAGAATATCGCCATTCCAGATAAAGACCAGATGCAACACACCAAACACGCCCAAAATCAACAAACGACGCAACAACAAAGTGAGTGTCGCTTGCGTCGAAAAGTGACGGCGCAGCGCTTGAAACTGCATCGCCATGCCAAAGCCGAACAGTAAAGAGAAGAGAGAAATCGCTTTGAATTCGAGGCCAAATTCCACAAAGCTTTGCGCCCAATGATCAAGCACACTGGCAGGAAGCGTGCTCACAGTGTCAGACGATACTTCGTACAACTGCTTAAAAATCGAGACACGAAACACGCCCATCAAATTCGCCATCAACACGCCAAACAAAGCCAATGCACGCAAGATATCAATCGCTGCCAGGCGCTCGCTGACCGGTGCAGCTCGCTTGGCATGATCAGTTGCAGTATCAGTTGCAGTGTTTGATGAGGGAGAAAGATCGATGATATTGTCGATAATTTCGTAGAGGTGGTGAACCTAGGCAAGCAATCAAGCTTGGAACAACGCCACGTGGCGTTGTTCCGTACAGATTACATGTTGGCTTGAAACACTGCAAACACCGCGCCTTGCGGATCGGCGAACACCGCGAAACGCCCGGTGTGCGGAATATCCATCGGTGGCAAATACACCTGGGCACCCAGTTGCGCAGCCTTGGCAGCCGCCTCATCACAATTGGCGACCATGAAATACGGCATCCAATGCGAAGCCGATGGCGCGCCCGGTGGCAATTGCATCATGCCGCCAATTCCTGCACCGTTCAGACTCCATTCGGTATAGGTCATGCCATCGGCACCGCTGCCGGTTTTGGCCGTCCAGTCAAACAGGGCTTTGTAATACGCTTCGGCCTTCACCGTATCGGTGGTATTTAATTGCCCCCAGCAAAACGCGCCTGGCTCGTTGTAGATACCAACACCTGGGTTGCTACCCGCCTGCCAGACATTGTGTGGCGCGCCAGTTGGGTCGACCAACATCGCCATACGCCCCACATCGCCCACATCAAACGGTGGCGCAATCATGCTGCCACCTAACTCAACGCCATGCGCGGCGGTCGCGTCAGCGTCGTCGCTGGCGACATACAACATCCAATGTGGCGGTACCCCAGCCTGGCGCTCGGGGTGCAAATTATAGGCAGCGGCAACGTCGCGCTCTTTTAATTTAAAAATGGTGTACACACCATCTGGCCCCATATCTTGATCGTGCGCGACCCAGCCAAACAAGGCGGCATAAAATTGTTTGGCTGCGTTCAGATCCGAGGTACCTAGTTCTACCCAGCAAAACGCGCCGGGTGCGTGCGTGCTTACAAGTGCCATGACAGTCTCCTTCAATAAAATTGTGACTCATCTCTTGCGTAAAGTAGTGCTGCTGTTCGTCACGTTGCAATATGCATCATGCATTGCAAGTGCAATACAAATCATGAGATAACAACGAGACAGCCATGACGACAGCGCGCGAGATTGAGAACAAAGATTATAAGCTGGGTGCTGCAGCATCGTGTAGTAAAGCGACATACTGCTCTAAATTATCTAGATTACCCAAGCATTAGAATATACTATGCCTAGTATTTTTTAAGTATGCTCTATTGACGTGCGGGATCGAGTAAGTTTTTTACAAAAAATAGGGAGTATAAAACGATGATGTTACGTAATGCAGGTCTCGCTGATCAAAGCGCGTTGGCTGCGCTGGGTCTGAAAGTCTGGCTGCACACTTATGCCGGGCGTGGCTTAAACGCTACCATTGCCGACTATGTATTGGCCAAATTTACGCCCGCCGCAATGGCCGAATTAATTGCCGCCCCGAACAACTACATACCGGTGGTCGAACTTGATCATCATTTGTTAGCCTACGCGCTCCTCAAGGCCGACAGCCCATGCCCAGCCGACCCGAGTTTAACAATCGAGTTAGCGACCATGTATGTACAAGAAAGCGCCAATCGACAAACTTATGGCAGCCAGCTTTGGCGCGCTTGCTTAGAGCAACAGCAAAACCGCCAGCCCGAGATGCCGATTTGGTTGCGCGTGAATTCAAAAAACCAGCGTGCGCTGAATTTTTACGCCAAACACGGCTTCCAGAAAATCGGCTCGGTGTGGATCGATTTTGATGGCGAACACAATGAAAACTATTTGCTGAAGTATTCGCTCAGATAGACAAGAAGCGCCGCCGCCCCAACCAGAGCAAGCCCAGTAAAAAGATCGACAGGCCAACAATCTCAAACACCAGCATTTTGGGGCCGAGTACTGCGGTACCCAAGCCGATGCTGATTGGCCCCAGCACCGCGCTGGCGGTGAAGGCAATCGAAATACGGCTGACATTAATAGCAATCGGGCGTTGGCTTGGGGAGGCCGCGCCGATGAGCGCTAAGGTTAAGAAAGCCGTTAAACCACCGCCCAAGATAAACAGCGCCACTGCTGCGCCGATAAAATTCAAAGGAAATAACAGAACAAACGCCGAGAATGCCGTCATGGCGCTGGAAACTGCGGTGGCAAACGCCAGACCGCGATGATCTGCTAACCAGCCAGTGACATATTGCAACAGCACGCCACCAATGCCTTGAATGGTCAGCAAAACGGCGACTTGCTCGGCACTCCAGCCTTTCATGTCACCAAACAAGGGAAATAAACCCGTGAAACCCGCATCAATAATGCCGCCCACCAGCGCAATGCACAAACCCAACTGAAACAAACCACCACCCCAATCGCGGCGCGCTTGCTTGCTCGGATGATCGTCCGGTGCCTGATACGGTCGAGTAAACGCTAAAGGAATCAAGGCCGCTAAAGAAAAGCCCATGCCAAGATAAAACGGTGCATCGGTATCGATGCCTACCAACACCGCCAGCGGTGGCGCGATGATCATCGATAAGGCAATCAAGGTTTCGTGCAAACCAATCAAACGGCCACGCGCTTTTTCTGGGGCGATTTGATATAGCCAGGGTTCCAGCGCGATCCAACGCAAACCCAGCCCGCCGCCGAGCAATAATGCCGCCGGAACCCAGAATGCTTGCGGAAAAAACGGTAGCATCGCCAGCGCCAAAGTCGAGAGCAACAGCGCGGCGACGATGATACGGCGCACACCAAAGCGCGCCGTCAAACGCGGCGTGATAATAATGCCGATCAACATGCCCAGATACAGCGCCGAACCGAGCAAACCCTGCTCGACGCTATTCAGGCCGCGCTGCGTGACCCACAAAGGTAAGACGATGAAGCCGATGCCAAATTGCCCAATCTGCGCCAAGGTATCCAGCACATTCAAAGCGCCAATGGTGCGCCAATCGGTGTTAGCTGAGGTGGCAGTGTTATCTAATGACGCATCAATCGCTCTACCTTGACTCATAAATTTAATTCAATAAGTAATAATTTGTCGGCCTTCTACCAACAAGGCACGCAGGCTGGCGTGACCACGGTCATCTACCAATAAAGGCAGGCCATCGCCTTCGACCAGATCGATCACTTTATAGTATTTCGCGCAGAAATCACAGACACCGCGAATCAACGGACGAATACTCATGTACAAGCCATGCAAGTCGTGCGCCGGATTGGACATCTCGGCCGCCGCCGTGCTACCCGCGCCATCAAAAATAATGCAGACATCATCGCCCGCTTGCTTTAATTCCTGCGCAAACATCATGGCGCGATAAATCGCGGAAGAACCAGAACCTTCTAATTTGCTGTAAATAACCAAGGCAACTTTATACATGGTGAGCTTTCAAAATAGGAGAATATCGAGAGGAAGAATGTTTCGCGTTTGCAGACAACATTGCCGGACGACGATGAACATGATCAACATCATTGTCAAATCAGGTCTGCAAGAAAATCAGTCGTTGTCAGCGCGATGAATCTTACGCGGCGGTGTCGATGTATACGACCAAAGCAGATTTTTGGACTTTGATCAAGCGACACTAATGCTCTGCCAATCACGCAAGATTACCTTTGAAATACCTATACTCCCTATTTTTTATAAAAAATAATACCATTCCCGCACTATTTGTATGTGTTATAAAAAAATACTAATGCCAGTATATTACAAATTACATAAACCACTGACAAACACAACAACTCGTATCAATGTTTAAAATCCACCGTTGCTGGTCGCCCGGCCAGATGCAATTGCGCTTGTGCGGGGCGCATTTCACTGATGATCTTGCCGCGCCGTATCACCAGCAAACGCGCTGCGCGCAGGCGGATCGCTTCAATCGGGTCGGCGGCATCAAGCAATACCATATCGGCATGGCATCCGACCTCTAAGCCATAATGTTCTAACCCCAAAATCCGCGCTGGTGTCGTGGTCACCGCTGCAAAGCAGTCCCGCATCGCTCTTTGCCCGGTCATCTGCGCGACATGCAAACCCATGTGCGCGACTTCCAGCATGTCACCCGAACCGAGGCTATACCACGGGTCCATCGTGCAATCCTGGCCGAAAGCGACCGGAATACCCGCCGCCAGCATTTCTGGCACACGTGTCATGCCGCGTCGTTTCGGGTAGGTATCATGACGCCCTTGCAAGGTGATGTTGATAAGCGGATTAGCAATCGCCGCCACGCCGGCTTCACGCATCAGCGGTAATAATTTGCTGACGTAGTAATTATCCATCGAGTGCATCGAGGTTAAATGCGAGCCAGTGACGCGGCCGTGCAAACCCAGACGGTGGCTGTGATAGGCCAAGGTTTCGATGTGGCGCGAGAGTGGATCATCCGATTCATCGCAGTGCATATCGACCCGCAAGCCCTGCTCAGCCGCAAACTCGCACAGCAGCCGCACCGATTCGGCACCATCGGCCATAGTGCGCTCAAAATGCGGAATGCCACCGACCACATCCACCCCCATCGCAATCGCCCGCCGTAAATTATGCATGGCAGTCGGGCTGCGTAAAATACCGTCTTGTGGAAACGCCACCAATTGCAAATCGATATACGGCGCAACCTGTTTTTTGACTTGCAGTAAAGCTTCCACCGCCAGTAACCGGTCATCACAGATATCGACATGCGAGCGGATCGCCAACAAACCACGGCCAACCGCCCAATCACAATAACGCAATGCCCGCTCAACCAGCGCCTCTTGCGTCAGGCTGGGTTTTAATTCGCCCCAGAGCGCGATACCTTCCAGCAAAGTGCCGGACTGATTTACGCGCGGCAAGCCGTAGCTCAAGGTGGCATCCATGTGAAAATGGGCATCGACAAACGGCGGCGACACCAGGCAACCACGCGCATCGATCTCGTGCGGCGCATTGGCCGCCAGTGCCTTGCCGACAGCAGCGATACGGCCAGCTTGCACGCCGATATCGACATCGCGCTGACCATCAGGTAAATTGGCGTGACGAATGATTAAATCCATTGTTTTGTTGCTCCCACAGTTACAAAAATTTGCGTTCAGTGATTACAAAAAATAACCACGATCAAATGCCGATGCCGCATAATCCTGAGCTAGAAAGGCAGGTACTATGGCAACCATGAAGCAAGTCGCGGAAAAAGCCCGCGTCTCGACCACCACAGTGTCGCATGTTATCAATAATACGCGAGTCGTTAGCGAAGATGCGCGTGAACGGGTGCTTTCCGTGATTAATGAGTTGCGCTATATCCCCAGCGCGGTGGCGCGCAGCCTGAAAAACGACAAGACCCACACGCTGGGCATGATGATTCCGAATAATTCCAACCCTTATTTCGCTGAAATCATCCAAGGGATTGAAGACGAATCCTTCAAGCTCGGTTACAACATCATCTTGTGCAATTCTTATGACGACCCGAAAAAGCAGGCGGCATATACCCGCGTGCTGATGGAAAAACGGATTGATGGCTTGATTTTGGTGTCATCCGGCTCCGATGAGGAATTAAATCAGCTGCTCAACGACGAAGGTATTCCCAAGGTTTTAGTCGATCGTGAAGTACCAGGACTGATCGCCGATTTCATCGAAGCCGATCACGAACAAGGCGGTTATCTCGCCACCAAATACTTACTGGATTTAGGTCACCGCGATATCGCTTGCGTCGCCGGGCCACAAAATTTATTACTCAGCAGTGACCGCGTACATGGCTATCGGCGCGCTTTGCAGGAAGCTGGGGTCGCATTTCATGACGCCTTTTTGACCTATAGCGACTTCACCAGCCAAGGTGGCTTTGATGCCATGCAACAGTTGCTGGCTTTGCCAAAACGCCCGAGCGCGATTTTTTTAAGCAATGATTTGATGGCAATTGGTGGCCTATGTGCGGCGCAACAAGCCGGGGTGCGGATTCCCGAACAACTGTCGATTATGGGTTACGACGATATTGCCTTGGCATCCTTCAGCACGCCACGCTTAACCACCATCGCTCAGCCGAAATATGAAATTGGGGTGCGCACCGCACAGGTCATGGTGGCACGCATACGCAATGCAGAATTGCCGTGGCAACGAGAAATGCTACGCACCAAATTGGTGGTGCGGCAATCTACCGCACCCTTCTCGCAATCAAAATAATCTGCTTGTTTGCAGAGTGTAAATTAACGAGTGTAAATTAACGCTCGGCGTAGCGCTCAGAACGCCGCTTAGAGTAGCGCTCATATTCAGGTTGGCGTAACTACCAAATCAATAGTTGCGGTGCTAATTCGCTCAAGATTCGGTTCAACACTTGCAAAATGATGAGTGCCACCAGCGGTGAGAAATCAATCCCGCCCATCGGTGGAATCAAACGCCGTAAAGGAGATAAAAGCGGCGCATTTAAAGCGCGAATAAACGGCGCAAACGGTGCACTAGGATTAACCCAGCTAAAAATCGCTTCTAGCACCAGCAAAGCCATAAAGCCGTACAGTATCCACTGCACAAAACGAATAGAACTGAGTACCAGCAGAATCTGCAATGACATCACCGATTGCGGTAACAGTTCCAACTCGATCGACACCAAAGCCACCAACACCGCCGCCAATAAACTAGCCCAATCATAACCCGCAAACCCAGGCAACACGCGGCGAATTGGTCGTACCAGCCAATCAGTCAATTGGAATATCGATTGCGCCAAACCCATCGGTGGCCGCACGCGCTGAACCTGCATCCAGAAACGCACCAGTAAAAATCCGGCCAGCAAACCAGCCAATGTATCGATGACAAAATTGAATATGCCGTGCAGCATTGACATCCCCTAAAAAAAACCCACTGCATGAAAACCATACAGTGGGCATTGTGCCTGAATTCCTTCAGGCATCCAAGCAATGACGCTTAAGCTGGGCGTGTACCAGTTGGGAAAGGCCATGCAGCGGTTGGGCTGACAACAGTCTTCACTTCTGGCGTTGCTGGCTTCACTGCGGCCTTAACGACTGGCTTGGCAGCAGCTTTTGCAGCTGGCTTGGCAGCCGCTTTTTTAGCGGCAGGTTTCGCTGCTGCTTTTTTAACCGCAGGCTTAGTAGCTGGCTTAGCAGCGGCTTTTACTGCTGGCTTCGCTGCGGCTTTTTTTGCAGCAGGCTTAGCTGCAGCTTTTTTCGCTACTGGCTTCGCTGCAGCTTTAGCGACCGTTTTCTTAGCTGCTGGCTTGGCGGCGGCCTTTTTCGCTACTGGCTTGGCTGCTGCTTTGGCGACGGTCTTTTTAGCTGCTGGCTTCGCTGCGGCTTTTTTCGCTACTGGCTTCGCTGCTGCCTTTTTAACGACGGCCTTGGCTGCTGGCTTGGTTGCTTGTTCAGTCATTTCAATTTCCTTCTGCTCACTTGGAGCGTAGCTGGCAGGCATTTAACAGGACCGCCCGGTTCACTAAGGTGCTTGCCGGTATGCCTATAACGTGGGGCGGTTGATGGATACTCGCTGATGATTGGGAAGGTGTCAATAGCTAAAACGGAGTACTTCGCAATCCGGCGTGAAATTCTTCCCAGGCTTTCTCCACTAGGTCACTAGGCCGCTTTGTCTCAGTGGCATAAACTCGCATGTAGACTGTATGGCGTTGCCCTTCCGGTAGCTTACCGTCATATTCCTTGTAAAAGCGAATGAGACGCGCTCGGGCGAGCACCTGCAGCTCACTCCCTTCAGGTTGGAAACGCTTGAG
>OFSE01000499.1_pt1 | contig 11517 bp, 8 predicted proteins | sample 1543261 | NCBI WGS metagenome assembly OFSE01 (sample SAMN07774225, study PRJEB24372) | wastewater metagenome | isolation source: Exp Tend VB 50WW | collected 2016-02 | reverse complement strand
GATCTGCTGATTTTTTGCGTAACCTGGCGTGAGCCAACCTAAACCTGCGTCGCCAAATTTTTGCTGCAAGTTTTCACGCAAAGCTTGGGTGAAATAGTCTCCCCCTGTATGGGAGTCACCAAGTTGGATGATGCGTAACGTTGTTGCGGCCTCTTTGTTTTCCAATACAGCGAATTGATGCCACAAAGCTTTGGCGTTTGGGTCACCAAAATCCCGCAGTGCGGCCATATTGGTTTGAGCGAAGCAAGGCGAGTAAGTGAGCATGCTCACAAAGCTCGCGCTAGCCATCATGCCCAAAAACTTTGTCAAAAAATTGCTTCTGGTTGTCACCGTTTGTTGCGCCATAACAGTCTTAAAATTTGTGGTCAGCCGTAAAAGTGCAAGGAAAAGAAAATCTGTTTCGGCTGATTCGGGTAACACCACAATGTTGCGATATGCGCCCAAAGAAAAAATCAGCTTCAATTACCTAGCTGCGTGTACCAACTATGCACAGGCTCATTCGCAATTGAGCGACACGGCGAAACTCAATTGATCGAGGAATAATTGAACTGGCTAAGAATCAAGTCGGACAACATTTTTTGCCCGTTTCGTGTGAAATGGATGCCGTCTTCGGTACGCACGGTGACTTGTTTGCCATCTTCTTTGGTAATGGATTTTTGATACCCATCGCCACTATCGCCCAACACTTCTTTGGTCGATAGGTAACGCGAAATGCCATCTTTTAAACTTGAAGCATACAGTTGATTCAGCACTTTGACGCCGCTATTGATTTTTTCACGTCCCATGTTGGGCGCGCCTAGCCAGATCACTCGCGCATGCTGCGACTCGGCAAACTTGACCATTTCCTCAACCCGCGACGCATAAACAGATTGCCATTTCTCAGTGCCAAAGCGCTCGAAACGGCCGCCCAGCATCATGTCCCACGTATCATTGGCACCCAAAAATACCACCATGACCGAAATTTTCTCTTTGGGAATCGTCTCACGAACGACCGCTGGCCAATTGAAGTAGCTTGGGTAAGCGAGGCCTGTACTCTGTTTGCTGAGATCTAAAGTTTTAATCTTTGCCGATTGCAAAGCGCGCGCAACATGCGGCGCCACGCCCTGCATCATAGAGTCGCCTACCAATAATACTTTGTCTTGCTGCCTTAAAACGATACGCCCGTTCTCATCAAGCTGCGGCATTTCGCCCGCTGGTGCCTCTTGGGTATTTTCTTTAGCACTTGCGTCTTGATTCGCCGCAGCGTCTTTTACCATTTCGGTCTGCTGACTTGAACTAAGCAGCGCCGCTTTTTTTGCATTGGTCGATGCTTGTTTGGAATTATCAATTAAACGCAGGTCTGGTGCTACGCCACTAAGAGACGTTTTTTGCGCAGGTGAGGGTGTATCCGTGACTCGGATGCTGGCGAGTGTTTGTTTGGCAGGTTCGTTGTTTGGTGATTTTCCAAAAGCAATGATGTTTTGTGCGAGCACCATGCGCTCGGCGAGTTCATCGAGTTTTTGCTTTTTGACGTTAAGCGCTTCGTCTAATTGGTGACTAGCATTGACACCCCAAAGCCAAGCTTCGTGATCAACTATTTTTGTTAAGCCTAGTTCTGCATGGCGAGTTTGCAGCCAATAGGTATCGAGCGCATCGAGTCGCAGCCAAGCAATCAAAAATAAACTACTGATTAAAACGAACAACGTACCGAAAAGCGTTTTCGAAGGTGATGGCGCTGCGGATGGTGACAAAACAAGCATGAGAAACGTCATTAATAAGAGTAATAAAGAAAAGCGGGAACGCCAGATGGGCCCAATAAGTGAATCACTAATGCACTAAACGTCAGGACGATAGGTTTCACAAAAATTGGTGTTCGTTGCAGCAATTGAACGCTCAGTTTGAACATTGAGCCAGCAAAAACGGAGATGATAAAAAACAGGGCCAATAAAGCTGCACCCGCAAGTACATTAAGCTGTAAGGGGGCGTTGAGTCGCGTAAAACCAGATAAATAGGTCAACGCATCTTGCCAAGTATCTGCCCGGAAAAACACCCAAGCCAGACAAACAAAGTGGAAGGTAATAACCAGGCTCAATAAGTTGTCGAGCTTTTTCCCGCTCCAGCGTTCGTAAGCATTTTGTAACACCATGCCAAGCCCGTGAATCGCGCCCCAGATGATGTATTTCAGACTGGCACCATGCCAAATGCCGCTAATAATCATCGCCGTGACAATGACGACTTGGGTTTGACCCCAAGTTGCATGACTGCCACCCATAGGGATATACACATAATCTCTTATCCAGGTTGACAAAGAGATGTGCCAGCGACGCCAAAAATCACGCAGACTGCGCGCCAGATAAGGGAAATTGAAATTCGCGTTGAGGCGATAGCCAAGCAAGAGCGCCATGCCTATTACCAAGTCGGAGTAGCCACTGAAATCGAAGTAAATTTGGATAGCATAGGCGTACATTCCCAAGATAAGCTCGATGCCTTGGTATGCATCAGGGTTGGCAAATAAGGGGTTCACCCAAGTTGAAGCGATCCAACTTGCTAACCACACCTTTTTTATCATTGCTGACAAAAATAAACATAAGGCCAAATTAGGCTCAAGAATTTGTCGCGGTTCTTTACTCTCAAATTGCGACAATAAATCGTTAGGGCGGCAAATAGGCCCCGCTAACAACGTGGGGAAAAAAGCCAAATACAAGGCAGTATTTAAAGGATTGGCGGGCGCCCGTTCACTACGTCGAATGGAAACAATGTAGGCAATGGCCTGAAACGTATAAAACGAAATACCAACGGGCAGCAAAATATCTAACGCCGGGAAAATCCAAATCAAATCCAACGATGCAGCGACGGTTTGCACCGATTCGCGGAAAAAATCAAAGTATTTGAAAACGGCGAGGTTCAAGACTGAACCAGCAATGGCAATAGCAGTGAGGAGGTTTCGCCGTTTTGGCAACCAAAGCACGGTCGTGATTAGTGCTGTCATGCACGTGGTGTAGGCCAGCAAGATCAAGGCAAAACGCCAATCAAGCGCCGCATACAATCCATAACTCACCAACAAAAGCAAAACTTTTTGCGCTTGATGGGATTTTCCTAGCGCCCAATAAATACACAAAAACAGCAGAAAAAACGCAGCAAATTCGGGCGACAGGTAACTCATGGTAGGGCAGTTTTTAGCAAAAATTGGCAATACAGGGAAGCCAAATTCGGCAAATGGCGACGCTATTTCTAGACGTAAAAAATCTTTTATCTTTTATCTTTTACTTTTCTTTAAAAGTAATACTTTATTACAAACCAACATTTTCTCAAACTGTTGTCTTACTTAGTTACACCAAAAAAATCGCTTTCGCTTTTTTTCGAGAGATTTGTTCGAGTTATTTTTTGAAACCATGAAGAGGGTCGGCCGGGATTCGTGTAAAAAAACTCAAATCCCGTCGTAACCATTTGATTTACTGAATAATTCTAGTCTTGTAATTCATTGGTGGCACCTTTCTTTCCAGGTCCAATGTATAGTCACCGTACCTGTTGATGTGCTCCGTCCGATACGGCGCCAAGCCGGCCAAGATTTCCTCATCGATCGGGAACCCTTCCCTCTGCATTTCCTTCAGCGTACCCGTCATGGCCTCGACGTTGTGAAGGATGGCCAGATTGGCCACCAGCTGGTTATATTTCACGACTTTGCGCTGCTCGTGGCGCACATTCTCAGCGATGATGCCCTGGTTCCCGAAGAACAGCCATTTGATGAACTGGTTGAACTCTTCGCTCTTGTTGGTGGCCGCCTGGATCGTTTTTCGTAGTTCAACGTCGCCGATGTATTTGAGCAGAAACTCGGTGCGCACAACCCGCCCCAGTTCGCGGAACGCAAAATACAGCTTGTTTTTGCGGCTTGCGGTGCCCAGGCGTCGCAGGATTGTCGACGGTGTAATCTTACCGGCCTTGATCGACAACGCGATGCGCAGCATGTCCGGCAAGTGCGTTTCAATGAGTTCCCAGTTAATAGACTCGCTGAAAAGGCCATTGATGTTTTCGTAGCGCGTTCCCCTGTCAGCCTTATAAAACACCAGGCTCTTCAGGTTCCGGATGCGCGGCATCAGGTTGATCCCCAGCAGATAGGCCAGCCCAAATACAGGAGCGCTTTGCGCGTGCGTGTCGCCATGCAGCGTGTCGGGCTGAATCTCCGACTCGTTCTTGATCAGGCCATCAAGGATGTAGATGGCCTCGTAAACGCCGCATGGAATGAAATGGCTGAACAGCGCAATGTACATGTCGGACACATGGTAATAGCCGATGCCGCCGTAACCGCCATACCGGATGTGGTATTCGGACAGCAGGTTCTGCTCGTACATGTTCCACTTGGTGCCGTCGGCCGACGCGCTCTTGCCCGTTCCCCAGTATTTCGGCAGTAAGAACTTATTGTAAGCGTTGATGACCTGCACGATGGCCTTTTCCAGTCGCTCTTCGGTGATGTGGTGCAAATTCAGCCAGGCCACCTGCTTGCGGCTCAAGTCCTTGACCGAGCGCGCGGTTTGCGTGGCGCCTAAGTTGCAGCCATAGCAGAACAGCGTGGTGATGAACCTCCGCCGCGGATCATCCACTTTGGAGTCGAAGCCAGACAGGGGGCCAAACAGCTTGTGCAGATCCAGCCAGCCTTCTGACTCCACCAGGATGTCGAGGATATTCTTTTCAGGCAGGCGCTCGGTGAGAATCTTGTCGATTTTTTCCAGTGCCTCCGGCTTGGCATCTTTGGCGTGCTTGCGCAGAATCAGTTCGTTACCGATGATATCAACGTGCTCGTTTTCTGGCATCCCCGCATCGACGGCAGCAGCCATCTTCGCAAGGGACGTCTTAAGAGCCGCAGAAAATTCCTTCGGCTCTGTCCGCAAGCCAAGCATCGCTCCATATTCCTCCACCTGTGCCTGGTACACGTCCCACTCAACGAGCTGCGTTCTGTAGTCGCTGAACTGGTCACTGTTTGCGACGTACAAATCGCCAGACTGCAGTTCCCGCATTGTTTCGGTAAGCACGCAGAGCTCGAAATATTTTCGGCTCACCTCGGAAACCTGGTCAACGGTGCGCTGACCAGTAACCAGCTTGCGCCATTTTTCCGGTATCCACTTTAGATTGATATTCGTTCCGGCGATGGACAACGCTTCACGATGGCTCTGGCGATGGGCCAAGACGAAGCGAATCGCGTCAATGAGCGACTGGTCGGCAGATGTCGATTCCAGATTGAGCAAACTGAGACAGTTCAGTAGCAAGGGCCGCTGCACCTGGTACGGCGCCAGCATAAACGGTAGGTAGTTGTTTCCCGCATAGGCTATGTGCTCATCGCATTCGACGAGCAGATTGCCTGGTTCGTCATGGAAGGCAGCGGCGATGCGCGCTCCCTTCTCCTCATCGGTTTCGCCCTCGAAAAAGGCTTCGAGGACATCCCGCAGCTGGATGATCAGCTTTTCCGCGCGCTTCTGGTGCTCCAGATAGTATCGCCGCAGTTGCTCTTCCGCGCCGGAATGGATTTTTCGTAGCTTACGAATAAACATCTCCACCGCGTCATCCAGCGACTTGCTCAACTGAGCATGGAACAGCAGCACCATCAGCGCGTAGCGCTTATTGTGCTTGAGCGCCTTCATGTCGGCCACATCAAGCGCACGCGCCTCATGGACGAACTGGCTGCGTTTCACTACCGGGATATGGGCGATGGCCGGCAGCTGCGTCGCCCAGCTCTTGAGCCATTGGAGATGCTCCAAATACTGCCGCACTTCCGTGTTCGTCGGCTTCTTGGGATCGTGCTTAAGCTGCTGCCAGCCGCTGACGCCTGGTGGCGCGGCCGGAACCAACATCGCGTCAAACCGGGCGATGACAGGTGGCGTGAGAGGTTCGACGAGGCCCAGGAAAAAGTTGTCGTTGACTTCGCTGCGCGCCTTCAATGCCCTTCGATGGAGTGTGCTAAATGCGGGAAGCTCGAAGCGTTGGCGTACCAGTTCTTCAATGACCACATTAATGATATCAGCCAGTTCGTGCTTGGTTTGGGCCGCCTCAGTGGCCGCATCCTGAATAGCAGAATAAGTGTCGTCGTCAATTGGCCTGATTTTCAGGTATGCCCTGATGGCCTCCATGCACCGCTGGCGCGAATTGGGTCGCTTCTCCTCGGCTTGAAGATCCTTTGCCGCGACCGATCGCGCGCCGATCGCCTTTCCGAGAAACGACAAAATTGGAGCCGGAACCTCATCTAACAAGGGAAAGTAGCCCAACTTCGGCAATGTTTTCAATAACAGTACGAGATACAGCCGGGCCGGTTCCGTGCGGGCATTGCGACGAACGAATTTGTGGTCCTCGTCATTAGGGCTATATACGTCTTCCAGTTCGCGCTGCGTCAGCTCCGGTTTGAAGCGCGGATACGCAGTTTCGTGAATGCTGCTCAAGGCTCAGGCTCCTATGTGGTTGAGCCACGCACTTCGTGCACGCCCGGCAGCATGCAGGCGACAGTCGTTGCGCGGCTGTACAAACATCACAATGCAGAACTAAAAACGTCGACAATTCTATATGCAGAACTGGGCAGTTTGGCAACTGGCGAATAATTATTTATGCGCTATCGCGTTAATCAACGCGAGCGCTAGAACAGATGACCTCAATACAGGTCAAATTTGACCTGTCGAAGGTCACACGTGCCCCTTATTAGGTCAAAGTGTTCATGACATTCGATCCCATGCACGTCAGCCGACGATCTTCGGCCAGCGGGCCGACTCCGAGAGACGCACATTGGTAAGCCGTTCATTTTTACCTATTACAGCGACCATCCGCGCGTTGTGCTAACATTCGAAAACCATGAAACTGTCACAACCTACGCGCGCGGTCGCGGCGATCATTATGCTGTTCAGCTTGCTGTTTGCTCAGCTGGCTGTTTCGGCATATGCTTGCCCGGCGCCGAATAAGGTGCAGACGGTAGAGCCAGTTAGCATGGCGGGTATGCCCGGCTGCACCGATATGAGCATGGACAAGAGCAGTCCGGCGCTATGTGCCGCGCACTGCGACACGGGCCACCAGTCGGCAGACACTTCTAGCACGCCCGCCGTCCACCCATTCGTGGCCTGCAGCTTGGAAGTCGTGCTTCCCCGCATCGAGCGTGCCTATCTCTCGCTTGCTGCCTCACTCGAATCTGTCCCGCTGACGCGCGCCACGGCTCCGCCTTTGGCCATTCAGCACTGCTGTTTCCGCATTTAATCCTCCAGACTGCTTAGTTCGTCACCGCTTCGCCGGCCAGGCGCGAGCGGTGTTGTCCATCGCATTCTGGAGAGATCATGTCATCCCCGTTTTCCGTGCATTTCAATGCGCGAGCTTTCCGTCTTCGGAGCCTACCGAAGGCCGCGCTCGCGCTCTCGTTCCTCACAGCCATTCACGGCGCGCTGGCGGCGCCGCAGTCGCTGACACTAGGAGAGGCCCAGCTGCGGGCCGTTGCCCGCTCGCGCCAGCTTGGCGCCCAAGATCAGGCCATCACTGCCGCCAATGAGATGGCAGTCGCCGCCGGCCAGCGCCCCGATCCAGTGCTGAAGGTGGGCATCGACAATCTTCCCGTCAGCGGTCCCGATCGCCTTAGCCTGGGCAATGACTTCATGACCATGCGCCGGATCGGCCTGTCGCAAGAGTTGACCCGTGCTGATAAGCTGCATTGGCGTTCTGCGCGCTACCAGATTGAAGGCGATAAGGCCCTGGCGCAGAAGGACGTGGCGCTGGCCGCCATCCAGCGCGACACCGCCATCGCCTGGCTGGAGGTTTTCTATACGGAGCAAATGATCAGCTCGGTCTCCGCCCAGGCGGCCGTTTCCCGCCAGGAAATTGAAGCTGCCCAGGGAGCCTACCGTGGTGGGCGCGGCAGCTCGGCCGATATCCTAGCGGCTCGATCCGCATTGCTCGCGCTCGATGACCGCGCCAGCGAGATATCTCGGCGCCAGCGCGCCGCCCACACCATGTTGGCCCGGTGGACAGGTGAAGACACCTCCGTAGCCGGTGCGCCGGATATCGAGCATATTCGCTTGGACCCAGCCTCGCTCGACACCGATCTCGCCCACCACCCGGAGATCGCAGTCTTGAACAAGCAGGAGGATATCGCGCAAGCGGACGCCAATTTGGCACGCGCGAATCAGCGCACCGACTGGAGCGTTGAAGTCGCGTTCCAGCAGCGCGGATCTGCCTATTCGAACATGGTGTCGGTCGGCATTTCGGTGCCGCTTCAGTGGGACCGCAAGAACCGGCAGGACCGTGAACTAGCCGCCAAGCTTGCTATGGTCGAACAGACGAAAGCCGAGCGTGATGAGATGCTGCGCAAGCATGTCGCGGAGACCCGCAGCATGATCATTGCCTGGCAGAGCGGCCGAGAGCGGACTGCCCGCTACACCCGTGAATCGTTGCCGCTGGCCTCCGAGCGCAGCCAGGCAACGTTGGCCTCCTATCGCGGAGGGAAAGCGACTCTGGCCGACGTACTGGCCGCGCGGCGCGGCGAGTTTGATGTACGCCTTCAATCGCTGGAGGTCGAACTAGAGACAGCTCGCCTGTGGGCACAACTGAACTTCCTCTTTCCCGAAGGCGGAGCCGTCCAGCACTCCGCCGGTAACAACCACCAGGAACCCAAATGAAGAACCAGAAAATTCTCGTGGCGATCACCGCCATAATCATCGCTGCCGGAGCATACGGCGCCTACCGATTTGGCGTGCATCAGGGCATGCAGGCCACTCCAGAACACGGTGACCCAGGGTCGATGGCCGGCGACACCAGCAAGAAACCACTTTACTGGCACGACCCGATGGTGCCTGGTCAGAGGTTCGACAAACCAGGTAAGTCGCCGTTCATGGACATGCAGCTTGTGCCGGTCTACGCTGGCGCCGATGGCGACGACGGCTCCGTCACCGTCAGCCCGCGCGTCCAACAGAACCTGGGCGTGCGCACTGCCATTGTCACCGCCGGCAGGCTGCCATCCGGCGTCGTCGCGGTCGGCAGCGTCGCGTACAACGAGCGCGACGTGGCGCTGGTGCAGGCCCGCAGCAACGGATTTATCGAACGCCTCTATGTCCGCGCCGCGCTTGATCCCGTCAAGCAGGGACAGCCGCTGGCAGAATTGTATGTTCCCGACTGGATCGCGGCGCAGGAGGAATACCTCGCGGCCCACCGTATGCAGGGTGGCGACACCGCATCGCTGGTCGACGGCGCCCGCCAGCGTATGCGCTTGGCTGGGATGACGGACGGGCAGATCCGGCTGGTCGAATCAAGCGGCAAGGTGCATCCGCGTATCACTATCTCGGCCCCCGTCAGCGGCGTGGTCGCGGAGCTTGGCGCCCGCGAAGGCATGACGGTGGCGTCGGGAGCACAGCTGTTTCGCATCAACGGCTTGTCCACCGTCTGGGTGAACGCGGAAGTGCCGGAGAACGTTGCGGCCAAAGTGCGGCCTGGCGACGCCGTCGAGGCGCGCTCGCCGGCGCTGCCGGGAAGCGTCTTCAAGGGCAAAGTCGGCGCGGTGTTGCCGGAGGTGAGCGCCGCTACGCGCACGCTGAAAGCCCGGGTTGAACTGGCGAACCCTGGCGGACAACTGGTCCCCGGCATGTTCGCCACAATCACCTTCGCGTCCAGTCGCAACGCCGACGTGCTGCTGGTACCGTCGGAGGCGGTGATCCAGACCGGCACGCGTAGCGTCGTCATCCTGGCGCAGGACGGCGGAAAGTTCCAGCCTGTCGATGTCGAGGTCGGTGGTGAAGGCAATGGCCAGACCGAGATCCGCAAGGGCTTGAGCGCCGGGCAGAAAATTGTCCTGTCGGGCCAGTTCTTGCTCGATTCCGAAGCCAGTCTGAAGGGAACGACAAGCCGCATGGGCGACACCCAATCATCCGGATCGGCCCCACAGGCGCCACTCCATCATGGCCAGGGCAAAGTGGAACGTATCGACAAGGATGAGGTCACGATTTCTCATGGTCCGATTGCCACCTTGCAGTGGGGCGCAATGACCATGGGGTTCAAGACGCCACCGGCGGGCCTGCCGCGCAACGTCAGCGTGGGCGATCGCGTGTCGTTCGACATCAAGCCGCGCCAGGACGGCACCTTCGAGATCGTCGCGATTTCGCCAGTCACGGACGCACCTGACGCCAACGACAAGGCCATGGGCGGCATGAATATGCCTCAAGCGCCGGCGGGAGCGAAGAAATGATCGCGAAACTGATCCGCTGGTCGATCACCAACCGCTTCCTGGTTCTGTTGGCGACTGTGTTCATCGCCGGTTGGGGAGTATGGTCGCTGGCGCGCACGCCGCTGGACGCCATCCCTGACTTGTCCGATGTGCAGGTCATCATCCGCACGACCTATCCGGGCCAGGCCCCGCAAATCGTCGAGAACCAAGTGACGTATCCGTTGACCACCACCATGCTGTCGGTACCCGGTGCCAAAACGGTGCGCGGCTATTCCTTCTTCGGCGACTCCTTTGTCTATATTTTGTTCGAGGACGGCACCGATCCCTACTGGGCCAGGTCGCGCGTGCTTGAATACCTGAACCAGGTGCAATCGCGCCTGCCGGCGTAGGCGAAGACAGCGCTCGGTCCTGACGCCACCGGCGTGGGCTGGATTTACGAATACGCGCTGGTCGACCGCAGCGGCAAGCTTGACCTCTCACAGTTGCGCGCCTTCCAGGACTGGTTCCTGAAGTTCGAGCTGAAGGCGGTGCCCAATGTCTCCGAGGTGGCCAGCGTGGGCGGCATGGTTCGCCAATACCAGATCGTGCTCGATCCCGACAAGCTGCGCGCCTACTCCATCCCGCACGGTAAGGTGATCGAGGCCGTGCAGCGCGCCAATCAGGAAAGCGGCGGCTCGGTGATGGAGTTGGGCGAGGCCGAGTACATGGTGCGCGCATCCGGTTATTTGCAGTCGCTTGACGATTTCAGGAAAATTCCTTTGACGACCACGGATGCCGGCGTGTCGGTGCGTCTGGGCGACGTGGCGCGCGTCGAGCTGGGGCCGGAGATGCGGCGTGGGATAGCTGACCTCAACGGTGAAGGTGAAGTCGCCGGCGGCGTGATCGTCATGCGCTCCGGGAAGAATGCGCTGGAAACCATCGAGGCGGTCAAAGCCAAACTCGCGAAATTAAAATCGAGCCTGCCGGCCGGAGTGGAAATTGTTCCGGTGTACGACCGCTCCAACTTGATCAACCGCGCGGTCGACAATCTGGAGCACAAGCTGATCGAGGAATTCATCGTCGTCGCAGTGGTCTGCGGGATCTTCCTGTTTCATATCCGCTCGGCGCTGGTGGCTATCGTCTCCCTACCGCTGGGCATACTGATCGCCTACATCGTCATGTCGTACCAAGGGGTGAACGCCAATATCATGTCCCTGGGCGGCATCGCGATCGCCATCGGCGCCATGGTCGACGCGGCGGTGGTAATGATCGAGAACGCCCACAAGCATATCGAGGCTTGGAATCACGCCAACCCAGGCCAGAAGCTGGCCGGGGATGCCCAATGGACGGTGATTGGCGATGCGGCGGCCGAAGTCGGCCCCGCGCTG
>OFSE01000498.1_pt1 | contig 11541 bp, 9 predicted proteins | sample 1543261 | NCBI WGS metagenome assembly OFSE01 (sample SAMN07774225, study PRJEB24372) | wastewater metagenome | isolation source: Exp Tend VB 50WW | collected 2016-02 | reverse complement strand
GAAGTTTGCTTCGAGAAGCGCACCTGTACGACTGTACAGCGAGCACGGTAGCCGGTGTCGCAGGAGCAAAATTTGGCCGCGCAGTACGTTGTGTAGAGGTCTCGTGAAAACGAAGTGGGCAAGCTCTAAGGACGCACGGATTTATTCGGCATGTACGTCCGAACGTAAAACGGGATGAGTTTGGTGACAATGTTTCCGCAGCTTGGCTGGTGCCAAACAAGCGAATTTGTTGTCAAAATCCCCCGTTTTGCGCCGAACCCGATGGGAGCCCTATGGCAAGCCCTATGGCAAGCCCGTTGGGGAGCCCGAAGGGAAATCTCATTTTCTGGTCGCGCTTTGCAGAAATGAACACGATCATAGAAAATGATGGTTCGCACTTCTCGAATAAATCCGCGCCTCCCTAGAACATTACAGCGGGGCTCTACCAGCGCATTGCTATTAATACGCCACCGCCTTTATGTTCAACCCAAGGCAGGAGCCGTACGTTGTCATTTTTTGCGTCGGTAAAAAGCCATGCACTACCTGTGCCAACGGCTGCACCGGCAATGACATCAATCCAAAAATGTTTTTTCGCACCAACTCGAGCACCGCCAGTTAACGCGGCAATGGCATATGCGGGTACGCCAACCTCCCAACCATTGCGTAAGTATAGATTGGTGGCAGAAGCAAACGCAAAAGAAGTATGGCCAGAAGGGAAGCTTTTGTTGTCGCTGTTATCTGGACGCTGTTTGTGTATCAAGGCCTTGCCAAGCTGCGTGATTGCCGTCGCCGTACCGACACTCAAACTCGCTTCACGTAAGCCGCGCCAGTCGCTCTCAACTACAGGCCATAAAAGGCTAGTGCCCACCAAGGAGTAAGCGCCCACATCACTGATATTCGCCCATTGTTTGTTACTCAAAGCAAAGGAGGGCGTATTGAGACCTGCGGTAAAAAGTAGCACAAAAATATAATGACGGATTTTCATAAGATTTCCTATGCAGATTTTTTCATTGATCGTCGGGAACGATCGAGATGAAAATAATCAGATTTGCGTTAATGTAAGTTAGATGTTGATGCTTGCAAAGATACGCCGAACAATAAAAATTCGCAAAACAAAGGTGTTGTCGCAGCATGATTCAATTTTCAGCGTTTATCATTGTATTGAATGAGATATCGACAATTTCTTTTCTCAATGTTTAATTTACCTCATTAATCTAATTCAGGCCGCGATGTTGAATAAACCGAAACAAAGCTTTTCACGATACCAACTTGCCTTCGCATCTTTACTAATCATCGTCACGGTCAGCCTTGGTTTTGTTTTACGCGAAGATACATCAATTCAATTTGAACGCAACACGATGGAATGGCTGCGTGAAAGTAAAGATGTTTCCAAGCTTGCTGGTCCCACGTGGCTAGCGTTTCTATGGACTACGTTAAGTTCCTTGGGTGATACGATCGCACGAATTTTCTTAGCGTTGTGCGTTATTGCCTTTCTTTGGGTAAGAAAACGGCGCTGTCAAGCGCTTGTTTTTACCGCATATTTGTTGGTGGGAATTGCTTTTTCAAGTGCGCTGAAATATTGGATTGATCGTCCTCGGCCGCAATGGGTGCCGCATCTGGATTTAGTCACCAATCAGAGTTTCCCCAGTGGTCACGCGCTAAATAGCACCTTGTTTTATATGGGAATAGCATGCTTGTTCATGCCATATTTTTCTAACCCCTTGTCGCGGATGGTGCTTTTGAGTTTGATGTTGATGCTGACAGTTGCCACTGGTATCTCTCGCGTTGCCCTTGGCGTCCATTACCCCACTGACGTGCTGGCAGGTTGGTTGCTTGGTGCAGCGGTATTGTTACTGTGGCAGCAAGTGCAAAAAAGTTACTGCGACGAGCGTGTTGCGTAGCCTTTTTCCGCCATTAGTTGCGCCACGGCTTGTTTGGCGTTTGCCAAGACATCGGATAGCGCTTGATTGCTATCGATCTCGGCAATCTTTGCGCCGTTAAATTTGAGTAAAGGCGTAACAGCAACTTTCGCACTCAATAGCTCACGTTGGTGGTCAGGTTTGCGCGCGCAAGCAGTATCCAAATCGACATTGAGTCGCAGCACTAAATCGGGGCGATAACTAGTCATCCATTCATACGCAGCGTGTTCACGGCGCGCCAACCAGCGCACGATAAAATTGCCACCTGCGTCAATCGAGAGACCGGGCCCATCATATGCACCTGAGATTTCTAGTTGTGGATAACGATCAGTGACGACAATGAAACCTTGGCGACGTAGTTCTAGCATGCGGCGAAAGCGCCTAACCCGGCGCAAGGAGAAGGCGCAGATCACAAGCGATACGAAGATGCCTTGCGTCTTCTCAGTTTTGCGATTTTTTACTACTTTTGCAGCTTTCTTATCGATAAAACGACCTAAGAAACGACCAATAATCGGTAGATTGGCGATTGATCTACCCACATTTCCTGCTTGTTTTCCCAAGTGCGCCGTCGCAGAGGGGCCATAAATCTGTATCCACGAAAGAATCTCTTCACTCACGGTCGATTTACCCGACCCATCGCAACCGATGATGGCGATCATGGGAGCCATCGCCGTTGCATTTTCTCCCTGATGGGTTTGCATTCGTTTTCCTTTTAATCTGTTTTATTGATGGAAAAATTGACTTCTACCAAAGATGATGAAACTCGGATTATAACTGGGCAGTTAAGCGAAACCATCATTTGCGTGAAGAGAAACATGGTTGATCTCTGCCCCTGTTCGGGCACATAATGGCGCTCTCTTTATCTTGCAATCGTCCGTGCGTCCATGCGCGACACTAACAAACAAAAAAGACCTTCTTGGTCGCAACTCCTTGAACTCTATGGCGGCTGACGATAGCAACGTGCAAATTTTTTCGAACGAATTATGTGACGCTTTGTTTTCTGCGGTCTTAGTTCATGACGACATTCACCCAGATTCCACGTTGCCTGACTCCATTCACTTTGATTACACGCCGGCTCAGTTTGAGCAATGTTATCGAATCTGTTTGCAAATTTGGCGCCAAGGCACCAGTCGCGAAGCCTTACTCCACGTGAGGCAAGAGGTGCAGAGGAATCGAGCGTTGACGGCGCAAGAACAATTAGACTTCAAGTACATGCGGGCGAAGTTTAAGCACTTACGCTTCGCCTATATGACATTGGATAGACGTCATCAGTATCCAAAACTTTTTCATTACTTGACTGGTGAAATGGGCAATCTACAGGACGCGCTGAAAAACCAGCAGTATGATGCTTTACGCCGTCCTCTGTTCACGCTTAAACTTTTTTTGAGCCGTCCTGTTTATGCAATGATGACGAGGAAGCTGCAGCAATTTCAAGTGAGTGATGGTGTTGACTTTAGACGCTATGTGCAAAATGAAATTGCTTTTGTTCATAGTCATTTTGGTGGTGGCGAGGTGACAAGCAAGGCTTTTCATGAAATACGAAAAGTGATTAGTCGATTGGTCGCTTTGTACGATAATCTTAAAATACTTTTCCCTTCAGATTATCACGAGCAAGTATCGCGTTTTTTAAGCACGCTCAATGGCTTAATGGGCAGTATGCACGACGAGCTGATTATTCAAAAATTTAAAGATGAAAAGCATTACTATTCAGCGCCGATAGAGATTCCTTTAGAGATAAAAAAGCGTCTCAATGAACTCATCGAAAAATTCGGTGAGGCGCACTAAAAGAACATTGCTCACGGCGGAATTACAAATGCTTGTTGCAAAAGTCAAATGATAAAAACGCGAAACATGAAAAACGCAAAATGATATGAGCGCCACGCAAGAACACTTTCCCAATTCCACGTTGTCTCGCGTGATTGCCATTATCGGCAGCGACGGTTCGGGTAAATCGACTCTCAGTCATGATTTGCTTTTACACTTTCAATCGCCTCAACAGCGACAAAATGTTGAACTCATTTACCTTGGGCAATCCTCCGGCAACATCGCGATTTGGATTAAAAGCATCCCTTTGATCGGAGGTGTTTTCGGTCGTTTTTTAGAAAAGAAAGCGGCACGCTCCCATGAAAAGAAAGAGTCGCCGCCCGATAACGCCACGGTGATTGTCATTTACTTGCTATCACTTTGGCGGGCACACAAATTTCGTCGCATGTTATCGCTGAGCAAGCAGGGAATTATTGTACTGACAGATCGCTATCCACAAGCGCAAATTTTGGGGTTTCATTTCGACGGCCCCGGATTGACGGCCGACCACGCTAGTAGTTGGCTTGGCAAGAAGCTCGCCGCTCGCGAATATCGCTTGTATCAGTGGATGGCTAGCCATCGTCCCGGTTTGGTTGTCCGACTGAATATCGACGCAGAAACGGCACACGCCCGTAAGCCGGATCATAAATTAAGTACCTTGCGGGCAAAGACCGAGGCAATTCCCAAATTGCATTTCAATGGCGCAAAAATTCTCGATTTGAGCAGCCTCGACCCTTATCTACAAGTGCTTGAGAATGCGAAACGCGCTAGTGAAGAAGTTTTACGCGAAAGTTAGTCGCGTATTCGCCCTCAACGGTCGAACGGGCGCTTTTTTCGACCGTGAAGTTTTTTCATGTTTACTATCGAATTTTGTTCAAAAATGAGAGCGTTGGGTGTGATATCCTTCCGGCGATTTTTACAGAGTGAGAATGCGCCTTAAGAGCCCTTATTCTGTGATTGTCGCCGCCAGCAAACTTGTGACGGTCGCTGTAGACCCTGTAACACAGGGACTTTTTTGCGCTTCGGCTAAGCTCGACGAAAGCCCGATCGAAGTGCCCGTATCCAAATCAACCTACGCCATTATGAATCCTTCAATATTAGATGCTACTTCGCAAAACACTGCCCTCAAAGGGGTGATTGCAGTTGTGGGCTGTGACGGTACCGGAAAATCCACTCTAACGGCCGATCTCCTGATACATCTAACGAAAAAAGGGCGCGCAGAGAAACGTTACATGGGTTTGGTATCGGGCGAAGCGGGCGATAAAATTAAGCAACTTCCGATAATTGGCGTCGCTTTGGAGCGTTATTTGAAGGCGAAGGCGGGACGGGCGCAAGACATGCGAAAAAAATTGCCCGGCACTGGCACTGCGTTCATCATGCACTTGTTTTCGATTTGGCGCGTTGGCCAATTACGCAAACTGATGCGGTTATCCGAATCCGGTGTCCTCGTGGTGGTTGACCGGTACCCGCAGGCGGAAATTACAGGTTTTAATTATGACGGCCCAGGTTTTGACGTCACCCCAAGCAGTGGTTGGTTCCTGCGCAAGTTGGTGACGCGAGAAAAAGCACTCTACAAATGGATGTCTGAACAACGACCAGCCATGGTCATACGACTCAATATTGATGCCGAGACGGCGCACGCTCGCAAGCCGGATCATCGCATGAACGAATTAATTGATAAAAGTGCGATCATGCCCAAGCTCACTTATAACGGTGCAAATATCGTCGATATCGATGCACGGCTGCCCTATGTCGAAGTTTTAAGCGCAGCGACCAGTGCAATTGATGGACTTCTCGCGCCGAAGAGCGATTGAGCAAGCGGGTAATTTAGTGCTTGGTCGCTGAAAATAGTAAAACCATTCGCTATAATGTTTGTCAATTTTTCGACAGAGTGCGAATTCATACGAATGGCTTTTGCAGTATCCGTGGAAATTTTAAAACGTCAGCGAAGGTTGCTGCGACACGCACGTCAATCGCTTATTTAATCGGCAGACACGGCCCAAAGGACCGTCGTGCCATGTTCTTCGAATCGAGAATTTGTATGGATATGACCAACACCTCAGCAGAAATGCAAACTGCGCCGTTTTGGCGTCGCTTGGTAGTTAAGTTCGGCAAGCATTTTTTGCGTTGGTTAGGTCATTTTCAAGCACGTCATTCTTTGGTGAGCACCACGCCCGTCATTGCTAACAGCGAATTTGCTTGGGTTCCACAAGTTGAAGGTGGATGGCGCGACATTCGCGCTGAACTGGACATGCTTCTCGAACGCCCAGAAGACATCCCCGCATTTCACCAAATTTCTCCTGATCAAAAGCGTATTTCCAAAGGCAATAATTGGAAAACTTTCGCGTTTTATGTGTACGGCAAGCGGGTCGATCACAATTGCGCTTTGTGCCCCCGCACTGCTGCAATACTTGATGCAATTCCGGGCATGCAAAGCGCCATGTTTTCTATTTTGGCGCCCCGTTATCACATCGAAGCACATAAAGGTCCGACGCGCGCAGTGGTGCGCGCCCATTTAGGGTTGAAAGTGCCGAAAGACTGGCAGTCGGTGTGGATACGCGTGCATGACCAAATTCTCAATTGGAAAGAGGGCGAAGTGGTTTTGTTTGATGACACGTATGAACATGAAGTGCGCAACGATACCGATGAAACCCGCGCCGTCCTGTTTATTGATATCGACCGCCCCATGGATAAAGTTGGCACGCTCGTCAACCGCATGATTGTGCGCTTGATTCAGGCAAGTACCTATGTCAAACAACCGCTGAAAAATCTCGCCGCTTGGCAACGTGAGCGCGGCAAGCCTTAACTTGTAGCGATTTTTAAAGGGAAAGCTACGTTTAATGCGGCTTCGTTGACCGTTCTAAGGCGCACTGTCTTTGTCGTCTTTTTGCCTGCGTCTTCTACAAAGCGGATTCATTTTAGTAGCCCATCCGATGCCAGAGTAGTCAGGCCACGCTGCAAGATGCGTGGTTTGTCGCAAGTTTTGAAAATCTATTTTGTCCAACATCTCGCGCAGTCGTCAACGTTAAGCTTTTTGTTTGAAAATACTTTACACTTTTCGCGAACTAAGCTCGAATCCAACTTGTCTTATTCTATTTCCAAATCAATGGTGTCTAGGCGACGAGCCGCAGACAGTGCTGTAGCACGGCAAGGCGAAGGCAACAACGACACGATTGATTCAGAAATGGAATTAAGCTTGCGTTGCGCGAAATGCAGCGGTAATGGGTTCTAAGTCAATTACCGGAGAGTGATGACAGTTTGCTGTATTTTTTTGGATGTTTTGATGCAGTATTCTGTTGCGCAAGTTTGTTGTTTCGACAATGTAGGACCCCGGCACAAGATAACCAGCGTCGCGGAGCCACAAATTGGTTCCGCAATCTTTGCGCCGAGGCCTCAATAAACTAATTACAAAAATGGAGAACCTTATGCAACGATCACGCCTTACCTTTGCACTAATTGCTGCGTTTTCTGCACTGACGATGACATCAGCGGCTGCAGCGCCTAATGATGGCGCAGCAAAAACAACGGCAGATAAAAAACAAGTTCAGAAAAATGCAAGCTTAGCTTCCGGCTTAGATTTGCAGTGGATCGATAAAACTGTACGTCCACAGGATGACTTTTTTAAGTTTATGTCGGGAAAATGGCTGGCAAGCACAGAAATACCCGCCGATAGGGCGCGTTACGGTTCATTTGATCAGTTACGCGAATTATCCGAAAAGCGGTCGCACGAGATCATTGAAGCGCTGGCAAAAGATCACAAGCTCGTTCTTGGTACCAATCAACAAAAAATTGCCGATCTCTACAATAGTTTTCTCGATGAAAAACGCATTGAAAACTTGGACATTGCGCCATTAAAGCGAGAGTTCTCGCGAATTAACACGACAGTACAAAAAGCCGATTTGCCCATATTAATGGCGCAATTAGCGCGTCTTGGCGTTGCGTTGCCGTTACAAGGTTTTGTTGGCCAAGACGCGCGAGATTCTAGCCGTTATACCGTTTATCTAAGTCAAGGCGGCCTGGGTTTGCCAGATCGTGATTACTATTTGAAAAAAGATGACGCCAAGATGCAAGGCTATCGCGACGCTTATCTTCAGCATATTGAAAAAATGTTGACGATGAGTGGTGATGCCGAGGCAAGTAAAAACGCCGCCGCGATCTTCGCGTTTGAGACACAGCTAGCAACTAACCAATGGAGCCGGGTTGAGAACCGTAATCCTGTAAAAACCTATAACAAATTTCAGATAGCAAAGCTAAAAGAGCTTTCTAGCGATTTCGATTGGACTGCTTATTTTGATAGCCTGGGAACGAGCGGGAAAACGGATTACGTCATCGTGCGCCAACCGAGTTTTGTGACGGGCTTGAATGCACTTATCAAAGATGTTCCCTTAGAAACCTGGAAAGCTTACCTAAAATGGCAAGTGCTGAACGCCTACGCGCCGTTTTTAAGTTCCCGTTTTGTTGAACAAGATTTTGCCTTTAACAGCATCGCCTTACGCGGTATTCCGAGCAACCAACCGCGTTGGAAACGCGCAGTTGGTCGTGTCGAAGAAGCATTGCCTGAAGCCTTGGGACAACTGTATGTGGAAAAATATTTTCCGCCGGAGTACAAAGTCCGCATGCAAAGCCTTGTTAATAATTTAGTGGTTGCGTACCAGCAAAGCATAGAGACATTAACTTGGATGAGTGCAGACACTAAGAAAGAAGCCTTGGCAAAATTGGCGAAATTTACGCCAAAAATTGGCTATCCCGATCAATGGCGTGATTACAGCCAATTGGTCATCTTGAAAGACGATTTAGTCGGCAATGTGATTCGTGCCCGCGATCATGAATTCAAGCGCCAGCAAGCAAAATTAGGGCAACCGGTCAATCGTTATGAGTGGGGAATGAGCCCGCAGACAGTGAACGCTTATTACAATTCAAGACAAAACGAGATTGTTTTTCCAGCAGCGATTCTCCAGCCACCTTTCTTTAATCCCAACGCTGAAGATGCCGTCAATTATGGCGGTATCGGTGCCGTTATTGGCCATGAAATCAGCCACGGTTTTGACGACTCCGGTAGCCAATCTGATGGTGATGGTAATTTGCGCGATTGGTGGACCAAAGAAGACAAGGAAAACTTCAAAAAATTAACTGGTGCTTTAATCGAGCAATATAACGCTTATAGCCCGGTTCCAGGCTATAACGTGAATGGCGCACTGACCTTGGGTGAAAATATTGCTGATAATTCGGGCTTGGCGATTGCGTACAAGGCCTACCAAATCTCTTTGAAAGGGAAAGCTGCGCCAGTCTTGGATGGTTTCAGCGGCAGTCAGCGCGTGTTTATGGGTTGGGCGCAGGTTTGGCGCGGCAAAGCGCGCGAAGCAGAGGCGATACGTTTGATTGCGACAGATCCTCATTCACCCTCAGCAGTCAGGGGTAATGCGCCATTAACGAATCTCAATGAGTTCTACCAAGCGTTTGGTGTGAAAGAAGGCGATAAGATGTTTGTAGCGCCTGAAAAGCGCATAACGATTTGGTAGTTTTTTGATCGACCGATAAGGTGCGCCACATTCTTCGGAATTGGCGCACTTTGTTTTTTAGAAATTGTCGACCGATCTGTTTTGGCAAACCAAATGCATCATCTTACTGTGAGACGCATGCAAATCAATTAGGCGTTTTTTCAGCAAATTTGCTAGACTCATCAAACGTAGGAAAAAACACAATCATTCACACTTCGGAATGCGGGATTCTATGACACGTTTGTTGAACAAACTCATTGCCGCTTTGCATATTCATAGAATCGGTGTTCGCCTCGCTTTGAGCTACGGGGTACTGCTGATACTTTTTATTATTTCTGCAGTCTTGACCTCTGGCCAAATTCGCAAATTGACCTCACTCAGTGAACGATTTGCCCGCAACGACATTCCACGCTTGCTCACTGTTCAAGCAATAAGCTTATCAACCGAAACTGCCAGTACTGCGCTGCTGATGTTGCTAACAGCACCAAAGCAACAACGGATTACCGAATACCAACAAGTTGATGAGAGAAATCGAGAAATCGGTCGATTGATATCGTCGCTAGAACTGGTGCTAAAAGACCCGGAACAACTACAGACTTTGCAACGTCTTATTGAACGGCGCACCGCCTACCAAAAAGCCTATATCGAAACGGTAGAAGTGCTGGAAGAAACCGGTCAGGAAGCCGCGAAGGACTATTTCATTCTGCATATTCAACCGAGCTTGTCAGCTTTGCTTAACGAATCCAATGCTCTCTTGCAGCGGGAGCGCGAGAGCGTGCAAAAACTTCAAGCCGAAGCCCAAACTGATCTTGAACAAACTAGTTTTGCGATTGCGGTGATTTCGTTGGTGGCCGTATTTGTCGCAGCCATTCTGGCCTGGTTGACCACTCGTAGCGTCGCGAGGCCGATGGCGATTTTGGAAACCAGCGCTCTGCAAATTGCAGCAGGAAACTATGGCTTTGTCGTGCCGAAGAACAAAACGGAGGAGGTGGAGCGTGTAGGCCAGGCGATTAATACGATGGCCAGCGCAATTGCCACACGCGAAAAAGAAATTGAACAACTCGCCTACTACGATCCAATAACTCATTTACCGAATAGAACGTTGATGCTGCGCGATTTCGGTAAGCAAATGCATATCAATCGCGGTTTACTGCTGATGGATTTAGCGCGACTCAAAACCGTCAATGAGACCTTAGGCTTTGACACGGGTGACGCCATTATTAAAGAAACCGCAAATCGCATTGCTGACGTGCTCCATGCATTGGACACAAATGTCGCACCGTTTTTCGTTAGATTTTCTGGTGGCTCCTTTGTGATCTTATGCGCAGCAAGAGAAAAAGACGCTGTTGAGAATATTAGAAATCATATCGACCAAGCCCTAGCCATGCCAATTCGCTGCACCCATTACACGGTGGATGTTAGCTTGGTGTATGGCATGGCAATTGCCTGCAAAGAACCAGCCACTCTCGTTACGATGCTGCGGAACGCGGAGGTTGCCTTGTACGCAGCGAAGCGCACCGGCGCCTCTAGCGCTTGGTACACCGATGCACAAGAAGCCTCCCGCCTCATTCATCTCAGTTTGCTCTCAGATCTACGTTTGGCCGTACGCGAATCCGCCTTGCAGCTTTGGCTGCAGCCCAAAGTACGTTTGCAAGATCAAACGACATATGGTTTCGAAGCCTTGGTGCGCTGGCAGCACCCTGAGCGCGGGTTCATCTCGCCGGCTGACTTTATTCCTTTTGCGGAGCGCACTGGCTACATCGGCATCATCACGCAATGGATGTTGGAGAGTGCCATCAGCATGCTGGCTTCGTGGAAAGCTGATCACCCAAAGTTAAGCATTGCTGTCAACGTAAGCACCGTCGATTTACGTGACCCCAATTTCCCGCAGCGCGTAAAGCACTTGTTAGAACAATTTTCCGTTGATCCTAAACTACTTAAATTAGAGATCACCGAAAGCGGCATCATGGAAGATCCAGCCAACGCCATCAAGCTTTTACATTCGATCCGCGACACGGGCATCGGCCTGTCTATCGATGATTTCGGCACCGGCCATTCATCACTTTCGTACTTACAGCGCTTGCCCGTCGACGAGCTCAAAATTGATCGCAGCTTCGTGATCAACATTAACGACCAACCCGCCACACAACGACTCGTGAAAACCATCATAGAAATGGGCCATGGCTTAGGTTTGCACGTGATTGCAGAAGGCATAGAAACCGAAGCCGAGCGCGACACCATGCGAGCGTTAGGCTGTGATGCAATGCAAGGTTACTTAGCTAGTCGCCCTTTGTTTGGTGCGAATTTGCAGAATTGGTTGAATAATTTGGCGCGGTAAATTT
>OFSE01000496.1_pt1 | contig 11581 bp, 11 predicted proteins | sample 1543261 | NCBI WGS metagenome assembly OFSE01 (sample SAMN07774225, study PRJEB24372) | wastewater metagenome | isolation source: Exp Tend VB 50WW | collected 2016-02 | reverse complement strand
TAAAAACAGTATAACCACCACCAAACAAGATGGTACTGATGGCCACCTCTCTAAACCGACCGTACGGCCAAGGTTCTGTTCCCGCGAAAATCAATGACAGCACCAGGCTAAGAGTTCCTATCATTGCGTCCCCAGCAGTGCAATGCAGAACCATATAAACTATTTCTTGATAAGTTTCATGCGTCCAGATTGTATAAAGGGGAAGTTGCAAAAACTCCCATAAGATATTGAACAGAATTAGAAAAAACACGTAACTTCTTAAGGATCGCGACCATACTGATGAGGCTCTGGTAAACATGTATAGTCCTATCCTTTATGGTGATTAATTTTTGGAGGATATATTCGTATCCTTCCGTTTAGTGGCTTGTGCTTGCAGTTCCGCCCGTTCCTGGATCAGGATAATTCTTTCTTGATCAAGCTTTTCCAATTTGGAATCGGACTGAGCAAGTCGAGGGTCAGCCGGGATAAGGCCAGTAATAGCACATAAGTGTAGAAGTAATATAGTCGCGTAGTTTTAGATGAAATTGCGCATAAGCACACCTTCAGCCCGGTGGTCCTCCGCAATCAATGACGTGGCTCTAGCTTCAGCAGTGGCTCCAGCCTAGCGATCCACGTACGCATTCGCGTGACCGTCTCGCTCATGTCGTCCACTATTGCATCCGTCAGCTCCGGCAGCGTCTCAGCGTCGGTGCCCACGGACATGCCGGCGCCATTAATTACGGTATGTGTCATCGCATGTAGGCGAAGCACCATTTCCCGCAGGCTATTCTCCCCTCTTGAAGCAGATGCTGCGGCGTCGATTTCGTCGACCATGCGTAGCAGCATGCTTGTATCGAAACTGGCCTGCAGCTCGTCGAGAGCGGCGCTGTCGACGAGCCCGTACGCTGTTGGGGTCGTGCTGAACGTGTCGGTCATGGGGTGTTTCCTGGTTGGTCATTTCGTTTTTTCTCGGACGCTGCCGCCTTGGCTTGCTTTGCCGCTCGTCTGAATTGCCACTCCTTCAGCCATGCCTCAGGTGGACGCTTCATATCGAGGTGGTAGTTGCCGAACCGTTTGACGCCGAAGGTTCCGTACGGACTCATGAATTCGACATCGGCCGCTGAAACGGGCTCGCCGGCGGCGTGCATTTCCTGCATGATCCTCATCATGTCGACAGTATTCTGCAAGATCACCGCCGAGGCAACCAGGTCGATATAGCGCAGCCGCTTCTGTTGCTCGTTAAATTCGTTTTCAGCAATGACGTCTCCTCCAAAATCGAGCCATTTCGTGAAGGCGTGGTAAGACTCGATTTTGTTCGTTGTCGCAGTCACTTCCTGCCGCATTTCCTTGCTGGAGATCCAGCGCAGCAAGTAGACCGTGCGTAGTACCCTGCCCAATTCACGTGTCGCGGCAAACAGGCGATTGTGCCTGCCTTCGTGGCTCAATTTTCTCAGCAGCATGGGCGACGAAATACGCCCTGTCTGGATGGAGATCGCCACTTGCATAAGATCCTGCCAGTGGTCGGCGATGCGGTCCCAGTCCACCACATCGGTGAACAGCCTATCGATGTGGTGATACGAAGCGGACTTCGCCGGCCGGTAGAATTTCAAGTCCTTCCAATTGCGGATGCGGGGCATCAACTGAATACCCAGCAAATGCGTGAAGGCGAAGACAGTCTCAGACTGACCATGTGTATCCGAATACACTGTGTCGGCCTGTACACTCAATCCCGCCTTCATCAACCCTTCGATAACGTATAGGGCTTCGAACACACCCGGCGGAATAAAACTCCTGAAGTTGGCGATGTAATTGTCGGCCACATGGCGGTAAGCCACGGCGCCTTTTTTCCGGTACCGGAAGTGCATGCCGACCAGCATATTCTGCTCGTAGAATTCGTATTGCGTGCCGTCAGCGGCTACCTTTTTGCCTTCGCCCCACAGCTTTGGCAGCTCCAGGCGCAGGTACAGTTCGGTGAGGTCGCGGCAGGCACTATCGAGCTGTTCGAGACCCATGTGCCGCTGGTTCGAGTAGGACAGCTGATGTGGCGTCACGCCGTTGGACAGATGCCGTGCCGCCTGGGTCGGTCCCAGATTGCATCCCATCGCAAAGACGGTGAGCAAGTAGCGCTCGCGAGCATTGCGTAGCTTCGGCTCGTCGCCGGAGAGTGGGCCGAAATTTCGCGTAAAACCGGTCCAATGTTCAATATTGGCCAGGATATCGAGGAGGTTGCGAGGAACAGTGCGAGCCTCGATCGCCGCCTGCAACGCGATAGCTGAGGCAGGCACTTCGCGCGCCGTACTACGCCGTACGGTGGGTTCGCCATTACTGCCGATGGTGAAATCGCCGATGTTGGCCGGGAAGCCCTTGTCGACTTCAGCGGCAGTGTCAGTCAACAACTTCTTGAGGCCGTCGACGAAGTCTTTCGCGTTGTCGGCGATACCGACGCGATCGCAATATGCTGCCAGCAACGCTTGGCATTCGTCCCAAGGCAACAACTGCTTGCGGTAATCGGCGAAAGAGCCTGAACCGTCGATGCACACATCGCCGGAACGCAGATCGCTGCTCAGGTGGCTGAAGACGCAGACTTCAAGATGGCGTCGATTCGTTGGATTGCCCAACCCATGCGACCGCCGCACCAGCTTGCGCCACCGTTCGGAGGCAAAGCTCAAGGACACTTCGGCGGCGATCCACTCGGTTTTCTTGTGCTCGTTTTCCAGCACGACATCAAGGGCATCGAGCAGGCTGCGGTCTGCGGTCGCCGCCTGAAACCGCAATACCTTGGCCATCCTGAACATGCCAGCCCGCCAACTGCTATAAGGTTTCCACAGCAGCGACAAGTGATTTCCACCACTCCATATCCGAATCGCCTCGCAGTCCGCGCTGAGCTTTTCCAGATCACCGTTGGGTGCCAGCAGTTCGCGTACGCGGACGCCGGTGGCCGCATCGTCGAGCCCCTCGGCCAGAATCTCCAGTACATGTTCGAGTGTCGCCACCAGCTCTTCGCTCATCTCACGCTGGCGTGCCTGAATTGATTGCAATTCCTCGCGCGCGCTCTTGTGCATGGTGCCAACGCGCCGGATGAACATCTCGGCGATATCGTCGCGCGCGCTCACACGCATCTGCCGGATCAGCGCTAATATGAACGTGTGGCGCTTGGCGGGCGTGAAATCCTTCATGTCGCCGGCGTCGAGCGCCGAGGCCATGTCGGCGATATGTTTGAGCTTGGTCGTCGGCACACCATCTAACAGCACGTCGCTGTCGGGCAGCGATTCAAGCCAGTCGAGCTGGTCGAGTACAGCGTCGAGGTGCTTGCGCGAGGTCTTCTTGGCGGATCGTTTAATTTTGTTGTATAGCGTTCTGCGCAAAGGGAGCTCCGCACTCAACAGCGCATCAAGCCATTTGCGCTGATCTTCGGTGAGACGTTTGGCGATGCGGGCATGCAGTTCAAGTTCGGCCGCCGCATATGCCTGCTCGGCTATTTCGTCGATTGTGCGAAACACCGGGAGCTCGTATCCGAGCCGCACGAGTTCGTCCACGGTAATGTTGATGATGTCGGTGCGCGTATCGACCACAGCTGCCGCCGTCTTCGCAATCCCGATGGCGAGTGGCCTAGTGTGGGCATCGGTGTATGGTTTCACACCAAGCAGTGTGCGGATCGCCTTGTGATGGCGATATAGGGCCGTGGGACTGGAGTAGTCGATGGCTTGAGCTGGCGGCATGGCCAAGGTGGCGGACACATGCTCCACCACCTCCGGCGGTATCACCTCCAAGGCGGGGAAATACCGCAGGAACTGGAAGCACTTGAGCAGTACCAACAGCGCCAGGCGCCTATCGGGACTTCGGGAATTTCCTTGCGCCCATTCGGTTTCGTCCGGGCGCGGGGAGAACGATGTCTGGAGATCCTTCAGTGTCAGGGTGCGGGGAAATTGAGGATATGCGGTTCTTTCGATGCTCGCCATAGGATCTCACTTCATGAAGGTGCGTGCGCGGGATGTATCGCACAACAGCAGCGGGTTTGCTGCGCAAGGGGATGAAGTAGCTCAGCCGGTATAAAGGTTTGAGCTGCATCGGAAAGAGCGCGCGGCATGTATGCCGCAAAATGCAGTGGTAGGAGGTGTCCTGATTGCGCCGGCGCTGTCGTCGATGCATCCCTGGAAATGCCAAGCCCCAGGCATGAATAGACAGTTTCAAGCGCGTTCGTCATCGCAATAGGTCGGCAACGGCCCTGTGAGGAAGTTACTAAAAATAGTGCATCATTTGCAAGTTTTTTGTCAAGCCAAAATTGCGGGATTGGACTAATATCGGTGGTAAAAAAATGACAATGGGAGCCCCGATGAGTTACGACCCAAACGACGCCGCGATGGACGACATGTACGAGCGAATCTCGGATGAACTTTATCCCGAACATAAGAGCCAGGCCATTGGCGAGTTCACCTCTGACCGGCTCCGCTCGTTCTACGTGGACAATCCCGGCGTCATGCGGCCGGCAATCGAGTCGCTGCTGGAAGCGCAGCGCCTACAGGAAAACGGGCATTTTGCCGCAGCGGTGGTTTTCGCGGTTTCCTGCACCGAGTTGCTGCTCAAGGCGGCGATCCTCACACCGGTGGTCCACGGTCTTGTTCATATCGAAAGCCTGGCCGCCGTGGTGGTGGAAAATACGCTTGCCGGGCCCGGATACAAACGCTATGCGAAGCTGCTCGCCCGGCTGTTCAGCGAATTCGTGGGCATCGACATTCATTCAATACAGCGTCCCGATGTGGGCACCAGGCTGCTGACGGAATGCGATGCGCAGCGCGGGCTGCGTAATCAGATTGTCCACATGGGCGCCACCTGCACCGAGAACCAGGCGCGCGACGGCGTGGCCATCGCAACGGCAGTTTTCAATCAGGTCGTCAATCCGATGCTTCACAAGCTGGGATTGACGGTCGAGGAAGCCGGCCAGATCCGTTTGCGCCCATTCAAGAGTTGAGCTTGGGGGACACAAGGCGCGGTTTGTCCGCAATTTCCAACGTTGGAAATGGGTACCTGCGCCCCTTGAAGGCGGTGCCCGCGGAGGGTGCGTCAGATGCGCTGGACCTGCCGGTCGATCGCTTTCAACGCGCGCTCATTGCGCTCGCTGTAGCGGTCGGTCAGATAGTCGCCCCGGCCACGTAGCAGCAGCGTCATTTTGAACAGCTCCTCCATGACGTCAACCACACGGTCGTAATAGCCGGACTGGCGCATGCGGCCGGCCTCATCGAATTCCTTGTAGGCCATCGGTACCGAGGACTGATTGGGGATGGTGAACATGCGCATCCAGCGTCCCAAAAGGCGTAGCGTATTGACCACGTTGAAGGACTGCGAGCCACCGCAGACCTGCATCACGGCCAGCGTGCGACCCTGGCTTGGGCGGATCGCGCCCATCTCAAGCGGGATCCAGTCAATCTGGTTTTTCATCACAGCCGTGATGGCGCCGTGGCGCTCCGGGCTGCACCAGACTTGGCCCTCGGACCATAGGCACAGCTCTCGCAACTCGACGACCTTGGGATGATCCTCCGGCACGCTGCCAGCCATCGGCAGTTCCATCGGATTGAAGATTTTGACTTCGGCGCCCAGATGCACCAGGATGCGGGCCGCTTCCTCGATCAGAAAGCGGCTGAACGAGCGCTCGCGCAAAGAACCGTACAGCATCAAAATGCGCGGCGGATGGCTTAAATCACCCACAGGCTCAAGTTTCCCGATCGTGGGGATGCCGAGCAGCTCGGCCTTGATATTGGGAAGATTCGGAATGGACATGCGATTTCCTTATTGCTGCTCGGGCCGGGCCGCGAAGTCGCCGGGAGGCACGGTTCCGGCTACGGTGGCGTTGGTGGGGACAGCCGGATACAGCCAGCAGAACACGGCAGTCGCGGCAGCCGCGCCCACCAGCTGCGCGATGATGAATCCCGGCGCGTCGACGGGGCGTATGCCGGCGAAGGTATTGGTCGCGCTGCGGGCCAGGGTCACGGCCGGATTGGCGAACGACGTGGACGAGGTGAACCAGTACGCCGCCGTGATGTAGGCCGCCACCGCGAACGGTGTGACGGCCGGCCGGCTGCGCGAGCAGCCAATGATCACGGCGATCAGGCCGAATGTGGCCACGCACTCGCTCCACCATTGCGCCGCCCCGGTCCTTGTGTGCTCCGACGCCAAGAACAACGGCTCGCCAAACATACCGTGCGCCGCCGCCACGCCTGCGAAGGCGCCGACGACCTGGATGGCGATGTAGGGCAGCACCTCCCGGCCGGGAAGGTTACCTTGCGCCGCCTCCGACAGCGTCACAACAGGATTGAAGTGCGCGCCGGAGATGGTGCCGAACACCAGGATCAGCGCGATCAAGCCGGCGCCGGTGGCGATCGCGTTGGCCAGCAACGCGATCGCCACGTTGCCCCCGGCCAACCGTTCGGCCATGATGCCCGAGCCGACCACGACCGCGAGCAGCATCGCCGTCCCCAATCCTTCCGCCACGATTCGACGTGCGAAACTCATAGCTCAATACCGCCAATGCTGTCGAGTTCGCGCTTCAGGTGCGCGGGATCCTTCCGCAACTCTTCGAGTGGCAGCGCCAGGAAAGCCTCGATACGCGCGCGGATGATGCGGTAGGTCCGTTCGAACGCAGTGTTGATCTCGTCTTCGGTGCCCACTACGTGGCCCGGATCGTCGACACCCCAGTGCGTACGCAGAACCGGGCCCAGGTACGCCGGGCAGGTTTCGCCGGCAGCGCTACCGCAGACGGTCACCACGATATCGGGAGTCACCGGCAGGTCGTCCCACGACTTGCTGTAGTAGCCTTCGGTGGAGATGCCCTTGTTGTGCAGGAGCGCCACAGCGCGCGGATGCAGCTTGCCGGCGGGCTGGCTGCCGGCGCTGATCGCCTTCAGGCCTTCCGGCGCCAGGTGGTTGAAGGTGGCTTCGGAAAGGACTGAGCGGCACGAGTTGCCGGTGCAGAGAAACAGGATGTTCATGATGAATGTCGAAAAGGATTAAACGGAGGTGGCGCCAATTGCCTGGATTTCTCGCTGGATGGCATTTTTTTCCAGCATGGCCAGCGGCAGGCTGACGAAAATATTCATGCGCGTCATAATCTGACGGAAGATCTTGTGGAAGGCAGCGCGCTTTTCCTCGTCGGTACCGACGACCGCAGCGGGATCTTCAAAGCCCCAGTGCGCCGACAGCGGGTGGCCAGGCCAGTACGGACAGGTTTCGCCAGCAGCGTTGTCGCACACGGTAAAAATGAAATCCATTTTTGGTGCGTCGTCGTCACCGAACTCGTCCCAGCTCTTGCTGCGCAGGTCACTGACCGGATAGCCGGTGCTCGCCACCTGTTCGATGGCGAATGGGTTGACAGTGCCTCCAGGATGGCTGCCGGCTGAGAAGCCCTTGAAGCGGCCCTTGCCCATCGTCGTCACCAAGGCTTCGGCCATGATGCTGCGAGCGGAGTTGCCGGTGCACAGGAACAGCACGTTGTAGACTTTCTCTTGCATGGGAATTTCTCCAGTTCAGGTAGATGTTGGTTTGGTGTCGCAACCAGCTGGACCACAAGGAACGCCGCCGCAGCAGTTTTCGGTGAGGTAGCCAATGAGGCTGTTCATGACCACGACGTCGGCCGAATAGATCACGAAGCGCCCCTCGCTACGCGAGATGATCAGCCTGGCGTGCGTGAGCTCCTTCAGATGAAACGATAGCGAAGACGGAGCGATATCGAGCTGCTCGGCGATCTTGCTGGCCGCGATTCCTTCCGGGCCGATTTGCACCAGCAGCCGGAAAATGGCCAGCCGGCTTTCCTGGGCAATTGCCGCCAGTGCGGCTAAAACGTCCTTGGTTTCCATATCGATCACTTCCATGATTCAGTAATTATAGAAATATGATAATGCATAAGATACGACAATTCAAATAATATCGAAGTTTTCTTATCGACATAAATGGCATAGTTCGCCGGCGCTTGCCAGCAACAATCAATCGATATCAGAATTTAGTTGACCTTCCCACTGTGGGAATCGCAATACTGCGCGTAAGGATTGGGAAATTCAGCCGACTCACTTCATATCGGTCTTGCAAGCGGCGCGCCTTCAAGCAGCGCGCCTTGACAGTTCGATTGATTCAACGTAGGCTAAAAAAGAAGGATAAATACAGAATTCCATGAAGACCTCCCGCTCATCACGTGTCTTGACGGCCATCGTCGCGATCTTCAGCTTGCTGTTCATGCAGCTTGCTGTGGCATCGTATGTGTGTCCGGGCGCGTCGATGGGAAGCCAAAACAATGCGACATCGGCTACCGCCGCCGCGGCTGATATGCCCGATTGCGACGGTATGGATCCGGCGCAGTCGACGCTTTGCCATATGTACGCGCATGGCGAGCCGACCAAGCAGTCACTCGACAAGACGCCCACACCCGATGTGCCGCCTTTCGTACCCGTTACGCTGATATTGGATTTGCAACTTTTCGAGGTTGCGTCCATTCCTGATGCACAGCCTTACCTGCCGGTCGCCTTGACGCGAACGACAGCTCCCCCTATCGCCATCCGCAATTGCTGTTTCCGCATTTAATTCTCCAGACTGCTTAGTTCGTCATCGCATCGCCGCTGCCGGCGAACGCGATGTTGTCCGTCGCATTCTGGAGGTACCATGTCATCCCCTTTATTCGCGCATTTCGATGCGTGCTCCGTTCGTCTTCGTTCGTTGGCGAAGACGGCACTCTTGCTGTCGTTCGTCGTCGGCACCCACAGCGCGCTGGCGGCACCACCGGCGCTCACGCTTGGTGAGGCACAGCAGCAGGCGGTCGCCCGCTCGCGCCAACTGACGGCGCAGGATAAGGCAACCGCCGCCGCACGTGAGATGGCGGTCGCAGCCGGCCAACTGCCTGATCCTGTCCTCAAGGTTGGCATTGACAATCTGCCTGTCAGCGGGCCCGACCGATTAAGTCTGGGCAATGACTTCATGACCATGCGCCGGGTCGGCGTCTCGCAGGAACTGACGCGTGCCGACAAACGGCATTGGCGTTCCGAGCGTCTTGAGCGCGAAGCCGACAAGGCTCGTGCACAAAAGGACGTTGCCCTTGCGGGTATCCAACGGGACACCGCCATCTCGTGGTTAGAGGTGTACTACACCGAACAGATGGCCGCAGTGGTTTCCAGGCAAACTGCCCTGTCTCGTCAGGAAATCGAAGCGGCCGAAGCAGCCTATCGCGGTGGACGCGGCAGCCAGGCCGATATCCTCGCGGCTCGTTCAGCTTTGCTCGCACTGGACGACCGGGGCAGCGAGATCGGTCGTCGACTGCGCGTCGCTCGGACCATGCTGGCGCGGTGGACCGGTACTGGCGGTGAGATCGCCCTGGTGGGAACGCCCGATATCGACAAGATACGTCTCGATCCGGCGACGCTTGATGCGGACCTTGCACACCACCCGCAGATTGCGGTGATGAACAAGCAGGAGGATATCGCGCAGGCGGAAGCCAACCTGGCGCAGGCTAATCGGCGCGCAGACTGGAGCGTGGAGGTCGCATTCCAACAGCGCGGTTCTGCCTATTCAAACATGGTGTCGGTTGGCATTTCGGTGCCGCTGCAGTGGGATCGGAAGAACCGCCAGGACCGCGAACTCGCCTCCAAGCTGGCCATGGTCGAACAGACGAAGGCCGAACGCGATGAAATGCTGCGCGAACATGTTGCCGAGACCCGTTCCATGATTGTCGAATGGCAAAGCGGCCGGGAGCGGGTCTCCCGCTACGCGCGCGAACTGCTGCCACTGGCCGACGAACGTAGCCAGGCGGTACTTGCCGCCTACCGCGGCGGAAAAGCGACGCTGGCCGAGGTGCTCGCCGCGAGGCGCAATGAGACTGAAGTACGCATGCAAGCGCTTCAGCTTCAAATGGACACTGCACGTCTATGGGCTCAACTCAACTTCCTCTTTCCAGAGGGCGGGATCACCCAGCATTCCGCCATGAATAGCAATCAGGAATCCAAATGAAGAACAAGAAAATTCTCGCGCTGATCATTACAATTGCCGTTGTGGCCGGCGGATACGCTACTTACCGATTTGGAGTGCGACAAGGGATGCAGGAAATGTCGCATGCCGACGCGGCTGCGCCAAGTGCTGGCGCGGTCGGCGGCGGGGCCGACAAGAAGCCGCTCTACTGGCATGATCCGATGGTCCCCGGCCAGAAGTTCGACAAACCCGGCAAATCGCCCTTTATGGACATGCAGCTGGTGCCTGTCTATGGTGGTGACGATGGCGACGAGGGCAAGGTCAGCATCAGCTCGCGAGTGCAGCAGAACCTGGGTGTGCGCACAGCGCTCGTCACAACCGGAAAGCTGTCTGCTGGTGTCGTCGCGGTCGGCAGCGTGGCCTATAACGAGCGCGACGTGGCGCTGGTCCAGGCACGTAGCAATGGGTATGTCGAGCGTCTGTACGTGCGTGCACCACTCGATCCAGTCAAGAAGGGGCAGGCGTTGGCTGAACTGTACGTGCCGGACTGGATCGCCGCGCAAGAGGAGTACCTGGCTGTCAGGCGCATGCAGGGCAGCGACACGGCCTCGCTGGTCGATGGTGCCCGTCAGCGCATGCGGCTCGCCGGCATGACCGATGAGCAGATCCGGCTCGTCGAAGCGAGCGGCAAGGTCAATCCTCGCACGACGATTTCTGCGCCCGTTGGCGGCGTGGTCGCGGAGCTCGCCGCCCGCGAAGGAATGACCGTGATGGCCGGGGCACCGCTGTTCCGCATCAACGGCCTTAGTTCCGTGTGGGTGAATGCGGAGGTTCCAGAGAACGTGGCTGCCAGGGTTCGTCCCGGCGATGCCGTCGAAGCACGCGCCCAGGCGCTGCCCGGCACTGTTTTCAAGGGCAAGGTCGGTGCAATTTTGCCAGAGGTGAACGCTGCGACACGCACGCTGAAAGCGCGTATCGAACTGGCCAACCTGAATGGGCAGCTGGTGCCTGGCATGTTCACTACGCTGACGTTTGCGCCAAACGTTGGCCTCGACGTCGTACTGGTGCCATCGGAGGCGGTTATCCAGACCGGCACGCGCAGCGTCGTCATGCTCGCGCAGGAAGGCGGAAAATTCATGCCCGTCAACGTCGAACTCGGTAGCGAGGGCAATGGCATGACGGAGATCCGCAAGGGCTTGGCAGCCGGGCAGAAGGTTGTCGTGTCGGGTCAATTCCTGATCGACTCCGAAGCCAGTCTGAAGGGGACGGCCACGCGCATGGGCGATGCTCAGTCGTCAGATTCAGACAAGGGAGCTGCGCTCCATCATGGCGAGGGCAAGGTCGAACAGATCGGCAAGGACGATATCACGATTTCGCATGGCCCCATCGCCTCCCTGCAGTGGGGGCCGATGACTATGCCGTTCAAGCTCCCGACAGCGGGTCTGCCGCGCAATGTCAGCGCGGGTGATCATGTCGCATTCGACGTCAAGCAGCGTAAGGATGGCAGTTTTGAAATCGCAGCGATTTCGCCGACTGCGGACGCTCCCACCGTCAGCAACAAGCCGATGACCGATTCCATGAAGGGCGATATGAAGATGCCCAAGGCATCGACAGGAGTCAAGAAATGATCGCGAAACTGATCCGCTGGTCGATCTCGAACCGA
>OFSE01000492.1_pt1 | contig 11651 bp, 10 predicted proteins | sample 1543261 | NCBI WGS metagenome assembly OFSE01 (sample SAMN07774225, study PRJEB24372) | wastewater metagenome | isolation source: Exp Tend VB 50WW | collected 2016-02 | reverse complement strand
GCTTAATATGAAAGTTGAGAAGAAAACTATAAAAGGTAAGAAAGGTAAAGGCAAGAACTGCTAATACCCTAACCAGACTGGCAGAGTCCAAGGTTCAACTCCTTGGCTGGTGCATGAATAAAAAAGCGAAGGTGAATAAAGAAAAGAAAATGAAGATTTTGGGCGTGGCTGGGGAATATAACGCCGTATCTTGGTATCGTATTATGAACCCAGTATGGAGGTATGGTGGTGATTTAACATTCAAAGTTGGGGTGGATGCAGAAGGCCAATACGACGAGAGACAGGTATTCAAGTCTCCTGGACTCAAAGAAGCTATTAAAGAGCATGGCGAGGCATTTTTTAAAGCCTACGACCTGGTTATAGTGAAGTATGTGGCCACTAAAAGAGATGCACAGAGCATAATTAACTGGAAACGACTTGCACCTGATACAAAACTCTACATGGATGTAGATGATAATGTATTTGAAATACCTGAAGGTAACACAGCTGGTGAGAAATGGGACGAAGAAGCTCAATCTATCTATGCCTATCTTTGTAGAGTGGTAGACGGTATAACTTGCTCTACTAAACCCCTAGCTGATTATTTTAAAATGCTGAATAAGAATGTATACGTTGTACCAAACATGGTTAATTCCGAGAGATGGAAGTACCCTAGAGTAAAAGATAACGACCAAGTAGTAATCGGGTGGACATATTCTACTACTCATACACCTGATGTACCTGTTTTAGGTAACACTTTTAAAAGATTGCGTGAAAAGTACGGAGACAAAATAAGAATCGAGGCAACAGGTGAAGTAGTAGACACAATTCCAGTCAAAGGATGTCCCTTTCATCTACTACCTAAGTGGATGAGGGAGCATAACTGGGATATATCTATAGGTGCATTAGCAACGAATGAATTTAACCGAGGTAAATCTAACATTAAATGGCTTGAAGCTACCATGAATGAGAGTGTATTTGTAGGTTCACGAGTATATCCTTATGTAAGTACAATCAAACACGGAGAAACAGGCTTTTTAGCCTCTACAGAGGATGAATGGTTCGACATTCTGTCTAAGCTAATTGAAGATAAAGAGCTTAGACAATCTGTAGCCAAGAAAGCTAAGGAAGTAGTGCTACGTGATTATGATATTAAGAATCATAACCCTCTTTCCATTTTAGAAGCGGGGATACTAGAGGATTAAAAACCCTTCGCAACCTAGTATCTCCACTTTTGAACTGGAAGTTTGCAAACAATTCTTTTTTAACATATACTTATAATCAAGATAAAGTTGCGAGTATCCATAATTAAAACTATGGAATATTCCAATGATTCAACTAAAGAAGGTATCGTTCAAGAATGTGATTTCTGGGCTACATCTGACGCTACTTCTTACCCTATCGCACAGAAAACACGTAACGCCAATAATGCTTTAAATAAAGTAATATCTCTTATCCTTGGTGCAGACGGTAGATGGCAATATGATGATACAAACAGAACTGATTTACCAATTGGTACAACTGACCTAGTAGCTAACCAACAAGACTACGGTATTTCAACTGACATGTTGTTGATTACTCGTGTAGAAATTAAAGACTCTAATGGTAAGTGGCAACTGCTCACTCCAATGGACCAAAATGACCTTAACTCCCCTTCTTTTAACCAATATGACTCTAAGGTACCAGGTGGCTACTATACAGGTGGACTAGCTTTAACAGACTTCCTGAATACTCCTGGCATTCCTCTTTACTACGATAACATCGCTAACTCTTTATTTCTTTACCCTAAACCTAATTACAACTCTACAGGAGGACTTAAAGTCTACTACCAAAGAGTACCTAGCTACTTTGCTACATCTGATACTACAAAGAAACCAGGATTTGCACCACATCTAAACCGTTATATCTCACTCTCAATGGCTTATGACTATGCTTTTGCTAAAGGCCTAGACAAACAACCAACCCTTAAACAAGAGATGATTAACTATGAACAGGCTATTAAAGACTTCTATGAATACAAACCTAAGTATGAACAGGTTAATTTAAAACCTCATATAGAAAACTACTCATAGTATGACAACTTATAATAACCAAAGTAAAAATACCTCAAGCTACTCAAATGGAACTAAGAATACTAGTTCTTTTTCTAATGGTAGTAAAAACAGCTCTAGTTATTCCAATCAAGCCAAGACTCCAGTTATAACCACCAACACCTACAACTCAATCTACCCCTATAACTCTGCTGTAGTGATTTACAATGGTTTAATTGGCTATTCAGACTTTACTAATGAGAGCAAGAACTCGTCGAGCTACTCTAATCAAGCAAAAACATAATATGGCAAATTTCCCAACATCTCTCGACACTCTCTCTAATCCTACTGGAGCTGATATTACTGAAAACAGTAATCCTCTTTTAGACCATGACTATCAACACTCTACGGCTAACGATATATTAGAGGCTTTAGAAGCTAAAGTAGGGGTAAACTCTTCTGCTGTTACTACAAGTTTTGATTATAAACTAAGTGCGGTAACAGGAAGTGAAAAAGCTCTAACATCTGGTACAAGTACACAATCAGTAACAGGAATAACCTTAACTTCACCTAAGGTAAATGAAGCTGTAGCTTTAACTACCACAGCTACAAAGTTAAACTATCTTACTTCAGCAACTGGGACTACAGGGACTACGTCAACCAATCTAGTTTTCTCCACCTCACCTACTCTAGTAACCCCAGCTCTAGGTACTCCTTCATCAGGAGTCTTAACTAGTTGTACAGGACTTCCACTAACTACAGGTGTAACGGGAAATCTACCAGTTGCAAATCTAAACTCTGGAACTTCTGCTTCATCTTCAACTTTCTGGCGTGGGGATGCAACTTGGGCTGCTCCTACAGTTGCTCCGGCTGGTTCTACTACCCAAATTCAATACAACTCTAGCGGGGTTTTATCAGCTTCTAACCAACTAACCTTTGTTGGTATTCCAGGAAGTAACACATTAGTTATAGGTACAGGAACTAGTGGTTCAGGAGATACTGACGGTTATATTCAAATAGGTATTTATAATGGTTCTACGTCTAAGACAATAATTTCACCTAGCTCAACAGCAGGTACTACTAACATATCCATGCCTACCGCTTCTTGTACCCTTGTAGGGGATACAACGGCTATAACAACTACTAGTTCCAGCGGTGTTGGCTATAGAACTGGTGCAGGTGGAACTCAAACACAAGGAACAAGTAGAACTACTGGTGTAACTTTAAATAAAATATGTGGTGCTATTACTCTATTCTCAGCAGCTGGTTCAACAACCCCAGCTACTTTTACTGTTACAAACAGTACTGTAGCAGCAACAGATACAATCATTGTGAATCAAAAAAGTGGCACAGACTTGTATACTTTGGATATAACTAGAGTTGCAGCAGGAGCTTTTGATATTACTTTTAATACTAAATCAGGTACAACAACTGAACAACCAGTATTTAACTTTGCGGTAATCAAGGCAGTAGCCTCATAAATATATGTCATACAGAGTACAAGATAGTCAAATAAAAGGAGCAAAGGAAATAGTAATCAGTAAGTGTCTATGGTATACTTTATCTATGATAAAAGATATACAAGGATTTGAAGGTTTATACGCAATTACTACAGATGGAAAAATATGGTCTTACCCAAGAAACCGACGCCACAAAAGTAAGAAAGGTCTTGAGTTTGATGTTTTGTATAAAGGAAAATGGCTAACAAATAAGTTTAATAAAAAAGATGGATACTTTTACATAATTCTTTCAGATAAAAACCACAAAGAAATTACTCAGAAAGTTCATAGATTAGTGGCTATGAACTTCATTCCCAACACTGAAACCAAAAAAGAAGTTAATCATAAAAATGCAATCAAGACTGATAACAGAGTAGAAAATCTTGAGTGGGTGACTAGACAGGAGAACGCTACACACGCTGCTGAAAATGGACTTTTGCCTAGCGGGGAAAAACACCATAATGCAAGGTTATCAGATAATGATATAATTAAAATTAAAGAACTTAGTACACAAGGTTTAAGCCAACCAAAAATAGCAAAAATGTTTGGGGTTAGACAACCACACATAAGTCGAATTATTACTGGAGTAAGAAGAAAAACATATGGGATATATAACTAGAAAAAGTCAAAATGGGGGGCAGGAAATTGTGATTAGTTCTTGGGAGAAAGGAATAGCACCTTCTCCTTATACTGGTATTAATGATATTCGGGCTGTAAATGTATCTGATATTCCAGGTGCAGTATTTGCCTCAGCTAAGACTACTAATGACCTCTTAACTAATGGAGAATCACCTGGGGCGGCTTACCTTGGTCTTTCAAGAACCTTCACAGTGAATACTTCAACTGAAGAAATTACTGTCTCTTCTGCGGTTCCTTGGGGCTACACGGTGGTTAGATTCACTACTTCCAGTGCTTTACCAGCTTCTACACCACAAATTGCCATAAATACTGATTATTGGCTTTATACTGTATCTAGTACGGTCTATAAAGTAGCCACATCATACGCAAATTTAATTGCTGGTACCTTCGTAAACTTTACTGGAACTGGTACAGGCACACAAACAGTTACAAGTACCACTATAGGTATAATAAATGCTACAGCTAAAGATGAAAGAACTGGATTTATTTATGCCATAGATAGTAATAACCGAGTGTGGTGTAATTCTCCATCCTCTGCCGGAGGTAATAAATGGACTCTCATACCTGGAAACACTCTAACTAGTGGAGCAGGGAATGGGATAGCCGTGTGGCAAAATTATGTTTTTGCTTTTCGTGGGGCTAAGATTGACGTGTTTGGACCAGCTAATGATTGGACGACCGCTGCCTGGACTAATGACTGGCAGACAATGAACTCACCAAGTGGTTATTCTGGCTTACACAAAACATTTGTTGCTAGTAATAATACTCTTTATTGGACTGACTTTACCAATAACTCTTCTGCAGGACAAAACCCTGGTTATGTAGGTAGTTTGGGATTGAATGGTGGTGGAAACTTCACTCCAAATGCATCTGCTTCGGTAGGTAATTATATCTACAACTATCGTGCTTTGGATTTACCTGATAATGAACAACCTGTAGCTTTAAATGAGTTAAATGGATACTTAGCGATTGGCACAAATATTGCAGGATTCACGGTCTCTAAACTCTATTATTGGGATACTGTTTCTCCCTCTTTCCAAAATCCCTTGATTGTACCCGAGGCACCTATTTATGAAATAGTAAATGCGAACAATATTATCTACGTTTTCTGTGGTTGGAGGGGAAGAGTCTACAAAACTAACCTAGCTTCGATTGCAGAAGCATTTAAAATACCAGACCATCTGTATTATCCAGCTAGTTCTGTGACTGGTTATGAAGGATTACCATTGTTTGGCCGTACATCTCAATATCTAAATACCTATCAATACAAAATGACTTTTGCACCTCAAGCTAGAGTCAGTAGAAAAAAAATACTGTTTTGTGTGAATCTCTATGGCTCTACAGCTCTTTGGTCATATGACTCAATAACGGGTAATCTACAAATAGACGCCAAACCATCTAATGGTTATGGTTCAAGTGCTACAGATTCTCCTCAATTATATGGAGTAGAAATACTTTCAGCACAGACAGGTACAACCCTTTTAGGTACAGAAATACTATTCTTTGGGCTCTACTACAATACAGGTACAACTACGTATACTATTGACCAATATAATCCAATAACAAGTAGCGATACAGCTAACTTTACAACCTACAACGGTACAATCATAACTGATTATATCAATGTAGGTTCCGTGAATAATCTGAAAACCTTTCAACAATTAGAGTATTCCCTAGATAGAAAAATGATAACTGGTTCAGGGCTTAAAATATATTACCGATACTCAATAGGAGATTCTTGGACACTACTAAGTACAGAAGATTATGCTACTTATGGAGCCATTAACGGAAGAGTAATTGACTTCCCTACCATAGGAACTGAATGGATACAATTAAAGGTTGAGTTTAATCCTTTCACAGTTTTGCGTGATATAATTCTAAGGTAGTATGGATACTTTAAACACACAAAACAACGGCTTCCCAGCTTACCACACTCACAACTCAGCTGATGGCACACCTTACCTAGATGAAGAATTGAGTATTATAAACACTCGGAGATTTGTCTTGTATAGATGTGTAGGAGATACAATTAATACAGCCGTAGCTAACAACGTAGGAGGTTACCTAGTTATGCCTTTTGACGGATATATTTTAGACGGTGGAATAGGAGCCACAGTAGATACAGCAGGAACTACAAGTACTATGACCATAGACGCTAATAAAAACGGTTCTACAATTCTGTCTACCAAGATATCCATTGAGACTACCGAAACCTCTTCTAGGACAGCTACTACCCAACCAGTTTTAAAGCCAGACATGAAACAATTCTCTATCGGGGACAAGTTTTCTTTTGATATAGATGCAATTAACACTACTCCAGCAAAAGGTCTAACCATCTATATGAATGTAGTTCGAGCAAACCTTTAATATGGCAATCACAATCCTCTCTTCTAGCTACACTCAAACCACAACCTCAGTAAGTGTGGCTATTCCTTTTGACAGAACTACTTTAATTGTAGCTACTACAACTAACTCTGCTCCTACTTTCGATAGTGTGTCTTTGACCGCAGGCACAAGCTATAATTCTAACTCTACTTTTTATTGGTGGTATTATACTGACCCTCCTTCTGGGACTTATTCACTGGCCGCTAATACTAATACTATTTTAAATTATTTTGTTTTAGATAACGTAGACCTAATAACCCCTATAAGTACTCAAACATCAATATCAGGTGCTACATTTAATGCTAATGGGACTAACTATTCTACAGTAGGAGACACATCAACTCCTTATCCTACGTTCTTTGGTGTAGCTAGTTTGGTCTATCCTGGACCTATTAATATTGATGCTGTATCTATTACAGCTGGTTCGATACTTAATACAACAACCTCACCGGAGCGTGTATGTACTTTAACAATTCCGGGCCTCCCTACCTATACAACCTCAGCCCTCTATTACGTCACTACAGGCTCAGGAGCTTTTGCTTGTCCGTCACCTTCCTTCATATTCCTAAACAATACCGACATTGTAAGATTCTCTTCTCAAATAATGATATTCTAAATATTTGCAAATTTTTATGAAAGAACATATACTTAATATCAAGTTAATACTGTTGCGTAAAACTGTATAACCATGGCAAACACAGTCTCCGTATCCGCAGTACCTTTTAATCCAAACTCTCAATCTTTTGGTAGTGTATCTCCTGCACCACAATCTCAAGCAGTAACAAATGTAAACGCTAATAAAGGAGTACCTACAGCAGAGCAAAATCTAGCTGCTTTTCAGGCTACACAACCTAAAGTACCCACATCTACAAATATCCCAGTTAATTACGTTGGAACCCAAGGAATAAGTGTGCCAACACAACAACCTCCACAACAGCAACAACCAGTTATAAATACTGCTCAACAAATTATTGAAGCTACCAGACAAGAACCAACTGAAATTCAAAAACAAGGAGACGCTATGTCTATGAATAGAGCTAACCTTTATAGTGGTTTAGCTGGTCAAGGACAATATGAAGGGCAAAAACTAGAAGAATTTGGCTATAACAAGTTCAAGCAACAACAAAATGACCTTAACTCTCAAATACTCCAAAAAACAGCCGAACTTAATCAAGATGATGTAAAACTAGCAGCTTCTTTAAATGATATAGAAAAGCAAGCTATTCCGATGAACTTTATCACTGGTCAGCAACAATCAGTAGCCAGGGATGCACAGATTGCTAGAGCTTTAAAATCAAGTGAAATAGGTGTGTTAAATGCCGTAGCTATTGGAACACAAGGTAATATTGCTCTCGCTCAAGAATTTGCAACTAATGCTGTGGCTCAAAAGTACGCTCCTATCAAGGAGGCTATTATGATACAAGAAGCTCAGCTTCAAGCTATTCAACCTATTCTTACTAGAGAAGAAAAGAAACAAGCCCAAGAGCAACAAATAAAGATGACTGTGGCTCTCCAAGAAGTTGAAGCTAAACAAAAACAAGCTCAATCAATTACCTCAATGATAGTAGGTGCCTCTCAATATGCTCCAGCTAGTGTGATTACGAATGCTATGAACTTACAAAAACAAGGAGCAGATGAAGTAACTGTTGCTAGAAGCCTAGGAGAGTACGGTGGTGATTATCTTAAAAATCAACTACTAAAATCCCAACTAGTTACAGAGAAAGCACAGCAACAAAAAATCTATACAGATATTGCTGCAAAGAAAGAAGAAATGTTGGGTAGCACAAGTAGTCTTTATAATATCCAACCAGGAAAATTTAAAGACGCAGCAGCGAGAACTGCATATACTACAGCGGGTGGTGTTATTAGTGCAGTAGACACACTTCTGGGTACAGCCAAAGAAGGTAACTTCCCAGGGTTAGGGTATTTTCAAGGTGTAACACCTGAGTACACACTATCCAAAGAAGGACAACAGAACAGAGGTTTTCTTGGTGGTGTAGAAGTAAAGGTACAACAATGGGCGTCTGGTGCTTCTCTTACTGAGAGTCAAATTAAACTGGTACAAAAAATGGTTCCTAAACAAGCTGACGCTGATTCTGTAGTTAAAAGTAAATTAGATTCTCTTAAAAAATACATGGAGAACGAGCAATCTTCTATAGCTTCAAGCCAAGGGCAAAGAATCGTAACTCCAGACCAGATTAATAACAATTATGCTAACGGTGTAGATAAAGCATACTCCAACGCATTAAAACAAACTACAAGTATTCCATCTTCATCTGATAAATATTCTAGTTTCTATAATTCCCTATATGCAAAATAAAGACAAATATATTACTAAAGACCAAGCTAGAACAATGCTTGAAAATTTACCTAAAGGAGGAACACCAGACGGGTTTATAGACGCCATGAAATCTAAAGGCTATACCTTTGAAGGTTTAGAAGAAACACAACCAGTAAAAGCCCCTGGTTTTTTAGATAGACTAAAAGAAAGTGCTTCACATAGATTAGATAGACTAAAAGAAAGTGCTTCACAAGGAATAGAAGGAGTTAAGAAAGCAGACTCAGAATACTACAAGTCTACCACTGAAGGCGCCCCAATATCTCAGCAAGCTACAGATGCCGTAGGTGTTCTAGGAGCCGTAGGAAAAGGTATAACTGATGTAGGTAGTACAGTTATAAATGCTATCCCAGGTGTTGAACCAACTCTTAACGCTATTACTAGCACAGCAAAAGCAGGGATAGAAGGCTACGACAAAAATGTTATTCAACCAGCAGGGCAAGCTATCCGAGGTGCGATAGGTGCAGAGAATGTAGACGCTGTAGCAAAACAAGCAGACCCAGTAGCTCAAGCGGTCTTAGATTATACTAATCAACCTAACATACAAAAGAATATTGAATCTACTAAGAATATTATCACAGGAATATTAACTGTTGTAGGTGCAAAACAAATGACAGAGGGAAGTATTAACTTAGCTAAAAATATTAAATCTAAAACCCCAGAAATAAAAATACCACCACCAGATTCTCCTCCGGGCAAAGCATTCGTAGAAAATATAAGTAGTAAAGCGGCAGGACTTGGACTAAGTCCAGAAACAGCAGGAAAAGTATTCAAATCTTACGTAGCAAACACATCAGGTGTATCTCCTCTATCTCAAGACTTTATTGCTGCCACTGCTAAGGCAGGTAAGTTTGATGAAATGTTTTCTAACGATATTCTAACTAACCCAAGACCTACAGAGATGAAAGTTCTCCAAGATGTAGCTACTAAACTAGACGATGTTGTAGGAGAAAAAGGTGTAATTGGAGCAGGATACAAGGGAGTATTAGATGCTACTAAACCTTTCAAGTTCTCAAGGCAAGAACTAATCAATGATATTGTAGACTCTACTAAACTTAAATACGACATAAAGAAAGGATTTTATAAAACAGCCGACACAGCTGATATTGCTCAGGGTGACTTGATTAAGTTGAATAATCTCTTAGACACATATAAGGGAGTAAAGACTTTAGACGGTAATCAGTTTAAAGTCTTAAGAAGTGCCATTAAGGACTTAGCTTATGATAATGGATTAAAGTCAGTTAGTGGAGAAAGAATAGCCAAGAACTTATATTCAAAGGTAAATGAAAAATACAGGACTAACGTAAAAGGACTACAAGAATTAGACACCAAATTTGCTGATGCGATAGATAATATAGACGAGATTAAAAGCTATTTCACAAAAGACTCGCAAGGCAACCTTGTCCTTAAAGATAATGCAGAAAGGCAACTTTCAGCTCTCTTGGAACGCGGGAACGAAAGAAAACTAGCTACTGTAAAACAATTTGTACCAGACATAGAAGAAAGAATTGCCTATGCAAATACTCTTAGAAATCTTGACGCAGCGCAAGGTAACCTGATAGGTAATTATGGTAAAACAGGAGGTAATTTAGCAGCTGGAGCAATAGGGACGGTAGTAGGTGGCCCAGTTGGTGGAGTTGCAGCATTCCTAGCCAACCTCTACGCTTCTAATCCAATTAACGTAACAAAAGCAATTGGTAGATTTTACCGACCTGCTGATTTAGAATCTTCTAGCATCATAAATAATGCTGCTGCGAAGAGTAAGACTAAAGCTAATGACATAAAACCAAGCCTACCACAGAACAAGAAAATTACAAGTGGAAAAGTAATTCCTAAAGAACTACAACCTCTAGCAGAAGAAGCTAAGAAGTATAAGAGTGCAGAAGACTTCATCAAGGGGCAAGGGAATGAGTTCTATCATGGAACAACAAAAGGTAATAGCTTTAGCAAGTTTGATATGTCAAAAGCAGATACTGGAGTAGGTACAAACATAAATGACCAAGGAAATCAAATATATCTAACAACCTCAAAAGACGCTGCTAAGTGGTTCTCAAAAATGGCAGAAAGTAAAAATCAATTAAGTAAAGGAACCATGGACTTTTCAAAACCAGAACCATACGGCGACGTTCTTGATTTTCTTATAGATAAAAAAGCGAAAGTGCTTAAGGTAGCCAAAATGCCAAGAGGTGAAGAAGAAGCTGCTAAACTAATCGGTAAGATTAAATCACAAGGGTATGACGCTGTAGAGTTCCCAGATGAAGGATTCAACACAATTGAAGGACAAATGGATGTAGCTAATTTGTACAAGAACGGCAAACCACCATCTAGTGTCATTGTCCTAAATGAAAAGGTACTTAAGTCAAAACAACAACTAATAGACCTATGGAATAAAGCCAATGGCAAAAAGTAATCTATGAAAAACCAAAACCTAAAAACATTAAACGACCTAATAAACAAAGGTACAATTCTCACAGCTGAACAAGTAGAGCAATTTCTAACTACTATCCTAGACTTCCTAGCTAAGAATAAGGCAGATTTTGATACAGAAAGTTCTGAAAGACTAACTGAGATGAAAGAGGTAATGGGTTATATTGAAGTTCAACATAAAGAAATCCTTTCAGACTGGGAAGTTAAACTAGACGCTAAAACAAGTGAGGCGTACAACAAGGTAAAGAATGGTTTTGATAAAGAGATAACTAAAGCCAAAGAGATTATTCAAGAATTACGTTCTATAAAATTACGTGACGGAATAGACGGTAAAGATGGTGAGCCAGGTAAAGA
>OFSE01000491.1_pt1 | contig 11677 bp, 9 predicted proteins | sample 1543261 | NCBI WGS metagenome assembly OFSE01 (sample SAMN07774225, study PRJEB24372) | wastewater metagenome | isolation source: Exp Tend VB 50WW | collected 2016-02 | reverse complement strand
GGCATGACGCGCGACGAAGCCATCGAACACTTTGGCACCATCGCAAAATCAGGCACCAAAGAATTTTTCGGCAAATTATCGGGCGACCAACAAAAAGACGCCGCTATGATCGGTCAATTTGGTGTGGGCTTCTACTCAGGCTTTATTGTTGCTGACAAAATCAGCGTCGCTTCTCGTCGCGCTGGCACACCAGCAGATCAAGGCGTATTGTGGGAATCAGAAGGCGCGGGTGATTTCAGCGTGGAAGCCATTAACAAGCCAGAGCGCGGCACCAGCATCACCTTGCATTTACGCGAAGGCGAAGACGAATTTCTCTCGTCTTGGAAACTAAAGTCGGTGATCCGTAATTACTCGGATCACATTGCGTTGCCGATTCAAATGCAAAAAGAAGAATGGGATGACGAGAAGAAAGAGCAAGTCTTAAAAGATGAACTAGAAACCATCAACCAAGCGAGTGCATTGTGGGCGCGCAGCAAGAGCGAGATCACACCTGAGCAATACACCGAGTTCTACAAACATATTTCGCACGACTACACTGCGCCGCTCACCCATACGCACAACCGCGTTGAAGGCCGCAATGAATATACGCAACTGCTCTATATTCCAACTCGCGCGCCATTTGATATGTGGGATAGAAACAAGCGTGGCGGGATCAAGTTGTATGTGAAGCGCGTGTTCATCATGGATGACGCCGAACAATTGATGCCTGTGTATTTGCGTTTCGTTAAAGGGATTATTGACTCGAACGATCTACCCTTGAATGTCTCACGTGAGATTTTGCAAGAGTCGCGCGACATCAAAGCGATCCGTGAAGGCTCAACCAAACGTGTTCTTGGCATGCTGGAAGACTTGGCCAATGCTGATGGCGATGAAGCGGCAAGTAAGCACGAGAAATTTGCCAACTTCTGGAAAGAGTTTGGTCAGGTATTAAAAGAAGGCATAGGCGAAGATGCAGCGAATAAAGATCGCATCGCAAAATTGTTACGCTTTGCATCAACGCATAACGACAGCGACGTGCAAAACGTCTCATTTGCTGATTACCTTTCCCGCGCAAAAGAAGGCCAAGACAAAATCTATTACGTCACGGCAGAAAGCTATTTGGCTGCAAAAAACAGCCCACATTTAGAGATCTTCCGCAAAAAAGGCGTGGAAGTCTTGCTAATGACGGACCGCGTTGATGAATGGATGTTGTCTTTCTTGAGTGAATTTGAAGGCAAAGAATTGGTGTCCGTTGCAAAAGGCGACCTCGATTTAGGTACGCTAGAAGACGAAGCCGAGAAGAAGCAACACGAAGAAACAGAAACGCAATACAAAGAGTTGGTCGAGAAAATGAAAACCACTTTGGCTGATAAAGCCAAGGATGTACGCGTCACTTTCCGCCTCACGGATTCGCCAGCCTGTCTCGTGGCAGATGCCGATGAAATGTCAGGTAACTTAATGCGTATGCTCAAAGCGGCGGGTCAAGCGGCACCTGAATCCAAACCTATTTTGGAAATCAACCCTGATCATCCTTTGGTGCAGAAGCTGAAATATGCCGACGCAAAATTCGCTGATTGGTCACACATTTTGTTTGATCAAGCGATGTTAGCGGAAGGCGGTGCGTTGGCCGACCCAAGTAGTTTTGTGAAGCGCCTCAATGAAATGCTGCTAGACGTAACGGCATAAATTGACGCCTACTGGGCAAGCAACGATGCTGACGGCATGGACGATTTAGAGACAATAAAAGTCAAAAAATCAAGCGAACAAAAAACCCGCCAATTTGGCGGGTTTTTTATACCAACTACAGTATTATTTTTTGTCGCTTTATTTACAAGCGGAAAAGGCAGCCATCCACCAAAAAATATAGGGAGTATGCAATCCCACGTCACAAAAATACAGGCAAAATTGGCTTAGATTCAGACCGACAATCGAAATCGTTCCATGCAACGCAATGACATTTAATGCGTGACCCGCGTCACTCCGCCGCTAGACAACAAACGAACTCGATCGCCAGCACGAAATTGATCATCGGCGTCTTGCGTAATGGCCTTTAATTCACCGTTATCCAATTTGACTGTAATTTCTAAACCTTTACGTTGATTCGCATTCGCTTCAATCTTTTGTCCAATGACACCGCCAGCAATCGCGCCTATGATGCCTGTTGCGAGCGAGCCGTTGCCCTTCCCTAAAGATGCTCCCGCAATGCCACCCAACGCGGCGCCGCCGACCGTGCCTACGCCAGACTGTCCGGGTTCAATCGACACTTCGCGCACTGATTCCACCACGCCTAAGCGCACGGTTTGTTCATTTTGCGTTTGTCTTGGTCGATACACGTTGCTCGATGTTGGTGATGTTTGGCACGCCGCCAGCGACAATATGAGACTGATAAAAAGTACGTTTTTCATGTTAGCTACCTCCTTACAAAAATAAAAAGTGTGATTTGATTTTGCCAAGATTGAAGGCAATATCCCTCGCACTTCTTTGACTACACACACGACCGTTTGTTCCAAGTCACCACGAATCTAGTAGACAAGACGTTTAATAGCGAATCTGTAAACGTCGATACAAAAAACTCAAAACAAACAATGGTCCAATTAATAAAAAGCGCAAATCGTCGAGAAACGAAGGCTTTTTACCTTCTATTTTGTGTCCAATGAACTGAAAAATCCACGCAACAACAAAGGCGCTTACCGAAGTAGGCAAAACCCATGTTGGCGGTAAAAGATAAAGTAAGAAAAGCATTCCAATAACCATCAGCGTCATGCCAACGCCAAAGCTCGCCGATAAATAATAATAGTAGCCCAAGGCAACCACCGATACCGCGACCGCCAAATAAGGATGAATAACCCAAATCAAGCCCAGTACCGTCCAAACAATCACAGGAACACAAACAAAATGAATTTTTTCATTAGTGGGGTTTTGATGACTCTCACCATACTTTTCTAGCAAAATGTCAATGTTTCTTGCGGCGGTCATTGGTCTCTCCTTATCTTGTTTCGCACAGGTTTTAAAGATATTCACAAAATCATCAAAGCCTGCAAACTGCGTACGCATCGATTTTTTTACTGATTGCTGTCACAAGCTTATTATAGTCACCAAAACAGCGAAAGCTACTGTGCACGACTCCGCAAACGTTTTATACGGACTAGCTCCCGTAATCAATCAGACCACCCACACACTAGTACTGGGCAGCTTCCCCGGCGCGGCCTCGCTTGCGGCACAGGAGTATTACGCCTTTCGACACAATCAATTTTGGCGACTGCTTTCAGGTGTCCTGAAGACTGATTTGGCCAAGATACTGTATGCACAACGTCTTGAAACCCTGCTTCTGCACGGCGTTGGTCTATGGGATATTTATCAACATTGTCAGCGCGTTGGTAGCCTTGATACGGCGATACGACAGGCAAAATTAAACGACTTTGCGGCGCTTCGTGCGTCATTTCCCCTTCTGACGACAATAGGATTTAACGGCAAAGTGGCGGCAAAAGTGCAAAATCAATTCGTTGAATGGGGATATCAAACAATCATTCTGCCCTCCTCCTCACCAGCGCATGCCAGCTTGAGCTTTGAAGCAAAGTTATTAGAATGGTGCAAACTAAGGAGCGAGCCTGATGGGGCATGATAAAAAGCTTTAAGTCACCGCAGTTGGTGGTTAGAATGGAACGATGCTAATCAAACGTAAATCAATCGAGGCGCAAGCCAATTATCGTTCAGGACCCGAAGCGGCAGTCCCCAAAAAAGCCACGCGCAAACCTAAATTTGCGCCTGTGACCATCTCAGAATTTGACGGTGTTAGGTACCTCCATTTCGGTACAGAATGGGTGCAAGGCGCTATGCGCATGCGCAAACCAGATTGGTTAGAGCTCGAATACGCGCAGCAAATGATGGCATGGATGCTATTTATTCCCACGCCGCAAAAAATACTGCAACTCGGTTTGGGGAGTGGCGCATTAACCAAGTTTTGCTACCGCCATTTTCCGCATGCCCACGTGACGGCGGTTGACGTAAACCCTGCGGTGATCATGATTTGCGAAAGCATGTTTAAATTGCCAGCGAACGACGAACGTTTAAGCGTGCTCGAAATGGATGCGCAAGATTTTGTTGAAAACGAAGACAATTTCGGCGTTTTTGATGCAATTCAAGTGGATTTGTACGATGCAACGGCGCGTGGTCCGGTGTTAGATAGTGCCGAGTTCTACCAAGCATGTGCCGCATGTTTAAACGAACAAGGCGTGTTGACGGTCAATTTGTTTGGCGACCATCCAAGTTTCTCAAAGAACTTGAAAGCGATGCGCTTTGCTTTTGACTTTGTGATGTGTTTGCCGCCAGTGCACGATGGGAATGTCGTTGCGATTGCCTTTAAGCAGCGCCCTCTACTCGATTTTGATGCACTATTTTTGCGTGCGGCTGAAATTAAAGCGGCGATCCGTTTACCTGCAAAAACCTGGGTTGATGGTTTGCAGCTTCATCAACAAACAAGCTAAGTAAGCTGCGCATTCTACGAAAAAGCCTTTATGCCAAACGAAACATCCAGTGAGCGAGTTGCCATGACCAAATCCACGCCCACCCATCTGAATCTTCAGCAAATTTTTACCTGGCTGATTGAAGATGGCTTCGTCAAAAAAGAAGCCGCGAAAGATGAATTCAATAAATCCCGTTCAATCTTAAAAAGCGGGCCGGAAGCCATGCACCCATTGACTGCGGTGGCGCAGGCCAAAATTGTTTCAGCACGTGCACCACAACGGCAACTGACCTTGGATTGGTTGACAGAATGGACGGCAAACAAAGCGCAAATGCCGTTTTACCGAATTGACCCGTTGAAAATTGATTTCACTAAAGTGTCCGATATCATGTCGTCCACTTATGCCACGCGCTTTAATATTTTGCCCGTTGAGATCATAGGCGACACGGTCGTCATCGCCACGACGGACCCGTTTCGCAATACTTGGATCGACGAAATCAGTAAAGTCACGCGCAAAGAAATCAAGTTGGTACTGACCAATCCACTGGATATTTCACAATATACGGCGCAATTTTTCTCGTTGGCGAAGTCCATCAAAGACGCCAAGCGTGCAGATAAAAATAATACCGAGGCACGCTACAACTTCGAGCAATTGGTTGAACTGGGCAAGAAACCCGTCGATGCGAACGATCAGCACATCATTAATATCGTTGATTGGTTGTGGCAATTTGCTTTCGATCAACGTGCGTCGGATATTCACCTTGAACCAAAACGCGATATCGCTACCATCCGTTTTCGTATCGACGGTGTGTTGCACCAAGTGTACCAAGTGCCTGCGACAGTCATGATTGCGATGACGGCACGGATAAAATTGCTGGGCCGCATGGACGTGATTGAAAAGCGTCGCCCGCAAGATGGTCGCGTCAAAACACGCGCCGCAAATGGGCAAGAAATTGAATTGCGTTTATCGACTTTGCCCACTGTATTCGGCGAAAAAATGGTGATGCGTATTTTTGATCCCGAAGTGGTTGTCAAAACCCTGCCCGAGTTGGGTTTCCCTATCAACGACGCCTTGCGCTGGGACAGCCTCACCAAGAAGCCTCACGGCATTATCTTGGTGACTGGCCCCACGGGGTCGGGCAAAACCACCACGCTTTACACAACTTTAAAAGCGCTTGCCACGCCCGATGTGAATGTGTGCACGGTGGAAGACCCCATCGAAATGGTTGAAGCCTCATTCAACCAAATGCAGGTGCAAGCGAACATTGACCTCACTTTTGCCGACGGCGTGCGCGCCTTGATGCGACAAGATCCCGACATCATCATGGTGGGCGAAATTCGTGATTTACCCACGGCAGAAATGGCGATTCAAGCGGCGCTTACAGGTCACTTGGTGCTATCTACCCTGCACACCAATGATGCGCCTTCCGCAATCATGCGTTTGTTGGAACTAGGCGTGCCTTACTATTTGTTGGAGGCCACCATCATCGGCATCTTGGCGCAACGCTTGGTGCGCACGCTGTGCGCCAATTGCAAAGCGCCCGACGGCGAGATGCTAGACGCTGTTTGGGAAAGCTTGACGGAGGAATGGCAATTACCAAAACCCAGCACGATTTATCGACCTGTTGGCTGCCCAGAATGCAGGCAAACGGGTTACAAAGGACGCACAGGCCTCTACGAATTACTGACCGTGACCCAGCCGTTTAGTAAATTAATTAAAGCCGAATCGGATATCCACGAACTGCGCAAGCAAAGTATCAAAGACGAAATGAAACCGCTACGCATTGCTGGGGCATACAAGATCATCGAAGGCTTGACGACGGCTGATGAAGTGCTGAAAGTCACTTCTGCGTTGATTTAAGCGTGCTAAAAAATCGAACAGTGCCTACAGTTATGCGCAGCAAGCATCAAGCTCCAGCTTTAGGCCTGTAACGCGGCTTGTATGCCTTCGTGCACAGTCGAAAAACGCAAACGCACGCCAAGTTCGGCTTTCAAGCGCGTGTTATCGAGTCGCCTCGATTCGGACATAAACGACAACAGCATGGGCGATACCTCGGACACTAATTCGCTACGCGATAAGCGTGGCGGTCGTGCTAAGCCGAAGGCATCGGCAACGGCATCAAAGTAATCGGCCATCTTCATATTGGAGTCATCCACCGCGTGATACAGGCGATTGGGTGCGCCACGGAATATGGCTAGCCGAATGATGGTGGCTAAATCTTCTGCATGGATATGATTGGTAAACACATCCTCCGCCGCATGCAATGCGGGTGTCGATTTTTTCAAGCGATCTATCGGTAGACGATTAGCTGCATAAATGCCTGGCACACGCAGAATTGAGACGCAGGAATGCGTGCGCACCGCCCAATTGCGTAACAATTTTTCCGCCACAACACGTCGCTTGGCACGCGGGTTGTTTGGTTTGACGGGGCGCGTTTCATCAAACAAAGCCCCTGCACAATCGCCGTACACGCCTGTTGTGCTGACGTACACAAGTCTGCAATGGCTAGGTAAAACGGCCAGCAGGTTGCGCATACGTTGATCAGATTCACCCTCCGACTTTGGCGGGGCCAAGTGCACCACCGTGCGTGCGAGGCCTGCGAAGCGCGCTAAGCTTTGTGGCTCATCAAGGTTCGCCGTGATGGGGATTGCACCTGCGGCGCGCAACTCGGCATGGCGTTGCTCTTGGCTGGTCATTGCGAAGACACGAAACTGCTTGCGCAATAATGGCAAAAGACGCATACCTACGTCGCCGCAACCAACCACCAAAACGCGCGGTTTATAATGCTGCTGAACTCCTGAAATCATTGTTTGTCCGTTTTTTTTAATTCGAGAATTGTATGACGTTTCAAGTAACAGTATTACCAAGTGGCCGCCAATTTAGCTGCGATAACGATGAAACCATTCTAAGCGCAGCGTTGCGCGCAGGGGTCGGCTTACCCTATGGCTGTAAAAGTGGTGCTTGCGGTTCATGCCGCGGCAAATTGATTGAAGGCATACTGCAGCATGGCAGCCATCAAGAAAAAGCCTTAAACAAAGAAGATGAAGCCGCTGGCGCTGCCCTATTCTGCTGCGCTACGCCACAATCAGATGTGACCATCGAAGTGCGTGAAATTGAGAGTAGCGGTGATTACCCCATCAAAAAAATGCCCAGCCGTATCTCGAAGTTAGAGAAACTTTCGCATGATGTGATGCTAATGTCATTGCAACTCCCTGCGAATGAAACGCTCAATTACCGCGCCGGTCAATACATCGAATTCATGTTGAAGGATGGCAAACGGCGCAGCTATAGCATGGCAAGCGCGCCCCATCTGGCACAGCAAATCAGTTTGCACATACGGCATATGCCCGGTGGCATTTTTACGGATCAAGTTTTTGGCAGCATGAAAGAGCGTGACATTTTGCGTTTTGAAGGCCCGCACGGTAGTTTCTTTTTACGTGAAGATTCAGACAAGCCCATTATCTTGCTCGCCTCCGGTACGGGTTTTGCGCCGATCAAAGCCTTGGTTGAACAACTGATTTTTATTGAATCAAGCCGCCCAGTAAGCTTGTATTGGGGTGGGCGTCGTCCTGCCGACTGCTACATGCACGCGCTTTGTTCAGAATGGGCGGTGAACATGCCGCACTTTAACTACGTACCGGTGATTTCTGATGCCTTGCCCGAAGACCAATGGACAGGCCGAACCGGCTTTGTGCACCAAGCCGTCATAGCTGACCACCCCGATCTGTCTGCTTACCAAGTCTATGCCTGCGGCGCACCTATCGTGGTGGAATCGGCACAACGCGATTTTGTCGCCAAATGCGGCTTACCCGCTGAGGAGTTTTATGCGGACTCATTTACTTCACAGGCAGACTTAGCACCGACGGGAATATAAAAATGATGGGAGTATCATAAAAAAACAGCCCTGTTTGCGCTTATTTTATATGCAGTTAGAATTTTTACTGGGATAAGTATCCCTATTTTTTGAGCCACGCGAGTTTTTCAATAAGTTGAAAACGACAAACGTGCCACCAAAACAAATAAACTTTCGTCGCAACGCACAAAAGCAAATAAAAATGCTTTACACTACGTCCATGAAAAATTTTACCGACATGTCTTCCCCAAACATCGCCCGACGCCGTGCCTTGCACACTCGGCCTGGGAAGTCTTGCGCGTGAATTAAGCGGGTTCACACAAAAAAAACCACAGGCCATTCCTGTGGTTTTTTTTTGTCCGTTTTTTAGCGTATTAGCCATTACCCAAAAACCATTCAACACCAAATAATTTAGGAGCTCAGCATGGAATTTAACGAATACAAAGCCGATGCATTGATGTACGTAAGTGATAAGCCAGAAATCGTGTTTACGGAAGGCCATGGCATGTGGTTGACTGATCATGCGGGTAAGCGCTACCTCGATTACATGCAGGGTTGGGCGGTCAATTGTTTGGGCCATTCTCCTCAATGTATTAGCGACGCGCTACTGGCGCAATCCAAAAAGTTGATTAACCCCTCGCCGGGTTTTTATAACGATGTCGCATTAAAATTTGCGAATTTACTCACCGCGCATTCTTGTTTTGATCGCGTATTTTTTGCGAGCAGCGGCGCTGAAGCCAATGAAGGCGCGATTAAATTAGCGCGTAAATGGGGTCAAAAAAACAAATCCGGTGCGTTCGAAATTATCACTTTTGATCATGGTTTCCATGGCCGTACCATCGCCACCATGTCAGCCTCAGGGAAACCCGGCTGGGATACGATTTATGCACCACAAGTCAATGGTTTCCCCAAGGCAGATTTGAACGACATCGCTTCGGTAGAAAAACTTATTACTGCGAACACGGTGGCTGTCATGTTAGAACCTGTGCAGGGCGAAGGCGGCGTGATTCCTGCAAGCCCCGCTTTCATGCAGGCTTTACGCGCCCTCACTAAGCAGCACAATTTGCTGTTGATTGTGGATGAAGTGCAGTCTGGCATGGGGCGCACGGGCGAACTATTTGGCTACCAACTTTCTAGCATCGAACCCGATATCATGACGCTAGCCAAAGGCATAGGCGGCGGCGTTCCCTTGGCTGCCTTGCTGTGCCGTGAAGAAGTCGCGTGCTTCGTGCCCGGTGACCAAGGTGGTACCTACAGCGGCACGCCACTAATGACGGCCGTCGGTTTGGCCGTTATGCAAGAACTCATTAAGCCTGGCTTTCTCGACGCTGTAAAAGAAAAAGGCCGCTACCTCAGCGGCGCATTAATCAAATTGTCCGAGAAATATGGCTTGCAAGGCGAACGCGGTGAAGGATTGTTGCGCGCCCTGAAACTGGGGCGCCCTATCGGGCCAAAATTGGTCACCGCCGCACTGAAGGCGGAACCGATAGGCTTGCTGCTAAACTCGCCGCGCCCTGATTTACTGCGCTTCATGCCAGCATTGAATGTGACGCATGCAGAAATCGACCAAATGATCAACATGCTTGATGCTCTGCTTGAGCAACACAAAGAATAGGCGCAACATGACAATCAAACATTTCTTGCAAATCGCCGACTTCACTTTGGATGAATTTACGTACGTCATGGAAAGAGCGCGCGTCATCAAGCGCAAGTTCAAACAATACGAAACCTATCATCCTCTGCTGGATAGAACCTTGGTCATGGTTTTTGAAAAAAACTCCACCCGCACGCGCTTATCGTTTGAAGCGGGCATGCATCAATTAGGCGGTGCGGCAATTTATTTGAACACCAAAGATAGCCAATTAGGACGCGGCGAACCTGTGGAAGATGCGGGACAAGTCATGTCGCGCATGTGCGACATCATTATGATCCGCACCTTTGAACAATCGATGATAGAGCGCTTTGCTGCGTATTCTCGCGTGCCTGTCATCAATGGTCTAACTAACCAACAACATCCTTGCCAAGTGTTTGCTGATGTATTTACCTACATCGAACATCGCGGCAGCATCGCAGGCAAAAAAGTCGCATGGATTGGTGATGCGAACAACATGCTGTATTCCTGGCTACAAGCGGCGAAAGTATTTGGTTTTCATCTGCACGTCTCCACCCCAAAAGGCTATGAGATGGACATGAACTTAGTGACGGTCGATGCCAGCCATTACACGCTATTTGCAGACCCAAGCGAAGCCTGTGTTGGTGTCGATCTAGTCAATACCGATGTGTGGACCAGCATGGGGTTTGAAGCCGAAAACCAAGCGCGCCTAAAAGCCTTTGATGGCTGGATCGTAGACGAGGCCAAAATGGCACGCGCCAACCCTGATGCCTTGTTTATGCACTGCTTACCCGCCCATCGGGGCGAAGAAGTCTCTGCAGGCGTGATTGACGGACCGCAATCGGTGGTGTGGGACGAAGCGGAAAATCGCTTGCACATCCAAAAGGCCTTACTCGAATATTTGGTAGTGGGTACCGTTAGCTAACTAACGACGCCATGCGCAACAAAATTAACTAATTACTTAACTTAGAGAGAAACATCATGAGCGAATTTAAAAAAGTTGTTTTGGCCTACTCCGGCGGTCTGGATACGTCCGTCATTTTGAAGTGGCTGCAAGATAACTACCAATGCGAAATCGTGACTTTTACTGCTGATCTTGGTCAGGGTGAAGAACTCGAACCGGCGCGTGCCAAGGCAATTAAATTTGGCATTAAGCCGGAGAACATTTACATCGATGATGTGCGCGAAGAATTTGTGCGCGATTTCGTCTTCCCCATGTTTCGCGCTAACACGGTGTATGAAGGCGAATATTTATTGGGCACCTCTATCGCCCGCCCGCTTATCGCCAAACGCTTAATCGAGATTGCGCGCGCCACTGGCGCTGACACCATCTCGCACGGTGCTACAGGCAAAGGTAATGACCAAGTGCGATTTGAACTGGGTGCCTACGCCTTAATGCCCAATGTAAAAATCATCGCCCCGTGGCGCGAATGGGATTTGCTCTCCCGCGAGAAGCTCTTGAAATACGCAGAAGACGCGGGCATAGAAATCGATATGAAGCATAAAAACGGCGGCGCACCGTACTCGATGGACGCCAACCTTTTGCATATCAGCTTCGAAGGCCGCCACTTAGAAAACCCGAGCGCCGAGGCGGAAGAAAGCATGTGGCGCTGGACAGTCAGCCCAGAAGCCGCACCAGATCAAGCGGAATACCTCGATATCGAATACGAAAAAGGCGACATCGTTGCACTCAACGGCGTGCGCATGTCACCCGCCACCGTGCTGACCGAACTCAATAGGCTGGGCGGCAAACATGGCATTGGTCGCCTC
>OFSE01000490.1_pt1 | contig 11680 bp, 12 predicted proteins | sample 1543261 | NCBI WGS metagenome assembly OFSE01 (sample SAMN07774225, study PRJEB24372) | wastewater metagenome | isolation source: Exp Tend VB 50WW | collected 2016-02 | reverse complement strand
AAAACAGTACCAAATCGCAAGCACCAAAAGAGGTTTTGATTTTCTCATGCGCGTCTGCCCAAGCAGTTTTATCTTGCACGTCGAACGGTAAAACGAATGCGTTGGGATGATTGTTGGCAACCGCCTCAAGTTGAGTCGTGCGGCGCGCCGACAAGGCAACCGTCGCGCCCGCATCAAGAAACGCGCGGGCCAAAGCTGCGCCAATACCGCTAGACGCGCCAACTAGCCAGACACGCTTGCCTTGCCAATTCTTGACGGGAGAGTTCAGGGCTTGGAACATGCAATTCTCCTGCAAAATGCGATGGTGACTTGACCAACTTCGATGCCAAATTTTTGCATGCTAGTGCGATTGATGATCGTATTCTCGTCAATTAAGTACATCCAATCATCCATGCTGACTTCGATGATTTTTCCGTCCACTGGCAGCAACAAGGTATAGCGCCAGTTCAGTGTGTTGCCTACCACCGTTCCGATTGCATCGCCCTTGACATCATCAGCGGTGCCGCGCCATTTTCCGTCTTCTATTTTTTGTAAGCGCCATATACGTTGCTGCGTTGCACCATCGCTGTACTTAAAGCGTTCATCTAGTACCAGTTGCCCCGCTTCTTTTTTGCCCTCGATAACAACTTGGAATCGCTTAATGACTTCACCGTCGCGCTGTTGGAACATGCCCCATGCGTTGGTTGTGCCAATAAAATAGTCTTCCAAATCGAGCTTGGGTTGCGCTGCTTCATAACGATTGATATTTGCCGTACCGCACGAAGCGAGTAAGCAAACAAGCAATATATTGAGGATTATTCTCATTGTTTATACCTCTGTAAAAGTGCCAATGCGCCGAGTTTTAGAGCGCAAGGCAGCAAGGCGTAGGCAACTACCAATGCACCACTCGCACTCGTTTGCCCGGTTTGATATCCCAAAATGCTTAAGAAAGGCAGCGCAAGACCCGCGCACGCTAAGGCGAGTTTGCCAACCAAGGTCCACATGCCGAAGTAGCCGCTCGGCGCTTCATGGGCTGGAATTACCCCAGCCAAAATGACGGGTGGTAGTGCCAAATCTGCGCCCACGGCGAGACCTGATAAGGCACAAATGATGAAGAATAAGGAGACATCTTGGCTCTGCGCAAAAGCCGTACCGACAAAGGCGAGAATCGCCATCGTCATTCCCATTTTCCATGCGTTGATTGCACCGACACGCTTAGAAATCATCATCCAAATCGGCAGTCCAATCGCGCCTGCAAAGAAGTAGGTGGCCAAAAAATATCCAGCTAGTGTTGGCGCTTGAATACGGTCGTTGATGAAGAAGAGAACTAATGTTGCTGGTATTGACACTGACAAGGAGTTCAACAGGTAGATAGGCAGCAATTTACGGAAATTCTTATTGGTAAGTTGGGCCGTAAAAGTGACGCCTTTTTCTGAGCCACCTACGATCCAGCGTGGCGCAATTTTTAACAAGGCGGTAATACTCAATAGCAGAATCAGCGCAAAACTGATGGCATACAAGGAAAGTTGAGGCGAGATCGCTGATGCTGATGATTGGAAAATGAAACTGGGAATCAAGCTCGCGGCAATCACACCTACCAATCCAAACCCTTCGCGCCAACCCGCTGCATGAAGTATTTGAACCTCGCTTTGTTTAGTTTGCTCTAAACGTTCGACGCCATCTGATGGCGCAAGACTAAGCCGCGAGCCCCACGCTAAGTAGGCTATATTCAACATGCTGTGTGCTGTATAGGCAATGATCAACATCGCCGCCAGCCAAATCATCAAATAATTTTGCGATTGCAGGAATAATTTGGGAGGTTGCCAAAGTCCATAAAATGCAGCCGCCAATAGGCAACCGGCAAATAAAAACCATGCCTCCATTTTTTCTCGAAGTCGATCGATGAGTTGACCTAGAAAAGGGTCTTGAAACGTATCAATCAAGCGTGCGAAGAACAAGACAAAACCTGCGCCCGCTAAAGGAAGCCCAAGCTGTGTGGTGTAGTAAGCGGGGATTTGCACATAAACCGGCAATGCGGACATCGCCAAAGGCAGCCCTAATAAGCCATAGCCGATTAATGGAAGTTTTTTCACTTGGAAGCGCCGGTCAGTTTTTTCCGTAAATCTTTGTCTTTGCTGCGCGGGTCAAACCAGATGGAAAAGAACGCATCAGCAAACGCTGTGTCGCTAATTTCCGTCAGGAGCTTGTCTTTGCTATAAAAACGGCAGCCGACGTTTGGCAGATGGACCCCGATAAGCTGATCGCCAGATTTGACATCTGCAAACGCACCCTCCATATAGCCCTTCCATTTTTTCAGTGTTTCAGTGTCGACCGTTGGACCTTTTAGTCGTTTAATTTCATCGAGACTGGTTTCCACAAAGCGATCACGGCTAATAGATTTATGGTAGGTCAACACCAGAGCAAATTTTTTCTGCGGATCAAAAACAGGCTCTTCCATGTACAGTTCAGCGGAATATATGTGCAGCATCATCCAGCGCAATTCGCCACTGCCAATGAGTTTTGAATTTGGTAAATCGTCACGCCAATTTGCCGCAAAGCTGCTTCCCGCTGAAAACAGAAGCAGTGTTATTCCTATAAAAAGACGTATTGGCTTAAGCATTTTTCTTCTCGATTAAGAATTGGATTACGTCAGTTCTGTTTTCATCAAAGCCGGCCTCGCAGTAGGCAAAATACATCTGCCATATGCGTTGAAAAGCGAGCCCGAAGCCTTGCATGTGAATCTCATCACGATGGCGTTCAAACGCTTTATTCCAACGACGTAAAGTTTCGGCATAATCTGCCCCGAAAGAAAATTGTTCAGTGACAGTCAATTTATGACGTTGCGCGCCCGTGCAGAAACGTTCGGGGCTGGGAAGCATGCCGCCCGGGAAAATATATTGCTGAATAAAGTCTGCGCTGCTGCGATAACGTTCAAATCGCGCTTCTTCGATTGTGATACTTTGTACTATTGCCTTACCATTAGGCCGCAAGCGATGGTGCAAAACAGAGAAGTATTCGGGCCAATACTGTTCGCCAACCGCTTCGAACATTTCTATTGACACGATGAAATCATATTCACCTGTCAAATCGCGATAGTCACACAACTCTAAGCGGACAAGTTCCCCGAGATTTGAAGATTGAATACGCTTTTCCGCAATACTTAGTTGGGAAGGTGAAATCGTTACGCCGTGGACTTTAATTCCTTTGCGCCCGGCATATTCAGCAAAGCCGCCCCAACCACAACCAATTTCTAAGACCGATGCGCCTTGAGGAATGGCGAGAACATCGATGATTCGTTGGTATTTGTTTTCCTGAGCAGTTTTTAAATCGATCGAGTAATCGCCATGAAAGAGGGCGCTGGAATAGGTCCAGCTTTCGTCTAGCCAGAGTTCGTAGAAAGCATTTCCAATGTCGTAGTGCGCATGAATATTACGTTTGCTACCTTTGCGCGTGTTAGGGCGCAATAGGTGCTTAAGCTTGTACCACAAGCTTGTGATGTAACTTCCAAAAATAGCTTTGTCTAGGCTACCTTCATTACGTGAGGCAAGCCGTAAAAGCGCAGTCAAGTCGGGTGTTTCAACCCAACCGGCCTCAAAGCATTCGGCAAATCCAATATCGCCGGCACTCATCATCTTTCTGCAGGCGCGCCAGTCATTGATTTTTAACGTAGCACTAGGCGGTTGATGCGTATCACCAAACAGCACATGTTCGTGATCGGGTGTGATGATTTGTAAGTGACCGAATTTAAGATTGCTCAGCATGCTAAAAAAAATCTGCCCAGCTGTCGGAATTTTTTTACTCTGCTTACTTAGGTCTTTGCTCGCGCTGTTTGGGTAATTCATTTCTGATTGTCCTTTGCGATCTTGTGGCTAACTGAAAATTCTTTATTCGAATAGCTGGGTTGTCTAAAAAAAGGCACGCGTTTTATCCAAAGTAGGAGCGCCTGCCAATGAATTTTGAAAATGACCCCAATGGTTAATAATGGTTGCTTTAGCAATGCTTTAAATAAATTGCTGGGTGTGAAAGGGAGCTTTTTTCCACTTAGGCAGGTATTAATCAAAATCGCATCACCGTCGAGATAATCAATCTTCACAAGCGAAGACCGATCGGTTTCGAAAAAGTGAAAGTGATAATTTCCTTTGACTTCGCAAAATGGTGAGACATGCATCATTTTTCGCGCTTCAACTTTGCTATTTGGCGAGATTCCGTCGGCCTCGGTATCGGTCAGTAGATAGAGATGACGCTCACCAAAAGTGTTACGCACCTCAGCAAGCACGCTTGCAAGTCTGCCGTCAGTGTGGTGGCAGTACCATAGGCTAATTGGATTAAATACGTAGCCAAAAACGCGAGGAAAAGTCTGCAGAAAAATAGTGCCTTTTGAATCGATATCATTGTCCCGCAAGATTTTTCTTATCCAGTTTGCGAGACTTGTTCCATCTCTTGGTCCGTAATCTTTGAAATAAAGGGAGAGTGGTCGCCATTTATTGATACCAAAGATCCAGCTATTTGATTTTTCTATGGTGTCGAGGTTGATTCGCAGATAGAAAACTGGTGCATGAAAAAGATGGACAATGGGCCTCACCCTACGATGCATCACTTGTCCAGTAATCAGGTGTGAGGAGGTGTTCATGTCAGATGGCAGTCCACGCTGGCGCAGCGTTAAATTGTTTTAATACTCGTAGTGCCGATTTCAATCCGTCCTCGTGAAAGCCGTATCCGGTCCACGCGCCAGCGAACCAAGTTTTTTTAATCCCCTGGATTGATGCAATATTTTTTTGCGAGTCGATCGCTGACTGGTCAAATATGGGGTGGTCGTAAGAAAACTTCGCAAGAATATGCTCCGCAGCCGGTTTCATTGTTGGATTAAGAGTCACGATCACCGCTTTGTTCGTATCAAGTTTTTGCAGCTGGTTCAATAAATAGCTAACACACACGGGTTGCTTGTTGTCAATGGATTCGCCGCTTAAGTAATTCCAAGCAGACCACACTTTCTTATTTTTGGGTAGTAGCTTTTCATCTGTGTGTAAATATGCCTCGTTCGCTTGGTAGCGCGCCGCAGCTAAAAGTTGCTTTTCTTCTTCGGTGATGTCACTGAGTATTCTTATTGTGTCTGGCGCGTGCGTGGCGAGAATCACGTGATCAAAGCACTCTGTGCTGTCCTTTGTGTTCAGTGTGACTGTTGCACCAGACCTCAGTACAGAAAGCACCGGTGCATTCAATCTTATGTCAGGCAAGGTAGCAGCGATTTTCTTGACGTACTCCCGTGCGCCGCCTTGCACGGTGCGCCATTTCGGCCGGTTATTGACTTGTAGCAGGGCGTGATTCAGACAAAATCGTAAGAAGGTTTGTGCGGGGAATTGTAAAATATCCTGCGGCGAGCTCGACCAAATCGCTGCAGCCATCGGCACTAAGTAGTTGTTGCTAAATGCTTCCCCGTAATTCTCGTTTTTTAATAGATCATGCAACGTCCAGTTGGTATTTTCAGCGAGATGCAAATAGTGTTGCGCGGATCGATTAAAGCGAAGTATGTCTCGCAGCATTGAAAGAAAAGAGAATGAGAGTAGATTTTTTCGTTGGGCAAAAACAGTGTCAAGGTTGGTGCCAGCCCATTCAAGCGCTCCGCCATTTATAGAAACACCAAATGACATGTCACTCTCGTAGCTAGCGACGCCAAGCTCGTTAAAGAAAGCGATTAAATTTGGATAGGTGAGGTCGTTGAACACCAAAAAACCAGTATCAACAGCTAATGCCTTTCCATCTACATTGATGTCGACTGTGTTGGTATGCCCGCCAAGGTAAGCATTTGCCTCATATAGCACCACTTCGTGCTGCTTATTAAGGAAATAGGCGGCGGTGAGCCCCGATATTCCGGAACCAACAATGGCAATGCGCTGTCTTTGTACGTGCATGGTTATTGAATTATTTGGTATTTTGGACAAAATTGTTTTGGGTTTATTTACTTCAGTGCTAATATTAATACCGATTAAAGATAAATGCTACCAATTAGTAACAAAATAAACCAATGAGTATTTTAAGCAAACTTAACTTCAAAGACCAAGCCTTTCAATTGCGTGAAAACGTGATCTTAGACGCAACAACAAACGTGCTTGCTTCAAAAGGTTTTGACTTGATGACCATGGATGATGTCGCCAATCTGATTGGCTTGTCAAAACCGAGTTTGTATAAACACTTTAAGTCCAAGGAGGAGTTGGTTGGCGCTGCCATGATTCGCTTGATTGATGGCGCAAGCGTGCAGCTCGAGCAATTTTCTGCAGAAATGAGTGCAAAAGAAAAACTCTCTGCACTCTTGGAATGGGCGCTACGGGTGCGATTGGAGGGTGGGTTGCCGTTTTTGCCGTCGACTAGTGCTGCTGTGCGAGAAATGCTCACCCGTAATCTCAAATACGTGGGAAAAGTGCTTAAGTTGAATTCGCAACTGGAGAAATTGGTGAGCCAAGCGCAGAAAAAAGGTGAATTGAATCCAGATCTACCTTGCGACGTGATTTTATACAGCTATTACGCTCGCACTTGCGATCCCGCCGTCGATTACCTCAAGCGTTTTAGCAAAATGACGAACGACGACATTGTAAACAGCATGTTGCGTGTATGTTTTGACGGTGTATGTTAAGGAAGCGCGGATTAATTCGATAAGTGCGAAACATCATTTTCTATGATCGCGTTCATGTCCGCAAAGCGCGTCCAGAAAATGATGTTTTCCTTCGGATTCGGCGCAAAACGGGTGATTTTGGCAACAAATTCCCTTGCTTGGCACCAGCCAAGCTGCGGAAATGTTGTCACCAAACTCATCCCGTTTTGCGCTCGAACGCACATACCGAATGAATCCGCGCTTCCTTAAAGACTAGACCCTTGCCCCGGCAGCATGGCGTTTGGTGGCGGCCAGCGGGTTTCTTGCAAATCACCAAATGTGGGATCCATCAAATGTTTGGCGAACTCGAAATAAAATTCTTTATTGTTCTCTTTCATTTGCGCTTCAATTTCCGTCATCGAGGCAATGCAAGGCATCACCTGTCCATAGTAATCAACCATAGGACCGATGGGGTGGAAGTTAAAATGATTGCGCTGTAACAAACGAATCAAGCTCGGTTCCATCGCTGCAAACCAGTACTTGATGCCACGCTGTTTTGAGTGAACCAGCAAGCTTCGTATCATTTCGCTGAGTAAATCAGAAATGCCAAAATCCGCGAATTCTTTGCGTGCTTTGATTACTTGGTCGGGCGCAAAGCTGTTTTTAGCGCGCACTGCCGCACGCTTACGTTTGCTAATCAACAAGCGGGAAATTTCGAAATACTCCAATGATGTGGCATCGTGCGGCAAATCGGTTACTTCGCAATGATCGAAAATCGGGAAGTGCATTTTTGTCGAGCGGATTAAACGCAAGGACCCATACAATGTGCCGTCGTCGCCATAGGCACCGATGTGAATCGCGTGCGCGTCGTATTCATCGCTCTCTAAACCAGTTGGATAATCCTTAGGGTCGAGGAACATTTTTTCTATGCAATACACTTGATACCGCAATGCATAGAGTTTTTCGATTTCACTCTTTTTCTGAACGCGTTTTACTTGGAACATAAACAACCTAAATCACCAAGGCGGTGAAACAATTTTGCCGACGGCTAATGATGGCGGATTTGTTACAAATAGGGCAGAAAATTGTGGCGCTTTTTGCTCAGATAAATGCAAATAAAAGTGAAATCTTTAGTTTGGCTAAGGTTTTTTTACTTGTTATTGCAACATGGAAATGAAAAATGGACAGCTGCTCCACTTTTCTCGACGGCGTGCCTGAATCGACTTCGCCGGTAATAAACGTTAAACTACGCAGTTACCCAAATCATTTAGCGTCACCATGAATACCAATTCCACACCCGATACTGACAACGCCACGACCGCAACCGATTCCGCAGCCCAAACCGACCTAGACATCATGCAGGATGCAATAGAGACTGCCAGCGATGCGGCGAGCGCGTCCGTTGCCGTTTCTAGCGAATTGATCACACGAGAAGTGGCACGCCGGCGCACTTTCGGGATTATTTCGCACCCAGATGCGGGTAAAACGACCTTGACCGAAAAATTGTTGATGTTTTCTGGCGCGATTCAGCTAGCGGGTACGGTGAAAGCTAGAAAAAGTGGTCGCCACGCCACGTCAGACTGGATGGAAATCGAAAAGCAACGCGGCATTTCGGTGGCGTCGTCAGTCATGCAATTTGAGTATCGCGACCATGTCGTGAACTTGTTAGATACACCTGGTCACCAAGACTTTTCAGAAGACACGTATCGTGTTTTGACGGCGGTTGATTCGGCATTGATGGTGATTGACGCGGCCAAAGGTGTGGAAGAACAAACCATCAAGTTGTTGAATGTATGCCGCATGCGGAATACACCCATCATTACCTTCGTTAACAAAATGGACCGCGAAACACGCGACCCTTTAGAGTTACTGGATGAACTTGAATCGGTGCTCAAAATTCAGTGCGCGCCTGTCACTTGGCCCATCGGTATGGGCAAGACATTTCGCGGTGTGTACCACATTCTCAAAGACGAGATCATGTTGTTCGCAGCGGGCAGCGAGCGTGCCGACCAGCAGTTCGAAGTCTTAAAAGGTATCGACAATCCTCGCTTGGCTGAACTGTTTCCGCTGGAAATTGAACAACTAAAGATGGAAGTGGAGTTAGTGCACGGTGCATCACACCCCTTCGATTTAGATGCGGTTTTAGCGGGCACGCAAACGCCGGTGTTCTTCGGTTCCGCCATCAATAACTTCGGTGTCCGCGAAATTCTGAATGCTTTGTTAGATTGGGCACCCGCACCACGCGAGCGCGATGCAACGGTGCGTAGCGTCGCCCCAGTAGAAACGCCGTTTTCTGGTTTCGTCTTCAAAATTCAAGCCAATATGGACCCTGCACATCGCGATCGCATTGCTTTTTTGCGCGTATGTTCTGGTCGCTTCCAACGTGGCATGAAACTCAAACATTTGCGCTTAAATCGCGACATCAAAGTGTCGTCCGTGGTGACGTTTATGGCGTCCAGCCGTGAGCAAGTGGAAGAGGCCTATGCGGGCGATATTATCGGCTTGCCCAACCATGGCAACATGCAAATCGGTGACAGTTTTACCGAAGGTGAGTTGCTGCAATTTACTGGCATCCCGTATTTTGCCCCGGACTTTTTCCGCCTTGCGCGGATTCTGAATCCTCTGAAAATCAAGCAATTGCAAAAAGGCTTGCAACAGTTGGGTGAAGAGGGTGCAGTGCAAGTTTTCAAACCAATTGTTAGTAGCGATTTGATTTTAGGTGCGGTAGGTGTGTTGCAGTTTGAAGTGGTGGCGAGCCGTCTCAAAAACGAATACGGCGTTGATGCTGTGTTCGACGGTACCAGCATTTCTAGCGCCCGTTGGGTGACGTGCGATGACAAGAAAATGTTAGCTGACTTCGAGCGTTCCAGCGCAGGTGCAAATGTGGCGTATGACGCGGCGGGCAATATGGCGTATTTGGCCACTTCTGGCGTAAATCTCAAGCTGACACAAGAACGTTGGCCGAATATTGTGTTTCACGCGACGCGCGAACACGCGGCGAAATTGGATTAATTTTTCAGTGCTCGTGCCTAATCGTCGGCTAGAAACTGTTCCAGCCAGTCGCTCGCCGCACGCGTTTCCGTAAAAAAATTAAACGGGCAGAGGTTTTTATACATGTTGTGGAAGAGAGGTTCGACCAAACCGAATCCTTCAACGTCTTCCGTTCTGACTTTTGCCGACGCAACCATATTCGCCTCCTTTACTGCGTAGCTCATCACTTCGCCCAAAATTGCCATCGCATCTGGCGTTGATAATAGCGATTGCTTGACAATGGCGAGTGATGCCCATTTTCCTTGCGCCGAAAGATATTTCACTAAGTCGCGTGATTCTCTCGCCCAAAGTTCGACCAATTCCACGTTCCAAGGTCCGCAAACTTCAGTAATCAAGAGTCTTCCCTCAACTCTTAGAGTGAATTTGCCATGCGCTTGAAATTGAATAGTCATATTGCGATATCGACGTCTGTTCCGATGAAATAAGAATTGTGAGAAGTTCTGATTACGTGCAGAAATCGGCCAAAATTTCGCACCTGCACGACTGGTCACGAAGCCCCGTAGCGGGTGCCGTAGCGGGTACCGCAGATTCAAAATTTGATTGTGCAGTAACGTAATCAGCGCTTTTTTTCCAGCGACAAATTATCAGTAACTTATCTCACGCTTATTGTTTGCTTGCTTAGAGTAGACTACGACAGGTGGTTTCACAGAAAAAGGAAAGTGAATCTGATTGAACTGCCGCGCTACTCATTTTTGAATAAGTATAGCAAAGCGATCATGCGCGCAAAGTACTTTTTTAATCGAAGCTGTGGCAGCGCGAAATAGTAAGTTAGCGTCTTCCAACAAGTATTTTAAAACCCGACACATTCATGTCAAATCGACTTCCACATCCCGCATACCTGCCATTTTTACCGATCATTTTTATCTTCATTTGGTCCACCGGCTATGTCGTTGCAAAGCTAGGCGTGCCGTACGCCGAGCCACTTACCTTTCTCTCAATGCGCTACATGGGTGTGATTGTGTTTATGGGTATTTGGGCTTACTTCGCCAAGGCGAGTTGGCCTGTGCGCTCCGCGTGGCTGCACATTGCGTTTGCTGGCGTATTGATACAAGCGATGTATTTGGGTGGTGTGTGGTGCGCTGTGAAGATGGGCATGCCTGCTGGTTTGGCGGCGTTGATCGTCAACACCCAACCTATTTTAACCGCGCTGTTTAGCCACAGCGTAGGCGAGAAAATTCCCGCCCGCGCTTGGCTCGGTTTATTGTTGGGCATGTTGGGTGTTGGCTTGGTGGTAGCAAATAAAATCAATGTCGTTGGTTTGTCTGGCTGGAGTGTCGTGCTTGCCTTGATGGCATTAGTCGCCATGACGACGGGTACCTTGTATCAGAAAAAAAAGTGTCCGCACTTTGATGTACGCACCGGGCAAGTTATCCAGTTTGTCGCCTCGCTGCTCGTGACCATACCGTTTGCGTTGTATTTCGAGACTCAACATATAGTTTGGTCAGCGCGATTTTTCGCCGCCATGGCATGGTCGATCTTCGTGCTGTCTGGCGTTGGTATTTCCGTGTTGTTTATTATGATCCGACATGGTGAAGCCACCAAAGTGACCAGTTATATGTATTTGGTTCCCGCAGTTACGGCTGGTTTAGCGTGGTTGATGTTTGATGAGCGATTTACACCCTTAGCGATTGTTGGTATGTTGATTGCATTGCTTGGCGTTGCTTTAGTTGTTAAGCCAAGCCAAACGGTGCGTGTGGAAGCGCCCTAAGCGCCGCCGAATAGCACCCAAGAACAAGTTTGATTGCCCTGGAGTGCAGGGATTTCATGCTGCGTGGGCACCTACAACTATCGAAATTCCCATTTGAGGATAGCAATGTCGATTCAATATTCAGAAATCATCTTCCGCCTTTGTTCCGCCGTCTTAATCGGTTGCGTAATTGGTTTAGATCGCAATCTGCACGGCAAGCCCACAGGTATTAAAACGCTAGGGTTGGTTGCGTTGGGCGCATCGCTCACCACCATGGCCAGCACGGACTTTACGTTCGCGCAAAATTCAATTGATACTTCGGCGGTGAGCCGTGCCATTCAAGGTGTGATTACAGGTGTGGGATTTTTAGGTGCTGG